>JADGMW010000028.1_pt1 | contig 76802 bp, 78 predicted proteins | sample 8641801 | NCBI WGS metagenome assembly JADGMW01 (sample SAMN16272018, study PRJNA661076) | feces metagenome | isolation source: fecal sample from diarrhoea affected cattle A | host: Bos taurus | place: South Africa: Lokaleng Village, Mahikeng | collected 2019-09
AGTTACTGCTGCCAACAGCAAGCAAAAATAATTGCCGAGTTTTCAGGTAGTTGGAACTGTATTTTCACGATGAAAGTTTTATCTTGCCGACAGTACGCGGTTCGCTTTCATCGGCAACTATCCTTGCTCGCAACTGTTAGCAGCAACCTATCATGAAATCGTATAAAATCAAACAATCCTCGCAGATACTATTTATTACAATCCTGATTGTTATCACACTCTGTGGGATTTACATTCTAAACACTCTTAACGACAAGCCTTTGCCAAAACTCGCGACGTTTATTCTTATTGCGGCGATTATCGCGATTTCATACTTTTCTGCTCGATATTTATCTACCGCAGAAATTGAAATAATTGTCAATAAAGAAGGAATTAAAAAGAAATGGACAAAGCAGTTTATTCTGAGAAATCGACCGAACGTAAAAATAGACTGGAATGAAATTTCAGAATATCTTTTTGAACGTGATCGAAATTGGAGCACATTTGAGATCGTAACAAAAACAGGAGCGATATTTCAATTGGTCCATAACGACGATTACGATAATAAAGATGACTTTTTAAAATTTGTAAGAAACTTTGAATCAAAAGTCCAAAAAATAAATTCTGACGATATTCCCGAAAATGATATTATTAGAGCGCCAACAATTTATGAAGGAAGTACGGGAGTGATGATTGCGATTTTTGGAGGAGTTTTAGTATTCGGGCTTATGATGTCAATATTCATATCAGTCGAAAAGCCAAAACATTATTACGGAATTATTGCTGCATGTCTTGGAGTTTCCTTCTTCATACAACAGGTTTATTCGCATAGGAAAAGAAAACATTAGGCTGCTGCTAACCCTGGCTATAAGAAATTTGCGGTTTTTAGGTAGCCGGAACATCGTCGTCACGAAGAAATTTTTATCTTGCCGACTGTACTCGGTTCGCTATGTCGCAAACTTCCCATAGCCAGAGACCGTTACTAGCCATTTTTGAACCACGGAACTATGAATGAAATTATCGTCGTAAACATTACATGGAATCCATTTGGATGGAAAGACAACACGTTTATTAATCCAAAAGCTGGACATGATTATGCTAGAAACCACGTTGGAGGTGAATCATTAAATTTCAAATTTGATAAAAGTGGCATTGATAATCGAATGTTCGTTTATGGTTATGCACAACTGACTAATTCTCCAGTAAATTTCCAAAAAAATGGGCTGATCATTTTTTATTCACAGAACACGGATAAAAGAAAGGGACAAATTGTCGGATTCTATGGAAATGCTGAAATATTCCCTGTAAAATCTACAGACGTGAAATTTCAAAAAACTCCTTATTCCTCAAATTTGAAAGGGGAAAAAGATTATTCTTTATTACTAAGCAAACCGTTAGAAGCAAACAATTTTAAGGATAGACCAGACCAACGCTTGGTCGGAAGAATTGGCTTTACATATAAAGATGTGGATTTTGCTGAAAAAGTATTATTAGAAGCCATTAAAGATTCAAGTATCGATTTTGAACGACAATTAGAATATCAGAAACTTGTGGGTATTTATGAACTCTATACTGGAAAAAAGGTAAAAATTCCTTTTATAAACGAAGATGAAAAAGAACAAAAAGAATTAGAAGACATTTATTCTAAAATGTCAAAAGCAGAGTTGTTAGATTATATAAATAATTTACGTGATGGTGACTCAAAAGTTGTTGTCGTTAAACGAAAAAGCTATAAACGAAACAATAAAACTATTGCTTTGATTAAAATTTTAAGAGGTTATAAATGTCAAATTTGTTCGAAATCAATTTTAAGGAAAGATGGAACAAAATATATTGAAGCTGCACATATAAAACCTAAACACCAAAAAGGAATTGAAAAGCCTGAAAACATTCTTTTGCTTTGTCCCAATCATCATAAGGAATTTGACCTTGGGGATTTAAAGGACGTAATTACAGAAAAAACAAAAATTCAATTTGTTCTTAATGGAACTACTCACAAAATAAGTCTAACATTTTAAAACGGCTAGTAACACTGGCTAAGAGCAATTTGCGAAATTTGAGTAACCGGAAGAGCATCGTCACGAACAAAGTTTTATCTTGCCGAACGTACTCAGTTCGCATTGTCGCAAACTGCTCCTAGCCAGAGACCGTTATGGTTAATGCTTGAGCAGCGCCTATAAATGACATATTAATGACACACTAATCCAATGAAGTTTAAAACTGCCAAAATCACTGGTAATGAAAAAATAGTGATTGTAATTTTAAGTACTTTCCTTCTTCTTCTACCGCTGATTGTGTTCCTAAATTCGATTGATGTCGAGTGGCTCGACAGGCCCACAACAATAGGAAATAATATTGGAGGTCTATTGGCACCAGTTCTATCATTTATAGGAAGTGTTTTAGTCTATGTTGCTTTTAAAGGACAAATGCAAGCGAACCAAATTATCCAAGAACAATTCATAAAACAAAATAATGATCAGTTGTACTTTAGATTAATTGATACTCTCGAAAGAAAGATTTCTTCTTTTTCTATAATTGACAAAGATGACAATTCCCATTCTGGATATAGTTTCATTACATTCACTAGCGAACAGACACATAAAAGGCTAAATACATATTTGAGTCGACTTGGATTTGACGCAATGACCTCTAAACCACAATTATTTGACATATCTGATTTTAGAATTTTGCATAGCTACATAAGGCATTCTGAATATAAATCTGATGAAGATTTTATGATTAAGCTCTTTGAATGCACTCCTAAAATTGAAAGAGAAAAGCTTCTTAAAAATCATAATTTAGAAATTGGGTATTTGCCTAATGTAAACTCCTTTTTTAAAGATCTTGCAGCCAAGAATTTCTACAAATTTTCCATCCAAGCTCAAATGAAATACTATAAGAACTGTTTCCAGGAATATAATTCTTACCCCATATTTTTTCACAGTTATTTTATAATCTTCACATCCATTATTACTCACATCAATAAATCAAAAGAAAAAGATTTCTATGTAAATTTTTTAGTAGAGAACTTAACCGTATTTGAGAAGGTCATAATCTTTTTATACATCGCCACTGGCCGAGCAAAAAAAGATTTCAGAGCGTTTATAAAAAAATATAACGTTCTGGAGGAATTAGTCGAATATCCAATATTAAAAATAGGCAAACCCGAAAATTTTCCAAAACACGTCGAATCAATATTAAATTATGACCATTAAGATGAAAGCACTAACCATAACAGCGGTTTCGCCAAATTGCTATTTTATTGGTTATTGAATGTTTTAAGTAATCAAGAATATTTTATCTTGCCGACTGTACGCAGGTCCTCTTGTCGCAACTTGGCAAAGCCGCAAAGCGTTAGCCGTCAGTGTAAAAAGCCAACCGCACAAACAGCACATTTGGTTTTTTGCTGACACTAAAGCCGACACTAAAAAAACCAAAAGAGCTGTTTCTTGTCAACACTTGACAGAAAACAAAACGAACAAAAATGAATGATGAAAAAATATTCTGCTAATTATTCTTATACCAACCATAATTTTGTCATTCAGAATTTGACACTTCCGAGAAAAGAATCTGAATTTATATCAGCAATTCTAATAGTCAAAAATTTAATTCAAAGAGGAAAACCAACCTTGATGAGCCAATATTTACAAAGTATTTATGGCTCAATTCACAAGGATGATGAGCAATTCAAAATACCTTTTGTTTTAATTGACCGATCAAATATTTTATGGCATAACACCATAAAAGGAAATGAAGAGAACAACTACTTTCCTGCAAGAACATTTTTAGATGAAAGAATTAGTGAAGATTTGTCAGAGTACGAATTCATTAAACAATTAATAATTCCCGAAATTGAAATTAACCAAATCACTCAAAGGGATGATGAAAACTTCAGGCATCAGTGCGTGGATTTTTTCTTACCTCAAGCTAATTTAGTCATAGAAATTGACGGACAACAACACAAAGAAGAAGTTGGAAGAGTTATTGATTCGATAAGAGATAATCACTTATTGTTATCAAAGGTTTTAACGGTTAGAATAGAAACAAAAGATTTAGAAGAGAGGAATGAAATCTATTTTGAAAAAATAGGACAAATAAAAACCCAACTCGACAAATATTCAAGGTTTCTAAATTTATACAAAACAAATTTTAATCTCTGCTTCGCTGAGATTTCCGAAGAAATTAAAAAAACCAAATTATTGCCTACGGCAATAATTCGTTTTCAAATTTTGATTCTTGAACTACTAGAAAGTGGCAAAATAAATCTTGATGATGATAAATGGCTATTTGAAGTTAAAAACCAAGACATAAATGGATATGAAAATCACGCAATAGAAGATGTCTTTGAATGGCTTCATCATCTACTGAAACTACAAAAAATTCCATTTAATGAACCTCAATTTGAAATTAAATATGTTCAAAATTTCAGCAGTTCAAATTGTATAAAAATTAATTTTAGCCTTTTTCAACGTTGGACTGATGAATATATGCTAAATGAAGATGTCATTTTTGTTAGAACTGATTATTTAGACCTATTTCACAATCGAAATAAAAACAAATTAGACCGAATCAATTATTTTAAACTTAGTACAGCCAATAAGTTTGAGTATAAACTCATTTTTAATGAAGAGTCTGATGATTTAGAAAACCTAGAATTTTTTCTTAAAAACATATTTGGATACGATAAATTCAATAATGGACAATTTTCCATAATTCAAAACATTTTAGAAAACAATACAACTATTGGTTTATTGCCAACGGGTGGTGGAAAATCTTTGACTTATCAACTTGCTTGTCTTTTACAACCTTGTATAAGTTTTGTGGTATGCCCAATTAAATCCTTAATGTATGACCAAATAAAAGACCTTGACTTAGCCTACATTCAAAATATTGATTCCATAAATAGTGATACAATTGGTGCTGAGAGAACAGAAATATTAGACAATTACAGCAACGGAAAATACTTCTTTGTATTTATTTCACCAGAAAGATTTCAAACAAAGGATTTTAGAGAAAGATTAGTTGCAATTAACTCTCAATTAAACTTTTCTTACGCAGTAATTGACGAAGTTCATTGCTTATCGGAATGGGGACACGACTTCCGAACCTCTTACTTAAATCTCTCAAACACAATAAAAAAATACTGCCCTTCAATAAATTTCCTAGGTCTAACTGCAACTGCATCAGTTAATGTTTTAAAAGATATTCAATTAGAATTTAATACCGACCAAAAGAATGTAAAGACTCTCACTGATTATACTCGTCCCGAATTGGAGTTCATAGTTATTAATGATAATGGAAATAAATATCAAGAGATTTTATCTATTCTTGAAAATCATAATCAAGAAGAGAATATTTTCGATTTAGATTCTGACAACCCAAGATGTGGTTTAATATTCACGCCTTTTGTTAATGGCGCTAATGGTTGTTTTGATTTATCCAATAGGTTGACCAATAACTTTAATATTCCTATAAGGTTTTATTCGGGTTCTAAACCTTCAAACTATCAAGAAGATTTAGATTTTGAAAAATACAAAGTAAAAGTTCAAGAAGAATACAAACAAAATAAATTCACATTATTAACAGCTACTAAGGCTTTTGGAATGGGAATTAATAAAAAGAACATAAGTTTTACAGTTCATTATGGAATGCCTGCTTCAATGGAATCACTTTATCAAGAAGCGGGTAGAGCAGGAAGAGATAAAAGTGATGCAAAATGCTATGTTTTGCTAACAGAGGAAAATCCTGAAACGGATGTTCAAACCATTTTTAATCCTGAATCAACTTATGAAGAAATCCAATCTTTGACAGAGAAAGTAAAATGGGATGGTCAGGATGTATTTCGTCAAATATTTTTGTATCAAAACGGATTAGATTCAATATCAAAAGAATTAGAGCTTGTAACGCAACTTCATAATACTTACTCAGAGCCAGGAGCATCTAAAGTTGTTTATGCAACAAACTTAGCTTCAAACAAAGCAAAAGTAGAAAAAGCAATTTACCGCTTATCAAATTTAGGCGTTATTTCGGATTGGACAGTGGACGACTTTTTTAGCGGAGTATTTACCGTTACATATAATACTTTCACAGAAGAAAGCATAAAAACTACATTGCTGAAATTTATTAAAAAGTATGTTGACGATTTTGAATTTGACAACAATTCTGAAAGAATCAAATACACAAATATTTTAAGAGACACAGAACTTTCAAAATTTGAGCGACTAGTAAAGATTCTACTGCAATGGTCATATGATAAGTTTGGGACTAATAGAAGAGAATCATTAAAAAATGTATATGAAAACTGTTTGAAATATGATGATACATTAGAAGGGAAAGAATCTTTTAAAAAGTCTTTAGAAGCATATTTTAAATTCACAGAAGCAACTTACATTTTACAACATATTGCAGAAAACAACAACAAAGACATAGCTAAATGGTTTGAAGTCTTTTATGATGAAAACAATAACTTCATAAATAAAGATTCATTATTCGATTTAAAAGGAAATCTACAACGCTTTTTAGAGAGCTTTCAAACAAATACAGGATTAAACCTAATAAATGGATTAACCAACTTACTTTTAGAAGAAATATTTAATGAAATTGAAGAAAAAAGGTTCTCAAAATCATTTGATACTATTTCAAACTATGAAGAATCAAAGTTTGATTATGTTATTGACCAAATTCTTGAAATATCTAAAAGAATAAATCAAAAAGGGAAAATTTCACTATTGAAATTCTTGTATAAATACAGTAAAACAGAAGAAGAGAAACTAAGATTTGCTAAAGAATTAGGAGACACAGAAACTATTTTAATTCACTACAACAACAGACTTAAAAGCATTAATAAAAATATAGAATATGGATTTAGAAAAATTGGATAATGTTGTAAATGAATTGGAGCAAAATTCAAAACAACTAAAAGATTTTACAGCTGTTTATTCAGAAATAAGTACACTTCAATCGAATATAAGTCGCAACTTAGACTTGATTGAAGAGAATAATAAAAACTTGAATTCTGTAAGTGATGTTATTAAAAAGCAAACAGAAGAAAACACAAAACAGCTAAAAGTTGCGAATGACTTTCTTGAGCAAAAGATTGGAGAGATTTATAAAGATAATAAAGCTTTTCAAAAGGAACTTGATTCAACTCTTACAACAAGACTTGACAAACATAAATCTGATATTCAAGTAGAAATTAGAAATGAAGGAACTCAAATACAACGTGCATTCGAGACGACTCTAAATTCAAACTTTAATTCAATGGAAACTAAAATCAAAGAGCGTTTTGATTTACAGTCTAAAGAGTTGAAAACATTGAGAATTTTGGTCTTTGTTTTAATTGCAATTGGAATAGGATTAGGAGTTGGTTTATACTTGAAATAGCCAAAGCTAAAAGCCATACACATTTGCAATTCGCACCAGCCGACACACGAGCCAAAAATTGCAAAAGAGTATGTCTTTGCCAACGCTTACAGACAGAAAACACTGAAAAAATGAACACATTAGCAGTGGAAAAAAAACACCGAACGGCTAACAGGCGTTTGGCAAAAAAGCGGGTTCAGTGCTTAAGTGAAGCTTTGTGCTTCGTATCAAGTTCAGTGCTGGCAGACAGTTAGTGCTTCGAAATCCGCTTCTTCGCCAAGCGCCAAACCGTTAGCAGCTAGCGCAAAGCCCCTATCGTCCTGAAATAGGTTGACTAAAAATTAAAACCTTTTAGTAATCTAGAACACACCAGAAAAACAGACCTGCCGAAAATATGGCTATCAAAAAGTTAGCTTTGATCTCAAGCTATCCATCATTGACCAAATTAATAATGGCCAGATCTCGGTACGCCAGGCATCAATAAAATATGGCATTTCACGTAGTTCGATTGATTACATTGGAAGCATGTCCACGCCAATTTTTCGCAACATTTGACACCAATATTTTTGGCGTGGCAAGAGTAATACAAGTATTTATTGATTTGCTTAAAGAATCGCCAGAACCACGAATTGTGAACGTAAGCACAAGCGTTGGTTCGCTCACACTTCAAAGCGACCCAAATTGGTTTGGTTATAACTTTGCAAAATATGCAGTTTACGGTTCGTCAAAAGCCGCTTTGAATGTGTTTTACTGTTCATTTGGCGTACGAACTTCGTGACACAATGTTCAAAATCAATGCAGTTTGTCCTGGCTACACGAAAACAGATTTTACAGATTACAACGGTGGCGAAGTGGAAGAAGCAGCAAAACGCATTGTGAAATATGCTTTGTTGGATAAAGACGGAGTAACAGGAAAATTCATTAGCGAAGAAACCAATCCTGAAACAGGCGAAATTGCTTGGTAAGAATGGATTGAGAAAAATACTGCCTGCTCATACCAGCAAGCAAAAATAATTACCTCGTATTAAATCAGTTGCACCTTTCTTTTCACGAAGAATATTTATCTTGCTGAAAGTACGCAAGTTATTTTGTCGCAACTTCGCAAAGCCGCAAACGGATGTCTGTAATGCGCGCCACTTCCGTAATTGAAATACCAAATTCAGCAATCTTGATACTTTTCTTAACGTAATCAGTCCCAATTTTGTAACCATAATTAAAACAGGAAAAATTATGATCGCAAAAAATCAAAAAGTATGGTTTATAACCGGAACTTCAAAAGGCATGGGACTTCATTTAACAAAACTCCTTTTAACATTAGGACATAATAATCGCTACCAGTAGAAATAAGGAGGCTCTTACCGCTGAAATTACTGAAAACCGAAACAATCTTTATCTCTTAAACCTGGATATTACTTCGGATATCGATGTCAGACAAGCCATTGATGATATCATGAAAAAAACAGGCAACATTGATGTTGTGGTCAATAATGCCGGATACAGTCTTGTAGGTAGCATCGAAGAAATGAGACGAAGAATTCAGAGCAACACTTGATGTCAATCTTTTTGGAACGGTTAATGTCCTTCGGAACGTGATGCCGCATTTGCGCAAACATAACAGCGGACATATCATCAACATTTCATCAAATGCAGGATATGTCGGATTTGAAAAAGCAGCAAGTTATAACACCGCTAAATTAGACATCATCGGACTCTCTGAAGCGTTAGCTCAAGAAGTTAAAAACTTTGGAATAAAGGTCACCGTAGTCGCACCCGGACAATTTAGAACTGCATTTATGGATTCCATTCATTATGTAAAAAATAGAATTGCGGTTTATGGTGTCGATGAAGCAGAAAAAATGTGGGGCCGGTTCAGTGGTCAACAACCAGGCGACCCTGAAAAACTAGCTGAAATTTTAATAAAAATTACTGAGATGAATCAGCCTCCGCTACATTTGCTTTTAGGGCCGGATACCTATGAACTGGTAACTAAAAAAAGAAAAGAAGAAGACGCCGAATTTGAACAATGGAAGCACTTAACCTTATCAACAAATTTTGATTAGGTAGAGGGAACAAGAGTTGCTTTTTATAAATTTGATTACAGATGAAACCATACGCCATAGAATCTATACGGGAATTACATCAGCTTCTGGAGTTGCCAAGACCTAAACATCCTTAGATTAGTGTTATTGATTTTTCTGCTATTAAATGCTACGAGGACCAAAATTAGAAGCCGTAACTTATGCTTTCTATTGCATTGCCATAAAAAATAATTTTAAAGGAAAAATGCGCTATGGTCAGCAACATTACGATTTTGACCAAGGCACGATGAGTTTTTTTGCACCCAATCAGGTAGTAATTAATGAAATTCGGGATGATTGGGATCTAAATGGACTCTGGTTGGTCATCATCCTGATTTCTTCCTGCAGGTTCCCATTAGTAAAAGATATTAAGAAATTTGGATTTTTCTCCTATGCCGTCAATGAAGCCTTGCACCTTTCCGGAGATGAAGAATCTACCATCAATCAGCTTTTGACAACACTTTCCAAGGAAAGCTAGATATCAACCGATTTATTTTCACATCAAATCATAATCAAGCAAATCGAACTGCTACTCAACTATTGCAACAGGTTCTGTCACCGACAATTCCTAACCAGAGAGCAGGCGAACAGTAACTTTCTAGCTAAATTCGAAAGATTACTCGACGAATATTTCGATAATGATCTGACTGAAGTCGACGGGATTCCAAGTATTTCTTATTTTTCTGAAAGATTAAATTTATCGCAAAATTATTTGAGCGATATGTTACGAAGTATAACCGGTCAAAGTGCTCAACAGCATATTCAACAGAAAGTAATTGAGTCTGCCAAAGAATTACTTGCCAATTCGGCACTTAATGTTTCGCAAATTGCCTATCAATTAGGTTTTGAGCACCCACAATCATTTCATAAGTTATTTAGAAATAAAACACAATTATCACCGCTAGAATACCAGACTAATTTTAAAATAAACTAAAACACCACCAACAGCAATAAAAAATAATCGCCTCGTTTTCAGGCAACACGAGCTTAAACAAAATTCTCAATATTTGATCGCAACGATTTTAAATTGCCTTTCCCCTTTTTCCAGTTTCAGCGTTACAACATCATCAACTTTCCGATCTATAAAAATTTTAGCGATAGGTGACGTAAACGCGATTTTCCTTTTTTTGGCGTCTGCCTCATCTACACCAACAATCTGATAATTTTGAATTTTCGCATCTGAATCAACCGTAAAGGAAACTTCAGCACCAAAACGAACCTTATTTGTTGGTTGCTTTGAAAGGTCTACTATTTTCGCCGTCGAAATTCGATTAAGCAACAATTGTAATTTGGCATTAATAAAATTTGCGGTAATGCGCTTCTCATTTTCATCTGCGATTGCAAGATTGTCACGCTCATAAATCATTTTATCACGTTCCGCCAGTAACTCGGCATAGCCAATCTCTGTAACGTAATTTACAGTACCGGGAGGTAGATCGGCACGCGGCGGAATCAGTGGCAATTCCTCCTGATCACTTTCCTTTACAAATCCTCTACTCATGATTTTCAGTATATTAGTTTCTCACTTTACTTAAAATTAACGATATGATTTAGTTTTAAAAAATTTTATAAATAATCTTAACGATTTTAATAAAAATGCTTTCAACCAAATCTGCTCAAATATTTCGTAGGAAGTAACAACTACTACAGCCCGATTCCTGCATTTTTCTTAACCAAAACATTTTTCTATCATTTATATTAATAACTTGCCGATTGTAAGCATTTTAATCTCCGAAATTCGGCATATGCAGACACCATGTTAATCGCACGCATAACATCAAATACCGACCTATGAAGAAACTTACGATATACCCTTCAATTTTGTTTTGGGCAACAGTATCTTTCAGTCAGTCGTTCGTACTGCAGCATCATTTTATTGAAGGTAATGCAACTCTTATCGACCTAGATGTATCAGGAAAGAAATACATGAATCATTGACCGAGCGTTGGTACCGTTAGTGCGATTAATGAACACATATCCGATTTCTAGGTTTGGGTCAGCGTTCAGCAGTTTTTCTGATATGTGAGTCCGATACACACGGAATTCTGCCAATTGGCGGCATCTCGGAAACTATTTTTGCAAACGACAATCAAATCGAATTGGTTTACTCAACTCTCGACGTTTATTTATTAGACAGCTATTGGCCAGAAAGTCATATTATTAACGAATCAGGAGAAATACGATTCTCTCAACAACAAACTAATGCTTTGATTCTCGATAATTCTACCGGAATTCCACTGCTTATTTCACAGATTAATTACGGTGATTTCGGTCAATTCACCCACGAATCTAAGATATTTTCTATTGCTACTACGGCAGGAAATGCGGATTTTACAGCCAATCAAACAATACTTTTTCCGAATCCGGCATCAAGCGTTTTCGAAATTAAATCTACAGATCGTGGAATAACATCTCTTGAAATTATTGATTTACAGGGAAAAATTGTCGATCGGGTTGATCATATTGAGATTCATTCATATAATAACGTGAAAGTCTCAACAGGCATGTATTACATCCGCCTCACCGATTCAGAGCACAAACAAAGTATTCATAAAATACTATTTAACGGAAATTAGAATTGCTCGCCTAATCAGTTTTTGCAGTAAGTTTCGTTTCCCTAGGAACGATATATCTTGACATCGGCTGAAAGTACTTTTTCGCAGACAACTAGTCGCCGTAATTGACGCATAGATTTAATCACAACTCGTCAGCCAATTGCTCTTCGGGAAATACAAACGCATTATCAGAGAAATCGAGGGTCTCCGAATTAAATATATACTTTTCAACCGACTCAATGCCGCGCAACAATAGCAACTCAGTTGAATATTTTCGGCTCGTGGCCAACACAAATCCGTCCTTTGTCAGCCTGAAAAAGTATTTTCCGCCCGCATTCCGAATCTTCGTAATCGAAAACCGACTCAAATCCGCTCTGATCGCATCAATGAATTTTTCGCAATCCGACTTTTGCTTAAATCCGATACTAGTAAAAACAGTCTTCCCTTTTCGCGTTGCAAAACTGAATTTATAATCTCCATTTAACCGATTGCTGATCACAAAAGTTCCCATTGTACCAATTCCATTTTCGGCAAAACTACTAATTATAATACTCACGATCCAGCCTGAAATCACCGACTGTTGAAAAGTTATCAAAGGTTCTCCAATAATCACAAAGCCTATAAAAGACCAGATATTTCATGACACAAAATTCGGCATTGCTGGTTTCTAAACGATTAAAGTTACGATCTCATATTTTTTTCTACCTTTAATTCGCATCAGTTGTTTTAACTCCCAACCAAAACACGTATGAAACTACTACTATTCATCCTTAGCTTTTACACCTTCGCAACACATGGTCAGAAAAAGTTGGATCTCGAATCGTTTCATCTGCTGGCAAGGCCAGATTCCGTAGTTACATCAACTCCAGATGGAATCATCTATGTTACAACCGACAGCAACTCAAAGCTCTACTCCTGGATCGTTCCAAAAGTCGAAACTAAATTCGCAAGCGCCTACTCCACGCTTCTCGAGAGTTTCAAAAAGCAAAACCCGCAGCCGGTCAAAAAGCATAAGATCAAAAACTTTCCAAAATCGTGGAATTCCGTTTATTCCTATAAAGGAAAATACTATTTGTACTCGCCGCCCGACTGGAGTTCGAATTCGGGTTTTTACATTTCTGAGTCGGTCATCTACATCACAAGCTCTGATCCGTCAGATTTATACGTCATCACTGATTGCACGGTCACTAGTAAATTCGAGGCTTCATTTAACGTGGTGAATTACTTCGGTGACGCCAAACACATTTCCATCAAAGCTATCAAACCAGAAATCGGCATCTACTCATGGCAAATTTTTGACGACAACAATAACGAAGAAGCACAATTCATCATGCAAAACTCGGATCTTGTCAAAAAATTACCAATGATTGTTTGCGATTGCGGCGAGAAAAAATGCGACCTCGAATTCGATTTTACAAACTGATTGCAACCAACAATTACTGATGAAGTACATACTTACATTAATAGCAGTTACATTTCAGCTAAGCCTGGTCGCCCAACAAACGTGTGATTGCAACGCCGATCTGCGTTTTGTCATCGAAAAAATTGAAAACGAACACCCCGGGTTTTCGAACAACGTGAACCGCTCCAACATTGCAACTTACACCCGTTTAAAGGATAGTTTGTCAGCAAAAACCGCAAACATTTCAAAGGATGATTGCCAGAAAATTATCCGGAAATACCTCAGTTTCATTAAAGACAAGCACCTTCAAATTTATGATCCACGCCTTGTCGATGAAACCAAACATGAAAATAATCTCCTCACAAACCGACTCCCGGAATATCAAAATCTCAGCCCGACCACCGCATATATCAAAGTGCCGAGTTTCGATTACCGGCTTTGGAAACAGCTTGATCAGTTCTACGACAGCATTACGCCAATTCTAAAGTCAAAGAAGGCGATCATACTTGACATCAGAAACAACAGCGGCGGCGGCGAACGAATGTACAATCAGCTTGTCAAAATCCTAAAAACAAAAGCTAAAACCTCAAAAATCGGCGTCATATTTAATAAAAACTGCGCAAGCGCTTGCGAGGAAGTTGCCCTGATCGCTACCAATTCGAAGCACATTCAAACTTTTGGCGAAAACACAAACGGCCAATTCGCATACGGGTTTATCAAAAGCTATAGAACTCCTGAATGCGGATTCAAATTCATAATCACCACCAAAAAATACCCAAAACGACAGCAATATGAATTTATCGGTGTCGCACCTGAAGTTGCTCTCGACAAAAACAGCGAAAGTCAGTGGATTTCCATCGTTGCCGAAAAATTAAACCAATAACCATTTGGGCGTTCCCTCCGGTCGCGCTGTCCGCAGTGCACGGCACTTTGCTCCCATCGCTAACGCGGCTTTTCGGGAATTTTAGTCAGTCCGATTCGATTGAATCCCATAACGGCCGCAACTTTCCACAGATCTTCCCTAATTTTTCCGACATTAACTTTTACCTTAGCGGTTCAGCTTAAAATCAACTAAAAGTGAAGGTCAGACAAAAACGGAAACTCATCACCTACCTCAACATTTTAGACCAACCCATAAAGTTCAACCCTTTTGTATTTAGTCGCAGTTTTCTTCTTTGGGCGTTGTTAGGACTTATCGGCGGACTCATAGCAGGCTCTTATTGGATTGTCCTCGAGTATTTAATGCACCAACTAGCCTTCTTTCAAGGTTGGTACGTCATTCCAATCATGGCAATTTCAGGCTTACTTGCCGGTCTTGTCATCCACTTTTTTGGCGATCCGGGCGAAATCCACCTCATTGTAAACAACATCCGATTCAACAAAGGAAAACTCGAACCTAAAAACAATCCTTCAATGGTGCTCTCGTCACTGCTTTGTGTGGCATCCGGCGGAAGTCTCGGTCCCGAAGCGCCACTGGTTCAAGTCACCGGATCAACCGGAACCTATATCGGAAAATTATTCCGCCTTAAAGGCGAAGAACTCCGATCACTCAGCATCGCCGGAATGGCGTCGGGATTTACAGCCCTTTTTGGCGCTCCGCTTGGCGGAAGTCTTTTTGCTCTTGAAATCCTACATCACAAACACGCCGTCGAATACTACAAAGCAATCATTCCCGCGTTTGTAGCAAGCTGTTTTAGCTACCTTATTTTTGCCATCATCGTCCACCTCGGACTTGGACCAATCTGGAATCTTGCGGCATACGAATATTCAGGTTTGTTTGATTTCGGATACGCGGTTTTGTTCGCGATTGTCGGTGCAGCTTTCGGTTGGATTTTTATCTATATCGTTAAGTTCTTCAAAACCCTTTTCGAAAAACGGCCGATCCCGATATACGTCAAAACGCTAATCGGCGGACTCATTCTGGGCATTATCGCTTACTACCTCCCGATTGTGCGCTACTTTGGCCATCACGAAATTAATACGCTAATCGCCGGCAAGTTTTCGCTTCAGTTCCTTTTTGCGGTTCTCCTGTTTAAAATCATTGCAATCGCAGTAACGGTAACATCAGGTTGGCGCGGCGGATTTATTATTCCGCTTTTCTTTGTGGGCACAACCCTGGGCCTTATTCTCCACAACCTGTTTCCGTCTATAAATCTGACTTTGGCAATTGTAAGTTGCATGGCGGCAATCAATGCGTGTGTAACCAGAACGCCAATGAGCACCACCATTTTATTGGCAACCCTTACCGGTTTTGGCCATTTCGTTCCCATTTTATTCGCAAGTTTAACCGGCTATTTCCTGGCACCGCGAATTCCATTTATCAGTTCGCAACTCGACAAAGAAGCTTAGAAATCTTCTCGCGCGATTTAAATTTGGCGGTTCTCTGCCTATTTTTATGTAATTGGCGGGAGATTGTTGTGGCAGTTTTACAACATATTTTCTAAGAACTGTTCGGTTGAGACTCGCGTAGCATTTACCCAACTTTGTAAGAATTTGAATCAGAACCGTTAACATTCAACGCATTGAACGGCCCGCGTTAGGGATGGACAGCGATATCCCGCAGCGCCAGCAAGGATAAAGCAGACAGCCCGGGCCGCAGGTAACGCCCAAATTCCTCGCAAAATAAAATCGGCTGATCTAAATTGTCGCGCTCCTTTTTCACTGATTTGAAATTTTAACAAAAATTACTAAAAAAATGTTATTGTTTCTCGCCAAATTCGTTTATGGCTTTAATATTCTTATCTTGCCGCACCTCGCAGTCAAGGCTGTTTAATTGTTAAGAATTAGTTCCATATAAAAATTTACAAGACATGTTTAGATTAATGGCTGGTGAGGAATTTAGAGAGTTTGAGTTTGATCGGCCTCGAAAATTCCGTTATGCTATCTCAAATCGCGGTAGACTTGTCAGTTTTACAGACAATATTCGCGAAGGCCGTCTACTTAAAGGCTCAAGTGTTGAAGGTTATCCGGCAATAAATTACCAAAATCGTCAGCCGGGCGGCGCCAAGAACAAGTATCTCTTGCTTCATAAAATCATTGCTGAAAAATTTCTCGAAAAACCTACGGAAGAGCATAAATTCGTGATCCATCTCGACCACGACCACGCCCACAACGATATTTCGAATCTTCGTTGGGTGACAAAAGAAGAACGTTTGGCGCATCATAAGACGAGTCCGCATGTGATTCAGGCCCGTAAAAACCTCATCGAACACAACCTGAAATCGAACGGTCATAAGCTGTCGATTACCCAAGTGATTCACCTTAAAAAACTCATTAACGACCCTAACCGCAAAACGCGCCTTAAAATTTTGGCGAAGCGATTTAAGATCAGCGAAATGCAACTATACCGAATAAAAAGTGGTGAGAACTGGGGTCACATCCAAGTATAAATGACTTACAACTGCCCGTATTTTGCGGGCTTTTTTTTATAGATTTTTGTACCTTTCGGTTGGACTAAATTCCGATGCTGATGAAATTATCTGACAAAGCCGCAACTATTTACGATCAGATCACTTCCGTGAATGCCAAGTTGGGCGATTTGCGACAAATTGCGAAAACCTTGAAAAAAGATCATCCGCTGGCAGTTGAACTTTGGTCGACCGGCGAATTTCATCCGCGGATGCTTGCCATATTGCTGTTTGATCCTAAGGAACTGAACCTCGAGGTAGTCGATCAATTGCTTGAAGACATCTCGATTACCGATCAAAAAAGCCATCGCAACCAGCTAACGGATTGGTTGATGGCAAACCAGTTGCTGAAAATTAAAAAACTGATTCCCGAAATCGAAACTTGGGCAGAAGATGCTACTCCGGTTAAGCGTCGGATTTTTTGGTATTACCAAGGCCGGTTGCGTTGGATGGGGAAACCATCGCCGGAAAACACGCCGCGTATAGTTGAACTGATCGAGAAGAAGTTGCACGACGAACATCCCGATGTGCAATGGGCGATGAACTTTACCGCGGGTTGGATCGGAATCTATAATCCGCAATACCGCGACAGATTAATTGCTTTGGGTGAAAAGCTCGGCCTTTTCAAGGACGAAATGGTTTCGAAGAATTGTACGCCGAATTATCTTCCTGAATTTATCCGGATAGAAGTTGGAAAACGCGGAGGTTAATTCCGCTCGATTTGCTACAACTATTTTTTCTATCTTTAAGCTGACCCAGTACAAAACGGCAACTAAAATTTGAAACTATGTTGTATCCTTATATTGCAATCGGATTGATAGCGGTTTTTTTGATATACCTTTTGTATCATCTGATCCGGAAAGACAAGCAAAAAGTACGAGTAGTTTTATTGCCGGGCTTGTTTTTCATAGTCACATGGGTAATAATCTATTATTCTTTTTTGCGATAAAGTACTACTTTTCCTAAAATCATATAAATTCAAACGAGATTGATGTAAAGAATTACCGTTGCTGGGATAGTAATTTAGCCATACTAACTAAAAACTAACACAATGGACTCAAATTACATCATCAACCGACTAAAATCTACTCCGTACAAATTTCCAACTGCAGAAGTTTTAAGAAAAAGACTTCAGAATTTGGAAGCTGACAAAAGGCAACAAGTAGTATCTCACTTAAAAATCGAATTGTGCAGAGAATGCAATATCGATATTTTCGAACCGCTTTCTGAGGTTGTATACCGACTTCCGGCAGCATAATCTAAAAACCAGCGGTCGAATGTTTATCTACTAATTATATTTATTAAACGTAGCCCGAGAATGTTTGAATAGTAGGGCAAACATTCTCGTCAGGCCGCGTTAGGGATGGGAAGCGATAGCCCGATGCGACAGCAAGGCTAAAGCGGACAGCCCGGCCGAAGGCAACGCCCCAATCATCAGTTGCAAGCTTTTTAGTTACCATATCAAATTGATCATGGTAATGATGAAGTTTGCCACCAAGCTCACGATTAAGAGGTTGTAAACTACTCTTGGTTTTTGTTGAGAAAGTACCGCTCCGTTGAAGATCATGCAACAAGCAACCACTACGAAAAGTTGCATCATTTGGCGAATGCTTGTGCCGTTCATTAGAACATACATGGCGGCAATTCCGCCGACGATTGCCTGAACCAAAACTCCGGTTGCAGTGAATCCCATTATGTTTCTTTCAAATTTTCCGTAAAATGCTTCATATGTGCTCATGACGATAGGTTTTTAATTTGAAGTAAAATTACCCTCGCAAGCACTCTTGATTTTATGACTTAAATCATAATTCTAAAAATTATCTAAAAATTTTACGATCGACGATTGATACCGCCTTTTTCTTTTCAAGCGATTTCACAGCTCTGATCACGGTTTCAACCCGTAAACCCGTCAGATCGGCTAGTTCTTGGCGCGTGAGTGTGATGTGATATTTTTGATGTTTGTCTAAATGCGCAACATCGTCTTTCAGAAAATCGAAAAGCCTTAGCAACCGGTGTTCGGCATCTTCAGACGAAATTTCCATGGCCATAATCGACTTGTAATAGAGCCGATCAGAAAGCCGCAAGCAAACCGAAAGCGCCACTTCATGTTCACTCTCCATCATCTGGAAAAAGTCGGCTTTCGTAAGCACCCAAACCACAGACTGCTCGGTGGCAACCGCGTTGGTGAGGTACAGTTTTTTGTTGAAAAGCGGCGGTTCGCCAAAACTGTCGTTCTCTGTGAAAATGCCCTGAATAAATTCCTTTCCTTCGTCGTTAAAATTGTACATTTTAATCTCGCCACTGACCACCTGGAAGTAGTATTGCGCGGCGTGACCTTCGCGAAAAAGCAGATCACCTTTCGAGAATGTTTTCTTTTGTCCGTTGTATGTTTGCAGAATATTGGGGTCGATCATGGGGTTAATCTTTACCGACGAATTTACTTTTTTCCGCGCAAATCTCATCACGATTTTTAATTTCCAAACTTTATTTATCTTTATCAGAAAGTCGGATGCAAAGTAAAGCCACAACAGTAGACGAATATTTACAGGAAGTTCCGGATGATCGGAAAGCGGCACTGGGAAAAATCCGGCAAATTTATCTTGAAGAACTTCCGGGTTATCGCGAACAAATGCTTTACGGCGGACCATGCTACTTGAAAGATGACGTAATCGAGATTGGATTTGCCAGCCAAAAACATTTCATCGGAATTTACATCATGAAACTTGACGTTATGAAAAAACACGCCGAAGATCTCAAAAATTACAGCACCGGAAAAGGTTGCATCAGACTTACAAAATTGAAAGAAATCGACTTTGATCTCATCAGACGTTTGGTGCGAACGAACTACGAGTCGGAAGACAAACCTTGCTAAATTGAATAAAATGAAATCAGTTGTAAAAAACATTTTTGCCGTTATCGCCGGTTTACTTATTGGAAGTATCGTTAACGGCGCGATTATCATGATCAGTGGACATGTGATTCCGCCGCCCGAAGGTGAAAACCTCTTAACTGCGGAAGGACTCAAAGCATCGATGGCCATGATGCAGCCCAAACATTTTATAATGCCGTTTCTCGCTCACGCGTTGGGAACATTTGTCGGAGCATTGATCGCAACCAAAATTGCAAGTTCCCGCAAATTTACTTTTGCAATGATCATCGGCGGGTTTTTCTTTTTGGGCGGACTCGCAAATGTCCTCATGCTACCGTCGCCGTTGTGGTATACGGTTGTTGATTTGGTTTTTGCTTACTTTCCGATGAGTTACCTCGCCTATAAACTGATTACTAAAAACAATGTGCTACCGAGTTGAAGTCAAAGCCGGAATTCAGGAAATTGCCAACCGGTTCAAAGCACAATTTGAGTCGATTGACAGTTTTAATTTTGATCACGAAATCAATGGTTTCGCACACGAAGCTCATCCGGTAATTATCGACAAACAGCCCGGGATCATTGCGTCAAATTATCATTGGGGATTGATTCCGGGATGGTGCAAAGACAATTCCATCCGGAAAAACACCTTGAATGCAAAAGTTGAAACTTTAGATCAAAAGCCCTCGTTTCGCGATGTGGTTAACAATCGATGTTTGGTGATCGCGACCGGATATTACGAATGGCGATGGAATGACGAAAAAGGAAAATCGAAGCAAAAGTTCGTGATCCACTCTGCCGAAGACGAGATTTTTACGTTCGCCGGAATTTACTCGGTTTGGCGCTCACCGGAGAATGGCGAGACCGTCAATACCTTTTCGATTGTGACCACCGGGGCCAATCAAAAGATGGCGTATATTCACAACACTAAAAAACGGATGCCGATTATGCTTAAGAGCCGAGACGAACAGGATTGGCTAAACGGAACCCTTAAACCCGAAGATGTTGCGTTTCCGAACTACAACGTCGAACTGATCGCATTCACCAGCGACTAAACTGGCGCAATAGTTGCAAAGCGGTCAAAACTTTTAGCTATGAAAAATTACTTCTTTCTTATCGCGCTCATTTTTTCGGCCACCAGCTTGGGACAAAAAGTTGACGTTCGCGGAAAAGTCACCGATCAAAATAATGGCGCCTTTATAATCGAAATCGTCGTCAACGAGGCACTCGCAAAGGTAATTACCGACCCAAAACAAGGTCGCACGAAATATATCAGATTATATCAAAACCCAAATTTTGTCGTCAGAACGGATAGCACCGGACTTTTCAAAATCCGCGCTCGCGAGACCGACACCTTGTATTTCAAATCATACGGACATAAAGTTCAGAAACACCGCGTTTCAGACTTGATTGCCCGGCCTGAAATCGAGATCACACTCGACCGCGACTAACGCACCAACAAATCATACTTTTTCAGAAGTCCGCTTAGTCCATCTTTAGAAAAAACAGCACGCTTGAGTTTTGTGCTTTCGGGATCGATCGAAAAATTATAACTCGTCGAAAAATCAGCTTTGTTTGCAATTGCCTGCTGAAAAACGCTTTGATGAAGATCGCAGTTATCAAAAGTGGCTTCAGAAAGATCCGACTTCATAAAATCGGCTGCCACAATACTACAATCAGAAAATGTGGTTCCCTTTAATTTGAGGGTGTAAAACTTCGCATAATCGAGTTTGCACTTTGTAAACGAAACGCCAAAAAGCAGTGTATCAACCATTGCAAAATTAACCGCTACAAAATTACAACCTATAAAAATCACGTCGCGCAAAGCCACATAATTAATGGGAGCACGCTCAAAATTGCAATCCACAAAAGTGCAATCAATAAAAGCAGTTCCAGAGAAATCAGCCGACGTAAAATCGCAGTTCGAAAACTTACAACGCTCGAAATCCTTATAAATTAAGGCTCTTTGATCAAAATTCTGATTCTCAAAAACCTGATCGATAATATAATTTGCAGACATAAGATAATTTAGCCCGCAAAGGTATCGCTTTGAAAATTGGAAAACTCAGGATTTTTTGGTCGACGCACCGACCGTCAAATAAATATGATTATTCGGATATAGGAATTCGATTTTGGTCTGCTCCGAATTGATTTTCATTTCCACCAATCCATCCGCGCCTTTCAGCAAATAAAATGTATAATTCGGATCCGGCTTCGTTTCCAAAATCTGATACTTGAGTTTCATGCTCGTAAAAAAGAAAACAACTTCATTTTTTGCCGAGTCGAGAAAGACAAACGAGTATTCATTTCCCTTGATATCACACGCTCCCTTGGCAAACGGCTTCTCATCAACACAATATTCCTGGACATTAAAAACCCGAGTCTGCCCCGTTACATTCGCTGCAAAAAACAGCAAAATCATCAAATATTTCATAGCGCTTCATTTAGTTTCGCGCGGCGTTACAAAACATGAGCCATTTTTTTTGGGCGCCTTCGAAGAACCGGGTGCTCCGCAGTGCACGGCACTTTGCTCCGCCCCCTGGCGCGGGTGTTGGTTGGTTCGTTTACTGATTGTGATCTATTTAATATCCGCGATTTCAATCCAAACCGGGCAGTGATCACTCGTTTTTTCCCAACCTCGAACTTCACGATCAACACCACCATCTTTCAACCGATCCTTTAAATGCGGACTCAACAAAAAATGATCGATTCGAAGTCCGGCATCGCGTTGATAGGCATTTCGGAAGTAGTCGTAAAAGGTGTAAATAATTTTATCTGGAAACAGCGTTCGGATGGCATCAGTCCAACCTTGTGCAATCAACTCATGAAATGCAGCTCTGATTTCCGGTCTGAAAAGCGCGTCTTTGTGCCAACGCTCGGGTTTGTAAACATCGAGTTCGGTGGGCATCACATTAAAATCGCCTATCAGAATTACTGGAATATCGAAATTTACAAGGGTTTTGGCACGTTGCTGCAAGCGATCAAACCATTTCAATTTATAGTCGAATTTGGGACCTGGCGCCGGATTTCCGTTTGGAAGATAAAGACAACAAATTAAAATTCCATCGACCATGGCTTCAATATACCGACTTTGAACATCGTCAGCATCACCGGGAAGTGCGCGCCCAATTTCTTGAACATTTCCGGTTTTTGATAAAATTGCAACGCCATTCCACGATTTCTGTCCATGCCAAATCGAGTGATAACCCGCCTTTTGAATTTCATCACGCGGAAATTTTTCATTTGGCGCCTTTAATTCCTGTAAGCAAACAATATCGGGCGACTCCTTTTCGAGCCACCGAAGCAAAACCGGTAATCGTCCGTTTACGCCATTAACATTATATGTTGCGATCTTCATCAGCTAAATGCTTGAAAGGTTTTCCAATCAATTTTCAATACTTGCTCAAGTGCCGAACGATAATCCGACATCACATCAGGTTTTTTCATCAAGTAACTTGCTCCGGCCTCGAGATAGGTTCGCACCAACGACTTCGGACTAAAGCCTGAAATCATCACCACCGGAATATCAGCTAATAGCGGATTTTTCTTGATGATATGCAGAATCTCCTCGCCATTAAAAACAGGCATCCGAATATCCAAAAAGATGATATCGGGCAAATCCGTACCATTGAGCGCACGCAACATTTCATTGCCGTTTACAAAAATGGTAACCGAATGTCCGATGCTTTCCGCAGCCTCCTTAAACAGATACAAATCGTCTAAATCGTCATCGAGGTAAAATATTTTCTTCGACATTTTAATTGAAAAATTATGGCAAGAGTGAAATTAAACAACAAATCCCGAGCAAGATTACAACTTTTAAACAATCGATTACATAATTAAAAGACGCGACAGTATTAGAGCTTATAACTGAATAATCTTACGAAATTTAATTTCTCTATCTTTACTGTAGACCAAACAAATTTATATGTTGCTCAGCAAAGTAATGCTTTACTTTTTTTCGGCTCTTATCATACTTTCGGTATTGTTGCCACTGATTAAGAAAGATCACTGGACGTTCCGGGTGTTTGACTACCCGCGACTCCAGAAAATGACTCTCATCGCAATTCTATTGGGTGTTTGGCTGATATTCTTCCGCGACACCGAGCTGTGGATCGATTGGATGATCATGGGTTTGCTTTTCTGTCAGGCGGCTTTTCTATTTTATGTGATAATTCCCTACACGCCGCTGTCAAAGCCAATGATCAAACGTGTGAAAGATTCGGGGCAGCCTAAACTTACCGTTCTCGTGGCAAATGTCTATCAGATGAATCAACATTACGATAAACTTCTGAAACTGGTTGAACGTCGCAATCCCGATGTCGTCTTTTTATTGGAAACCGACCAGAAATGGCAAAACGGCGTTCAAAAAATAAAAGATAATTATCCGCATTCTATCGAGGTTCCAAAAGACAACACTTACGGATTGCTTTTTTACAGCAGGTTGCCACTGTCCGAGTCGCAGGTAAACTATCTGATCGATGAGGAAGTTCCGTCTATCATTGCTGATGTGAATTTTGAGGGCCAGACAATCCGAATTTACGGCCTTCATCCGACGCCGCCGGTTCCGCAGGAAAATGAACACAGCACCGACCGCGATGCCGAAATTCTGCTGATCGGGAAAGAAGCAAAAAAACATGAAGGTCCGTGTTTGGTTATCGGAGATTTGAATGATGTGGCGTGGAGTTACTCAACAAAATTATTTTTGAAATCGAGCGAACTTTTGGATCCGCGTCGAGGCCGTGGAATTTATAGCACGTTCAATGCAAATTATTGGCTTTTGAGATGGCCGCTCGATCATTTCTTTTTAAGTAGTCATTTTAGATTGATTGATATGCGAGTTGAAAATCATATTGGTTCAGACCACTTTCCGATAAGCATCAGCGTATGTGTAAGATCGGAAGAGGAAAGTGAAAAACTAACTGCCGACAGTGAAGAAAAAGAATTGGTTGAGAAAAAAATCCAGGCCGGAATTAATGATGATCCGCGGTGATGAAATAGAATCCGATTTTGACCGTTCAAATTAAATAGAATAAGGAGAGATAAAATGCACCTGATAAAAAAGATTAAATCGTACTTCAAAAAATATGAATGGCATTCCTGGAAAGATTTCGACAGCAGCGAATACGATATTAAATTCACAAAATTAGATTCAGAGATTACCCTCGATATTGTAAAATTTATTCAACAAAACCTTACAGAATCAGACGAAATCGGCAATAAGCGCCGTCGGTTACATCAGGATAAATCAATTAAATGTGACTCCCTCGACGAAGTAATGTCGATTGTGACCAGAATCATCGAAGCGGATCATATTGAAACTTCAGCTGAAAGCAAACTTTATAATTGGCAGTTTCAGTATGTTGTGGGCGAACATCAGTCGTGCTCGCAAACCATCTGCATTTCGAACGTACTTACTTCAAAAACCGGAAATTGTATTTACGCGATTGCTTCAATTCGCAAGCATCACTCTGGAATTTACCTTTGGAATCATTTAGGTTAAGAAAAATTTTAACCGAAATTCTGCAGGAGCGAAGTATATTGTTTATTTTTATACAAATGTTTGGTGATGATGACTGAGTTGAGAACAATATTTTATGTCGATGACGATCCGGACGATCTTGATTTCTTTCAGGAAGCCGTTGATGCGACCGGTCAGCACGTGACCTTATTCCAACTTGGCGACCAAATGATCCACGCCCTGAAAAATCCACCGCCGGATCCTTCGCTGATTTTCGTCGATTTAAATATGCCCGGAAAAACCGGACTCGACATCATCGCTGAGATCAAATCGTCTAACGCGTTGTGCAATCTTCCGATTATCATACTTTCAACAGCCAGCGATAGCAAAACCATCGACGACTGTAAAGCCGCGGGAGCGAATTTTTATATCAAAAAAGCGAATTCGGTTGCAGAACTCCGCAAATCTATCGAATATGTCTTGAGCTTCGACTGGATCAATTCCTTTCCGCCCTCGTCATTGTATGTCTACAACCCTCAAAAGTAAGATCGCAATCGGTGTCGGCCTGCAATATCCATTTTTTGGTTGAGCATTTCAATGTAATTATGCTCCATCTTATTTCCGAAAATGTCAATAACCACAGCATTTTGATTGAGATACTCAGCTAAAAGGTCGAAACAACTTTCAATCGACTCTGCCTCGAAACGATGAAAAACCCGCAATTTATAATCGGCTAATCTTGCGACCCATTTATCCTCAACATATTCCCCGTAGAAGAAATTCCAGGTATGGTCTATTCCTTCACTTTCTACTTCCATTGTAATATAGCCCATAGCAATTCTTTTTTTACTTAAAATTAGAACCTTGCGTGTGCTATTCCGTTATAAAATCTATCGCACAGTTTACACAGTTTACGCCTTAATTTTAACAAACGTCTGTAATTCATCGAGTTTTTGACTTGATTTTTGAAAGCCCGAAAAATTTTGACTAAAATTGAGTAAACTAACAACCAATGTTTACTCAGCCTAATAATCAGCAAAATATCTTTTACATTGATGATGATCCGGACGACTTGTGGTTATTTAAGGAAGCTGCGAAATCGCTTGGAAAGAGTGTTACTGCGTTTCGGCAGAGTGAACAATTGTTAAACGCAATGCTGAGTCCACCGCCAACGCCGTCAGTTGTATTCGTGGATTTAAACATGGGAGATCGAAGCGGTTTTGAGGTTGTGGAAGATATCCGACAGCATCAAAAGCTACTTTCACTTCCATTAGTGATATACTCGACATCCGACAATCGAAAGACAATCGAGACCTGTCGCAAGTTAGGTACGGCACTTTATGTCATCAAACCGGCAAAAATGAAAGCCATATCTAAAGTGATTCAACATGTTACCAGCATCGACTGGAACAATCACCAGATAACCGACGAGAATTTTGTGATTAAAATCTAAAGAATGAATACAAAAAAACCCATCATTTCTGATGGGTTGACTTAGTAGCGGGAACAGGACTCGAACCTGTGACCTTCGGGTTATGAGCCCGACGAGCTGCCTACTGCTCTATCCCGCGGTGTGGTGCAAATATACAACCGTTTTTTAACTACCGCAAGGGTTCAGCGAAAAAAAAATACAATATTTCTAATTATGTAACACAATGCCGAAAAGGTGTAACAGTTTGCTCCCGCTCGTATTTGACATTTGCAAACTACCAAAATCAAAAACTAATGCCATCCAAAATCGTAGAAGAATGTGTCGATAGATTAGTCAACAGCGGATTACAAATCGTATTTGCCGAAAGCGTTACCGCCGGCAGAATCGCATCCGAATTCTCATTGGTAATGGAATCAGGATCGATCTTACTCGGAAGCGTCGTTTCATACGACCCGCGCGTTAAAAGTCAGATTCTGAAAGTACCTCAGCAACTGCTTGAAAAACATACGCCGGAATCTGCTGAAGTTACCCGCGCTATGGCAAACGGCTTACGTGATTTGATCGAAAGCGACATTTATGTCGCTGTAACCGGACTTGCTTCGCCTGGCGGAAGTGAAACTCCTGAAAAGCCCATAGGAACCGCGTTTATCCATATCGTCATGCCGGATCAGGAAGTTGCGCATCGCGAAGTTTTCGACGGTGAGCCGGAAGAAGTCGTTTTAAAAATAATCGACAAAACAAGCCAACTGATCACGCAACATATACCCACTCTTAAAAATTTATAACAATCATGGCCGACAATAAAAGAATAACTTGCTTGCTGATCGACGATGATATTGACGATCAAGAACTCTTTGCTCACGCACTCAAACATTTAGATGTGTCGGTCGACTTCGTGACGGCCAACGATGGCGTACACGCGATCGACAAAATAAAAACCGACTCGAATTTCAATCCGTACTTCATTTTTATCGACGTAAACATGCCGAGAATGAACGGAATTGAATGCCTGGTCGAGATCAAGAAGATCTCAAAAGTCAAAAATACGCCCGTCTACCTCTACTCGACCTATGGCGACCCAGATACGATTAGTCAGGGTAAAAAACTTGGGGCAGTCGACTTACTCGTTAAAGCAAACAACATGAAGGAGTTAGAACAAACCCTGGCCGGAATTCTAACTACCAAAACCACCGAACACAAGTCAGACATCGATTAATAGCCTCGCGGTGAAATAACAGTATTTTTTTTATGTAGCTTTACATAAAAATTCATCGTAATGGACCGCGCAAAAATCAAGGTTTTACTCGCAGATGATGATCCGGATGACAGGGATTTATTTACCGAAGCAGTCAATGAGCACAATGCTGATATTCAGACTGCCGGTAATGGCGCGCAACTAATGACATTGCTTTTGGAAACGTCAGAATTCCCGGATTTTATTTTCCTGGATCTGAACATGCCTGAAAAAAGCGGCAAAGAATGTTTGCAGGAAATCCGTCAGCACCCAAAACTTAAGGACATTCCGGTGATTATCTATTCGACTTCCTCGAGCAAAAAGGATATCGACGACACCTATTCTTTAGGCGCAAATCTCTATATCACCAAACCAAATTCATTTTCGGAACTTCGCAATACGGTGCGCGAGATCTTGTCGATTGATTGGAAACAACGCGAACAAAAAGTTGCAAAAAAACAATACGTGTTTGCGATTTCTGAGTAGCTTTTTCCTGCTGTCCGCTTTATCTTTTTTGCCCCTTTTTGGTTCTTTTGAAATTTGTTCTACAAAGCAAAAAAGGATGCTCGCTCCCATCAGGGCTAGGGATTTGTTGATTACGCTGAACGCTACAATGCATTAAACAACCAAAGATTTTCAGCCATTTTACCCTTACTGCTAAGAAAGGTTGCGTTAGGGATGGCAGCGATATCCTTTTTTGAGGCCACGAAAAAAAGATAAAGCGAACAGCCCGGCGCCGACCGCAAGCTTCAATGTTTGCAGTTCGTTTGTTTCGGCGCAACGCCCAAATCATAACATAAATATTGCAACTTTATAAAAAAATTATGTAAAGGCTTTTTCGCGAAATCAAGTCATCTTTGAAGTTGAATTCAGTACGGATTTTCTTTCATAGACATCCTACCTTACAGCGCCTAGCATCCATGAACAAAAAAGTACCCGCGTCTCTCAAAAAAATATTAAAAGTCGTCTTGTGGATTGTCGGCGTGGTGATCGCACTTCTTTTGCTGATCGTCATTTTGATCCAAATTCCCGCGGTTCAGAATTTCGCCAAAGATAAAGCTGTCGCTTTTCTGCAAGAAAAAATAAAAACCAGGGTTGAGGTCGACGAACTTTCGATCGGATTTCCCAAAAAAGTCATTCTGCGTGGCGTCTATTTCGAAAGTCAGCAAAAAGATACGTTGCTTGCCGGACGTGAACTTGCCGTTGATATTTCGATGTTTAAACTGCTGTCAAACCAACTTGAATTAAACTCGATCGAACTCAACGGAATTGTGGCAAACATCAAACGCGACAAAGATTCGGTGTTCAATTTCGATTATATCATTGATGCTTTTGCCAGTGATGAGCCAAAAGCGGAAGATTCCGGCGAATCGATGCGGATTTCGGTTACCGACGTCATTCTTGACAATGTCAGACTGAATTACGACGACGCGATTACCAAAAATAAAGTAGCGGTCAACCTTACCCATTTCGATACGAAGTTCCGAACTTTCGATCTCGACAAGATGAAATTCAACGTCCCGAACATTCATCTCGACGGACTTAAAGTCTTACTTGACCAAGGACTTGTTGAAGAAATTGCGGAAACCTCGGTTGAAGTTGCCGATACCATCTCCAAACGACCCGATTTCGATCTGACTCTTGGTGAAATTCAGCTTTCCCGCATTTCCATTGCTTATGACAACGTGGGAACGCACCTGAATACCGGAATTTCTCTCGGAAAATTGTTGGTTCAGTTTAACAAGATCAATGTTGCCGACCAACTGATCGATGTAAAAAACCTCGAAATAAAGGCATTGAAAGGGAATCTCGCGTTTGGCAAAAACGAGAAAATCAAGGTTCCTGAAACCGATACAACTGCCATTAAAAAAGGCTGGCGTTTGCGGCTTGATAAAACTGATATTGCTGATGTAAATTTTAAATTCGACGATGATAATTCGCCCACTCAAGCTCGTGGGGTCGACTATGCGCATTTAGACATCACTGATTTCAACTTAAAAGCTGAGAATATTCTGTATTCGACTGATACGATTTCGGGATCAATTCAGGATTTCCGTGTTAAAGATAAAAGCGGATTGCACATTCAGCAGCTTGAAACCGACTTCTTTTATGGAAGTCGCGGTGCGTATTTGAAAGACTTGATTTTGCGCACGCCGCAAACCGTATTGAAAGACGAAATAAATGTTTCGTATCCGTCAATAGACGCAATCAGCAATGATCTGGCGAGTTTGTCGATTGATGCGGCAATTCGCGATAGTAAGATCGGGTTTAAGGACATTTTGCTTTTTGTACCGACATTGGCAGGCACAAATCCGTTTGCATCCAATCCGAACGCGGTGTTGCATTTGAACAGCAGAATTACCGGCCGGGTTGACGACATAAGTTTTCCGATCTTACAAATTAGCGGAATTGGAAATACCGTTGTGTCGGCACGCGGTCGAATTACCGGGCTTCCAGAAACTGACAAAGCGGTTTTTGACATTACGATAAACGATTTCAGATCGACATCGCGGGATATCGCCGCATTTGTGCCAAAAGGTACAATACCGAACAATATCAGCATTCCGCCGCAGCTTTCTCTTAGTGGAACTTTCAAAGGTGCAATCAACAATTTCGATACTGATCTTTTGTTGAAAAGCAGTTATGGAAATGCGAAGGTCGATGCGAAATTTGATCAGCGACGCAAAAATGCCGAACGATACGACGCAGACATTGCGCTTTCGGGATTTCATTTGGGGAAATTGCTCAAGAACGATTCGATTGGCCGAGTAACTTTGACCACTAAAGTTAACGGAACGGGCTTGAATCCGAAGACTGCAAATGCCAAGTTACGCGGACTTTTGAAAAGTGCGGAGTATAACAATTATACCTACCGCGACCTCAACTTTAAAGGCGATATCGCTTACGGCAAATTTAATGTGACCGCAGATATTTCTGATCCGAACCTCGATGTAAGTCTGGATGCGAGCGGTGGATTTGACGACAAATATCCGTCGGCTAAAATCAAGTTGAATGTTGACATTGCCGATTTGCAGCGATTGAATTTGCATGCGGGCCCGCTTAAAATCAGAGGTTATATGGACGCCGACATTCCGACGGCCGATCCTGACTACCTGAACGCCAACATCGCTCTACATCACATTCAATATCTGGCCGGTGACGATCTGGTAATTCTGGATTCGATCAAAATTGTTGCCACTGCAACTCCGGATTTGAATACAATGCAAGTTCGCTCGCAAATTGTAAATGCTGATGTTGAAGGAAAATATAAATTGACTGAACTTGCAACGTCGCTTCAAAATACGATATCAAAATATTTTGATATGAATCCGGGTGCAAAGAAAACGGCAACCTCAGATCAAAACCTGACTTTCGACATGACCGTTCAGAACGATCCGGTGTTGTTCAAACTTGTTCCGCAACTTACAAGCATGGAACCAATCAAGATCAATGGCCGATATAATAGTGTTAACGATACGTTGGTGGTCGATGCTTCGATTCCGCGTCTGACATTCGGAACAAATACGATCTCGGGAGCAAAATTGAACATCGATACAGAGGAAGACGCGCTTGTATATAATTTAAATGTTGACGGCGTTGAAAGCGGCCAAATTAAAATTCCGAACACCAGCCTGACCGGAAATGTAAGCGACAATAAAGCGACTTACAACCTAAAAATCACTGATAATGAAAACAAAGATCAGTATGTGATTGCGGGAGATTTGGCGACAGAAAATGGAAATACGCTCGTTCATCTTGATGGCGAAAATCTGACGTTGAATTATGATCAGTGGGCGCTTACCCCTGATAATGTCATCAGGTTTGGCAAAGACGGAATTTACATTAACGATTTCAAACTGACCAACGACGGCAATGCGATTCAGATTCAATCGGAATCAGAAGCCAGCAACTCGCCTATCGCTGTGAATTTTACAAATTTTGATCTCTCAACGGTTTTAAACATCGTTAATAAGGATAAACCTATTGCAGGCGGAGTTTTAAACGGCGATGTCAATTTGCGTGACTTAAACGGGTCTCCGGTTTTTACCTCGGATCTTGTTATCAGCGAATTTAAATTCCAGGGTCAGGAAATTGGTGATATTTCACTAAAAGTAAATAATCAGCAAACCGATACGTATGCTGCTGATGTTGCGATAACCGGTAATGGAAATCAGGTGAACTTAACCGGATTTTACAATGCCAATTCAGGTACATTTGATCTGGATTTGGATATGGCCCGACTCAACATCGAACATGCTCAAGCTTTTGCGATGGGTCAGATTACAGATGGAGAAGGGTTTTTGTCAGGTAATATGAAAATTACGGGAACTGCGGATAATCCGAATGTTGACGGTGAATTGAATTTTAATGAGGTTGCATTGCGAGTTACCCAACTAAACTCCTTCTTTAAAAACATCAATGAAAAAATTGTGTTTAACGACCGTGGAATCAACCTTGATCGCTTTACGGTTTTAGATGAAAAGAATAACGAACTGGTTGTTAATGGCGCCGTACTTACGACCAATTACAGGGATTACGAATTTGATTTGACCGTAGTTGCTGATAATTTCCGCGCTATAAACTCGACTGCTAAAGACAACGATTTGTATTATGGCGATTTGTTTTTAGATACGGATTTACTTGTGAAAGGTTCGCCGGCAAGTCCGGTAGTAAGCGGAAGCCTGAAAGTTAAGGACGGCACTAACCTCAGCGTTGCACTTCCGCAAAGCGATCCTGCTATTGCGGACCGCGAAGGAATCGTCGAGTTTGTCGATGAAGACAACGTATTGCTTCAGGAAACCATTATCATGGAAGAGACGATGAACAAAACGAATCTTCAGGGAATGAATGTTTCAGTGGCGATTGAGATTGTGGAAGAAGCGTCATTAAACTTAATCATCGATAAAGGTAACGGCGACTTCCTAAATCTTAAGGGTGAGGCGATGTTGACCGGCGGAATCGATCCTTCTGGAAAAACAACACTTACAGGTAAATATGAATTTACCGAAGGTGCTTACGAAATGACCTTTAACCTGCTAAAGCGACGTTTCGATATTAAGCCTGGGAGTTATATTATCTGGAATGGTGAGCCAACCGAGGCCAATGTAAATATCACGGCAATTTACCGCGTTGAGGCACCGCCAATCGATTTGTTAGGCGATCAATTAGGTGGCGTGTCGCAATCGGTTCGTAATACTTACAAGCAAAACATTCCCTTTGAAACATTGCTAAAAATGAACGGCGAATTGCTTCAGCCGGAAATCAGTTTCGACATTATCCTTCCTGAAGGTAACCACAACGTTTCATCCGATATTATCACGGCTTCAAATAATAAACTTGAGCAGTTGCGTCAGGAACCGGCCGAATTAAACAAGCAGGTTTTTGCTTTATTGCTATTGAATAGGTTTATTGGCGAAAATCCGTTTTCAAGTGAAGCGGGATCCGGTGGTGCTGAAGCATTGGCGAGACAAAGTGTAAGCAAAATTTTGTCGCAACAACTCAACAATTTTGCAGGCGATCTAATTAAAGGTGTTGAACTTGAATTCGACCTCGAGTCGACTGAAGATTATACGACAGGAATAAAAGAAAATCGCACGGATCTCAACGTTGGACTTTCCAAACGATTGCTGAACGACCGGCTAAAAGTTACCGTTGGAAGCAGTTTTGGACTTGAAGGAAGTGAACAGCAAGGTCGCGAGGCGAATACCATTGCAGGTGATCTGGCCGCGGATTATCAACTGACACGTGATGGGCGTTATATGGTGAGAGCTTATCGCAAAAATGATTACCAAGTTGCATTACAAGGTCAGGTTGTTGAAACCGGAGTCGCGTTTATTCTGACAATGGATTACAATAAATTCCGCGAGCTTTTTCACACAAGTGAAGAGGAAAAAGAAATGAAACGAGAGGAACGCGCAAGAAAGAAAAGAGAACGTGAACTTGCCAAAAAAGAAAAAGAAAACAAAGAAGAAACTGAAAATAAAACAGATGATAATGAAGAGTAAAAGTCTCTCATACGGACTAATTTTGATCGTCCTGATCTGCTGGGGTTGTAGCAATACTAAGTACTTGCCCAAAGGCGAATTGCTATACGTTGGTCCAAAAGTAGAGGTTGAGGATTCTATCATAAAACGAAAAGAGCGCAAAGCGTTGGCAAGCGAATTAAAAGGATTAGTTCGTCCTAAACCAAATTCTAAGATTTTAGGCTTAAGGCCGAAGTTGTGGATCTACAATATTGCCGGCGAGCCAAAAAAGGAAAAGGGAATCAGACATTGGTTACGAACAAAAGTTGGTGAACCACCGGTTTTATTTAGTCAGGTTGACCTCGAATACAATTCCAGCGTACTTCAAAATTATGCTGAAAATCGCGGGTATTTCAAAACACGCACAGAAGCTGATTCGACCAGGAGAAAGAAAAAAGCTACTGCTGATTTCAAGGTGATGCCTGGTGTTCAATATAAAATCCGCGAAGTGATTTTCCCTCAGGATTCGTCAGAAATTGCTGAGGCCATTCGACGTGCCACAAGACGTAGTGCTTTGAAAAAAGGAAATCCGTATGATCTTGATGTTATTAAGGCTGAGCGTGAGCGAATCGATTCGCGATTGAAAGAGCGTGGTTTTTACTTTTTCGGACCTGATTATTTGCTGATTAAAGTTGACAGTACGGTTGGTAAGCACGAGGTCGATCTTCGGATGACAATCAAGCCTGAAACACCTCAACGAGCTAAAGAGATATTTAAAATCAACGACATTTTCATCTACCCAAATTACTCGATCAAACTCGACACGGTGGTTTACAATCCAGCCGACATCACTCAACACGGCGATTTCACCATAATCGATTCAGTTGAGACGTTTAAGCCGTTTATCTTCGACCGAACATTATACTTTAAAAAAGACGACATTTATAATCGGAAAGATCACAATTTATCACTCAACAGATTAGTGAATATGGGACCTTTCCAATTTGTAAAGAACGAATTTCGGCTTGCTGAGGTTGAAGGAAACTATCTTGACGCGTATTACTTTTTGACACCATCGCCAAAAAAATCAATCAGAGTTGAATTGGCGGGAAAGACCAATTCAGCTAATTATACCGGTACCGAATTAACCGTTAACTGGAGCAATCGAAATGCCTTCAGAGGAGCGGAATTATTGCAGATTTCGGGTTTTGGCGGAATCGAAGTCCAGGTGTCAGGGCAAAATAAAGGCTTTAACGTATATAGAGTTGGATCGGAAGCAAGTGTGATCTGGCCACGATTTATAACTCCGTTTGAGGTTCACAGCGCCAGCGGATTTGTGCCAAGGACTAAAGCAACGATCAGCTATGAATATCAGAATCGTGAAAAATTGTATTCGCTTAATTCGTTCCGCGGATCGTTTGGATATTTGTGGAAGGAAGATATTACTAAGGAACATCAGCTGAACGTCACCGATATTACTTTTGTGAGCCCGACAAACGTCACCGACTTATACCGTCAACAAATTGTGGATAATCCATCACTTGAAAAAGTCATCGAAAAGCAATTGATATTTGGTCCTTCTTACTCATATACTTTCACCAACACCATGAGAAAGCGACGCAAACACACCTTTTACTATAAAGGAAGTGTCGACTTGTCGGGAACTTTAGCCGGTTTATTTACAGGTGCAAATATCAAAAAAGGCGATACCATTAAATTATTCGATGTTCCATTTAGTCAATTTGTAAGAATTGAAAACGATTTTAGACACTACATGCGACTTGGTCAAAATTCGTCACTAGCAAGTCGTGTCATTGTCGGTGCCGGGTTGGCATATGGAAATTCGCGAGATCTTCCCTTTATCAAGCAGTTTTTCATTGGTGGAACAAATAGCGTCCGGGCATTTCGGGCAAGATCTATCGGGCCTGGTTCGCATGATCCGCAAACAGAAGAAAATTCGTTCCTACCCGACCAATCGGGAGATTTAAAATTTGAGTTTAACACCGAATATCGGGCTAAACTTTTCAGTGTGGTTCATGGCGCAGTTTTCCTGGATGCGGGAAATATATGGCTGCTCAACAAAAATCCTAATCAGCCGGGAGCTGAAATCAAGAAAGATTTTTTAAAGGAACTTGCGGTTGGTACCGGAGTGGGATTGCGTTTTGACTTATCGTTTTTAGTCTTGAGGACCGATTTGGCATTTCCCCTTAGAAAACCATACCTTCCTGAAGGAGAGCGATGGGTTGGCGATGACATCAATTTTGGCAGTAGTGGATGGCGAAAGGAAAACCTCGTATTCAATTTGGCGATCGGTTATCCGTTCTAATTGAAATTATATAACTATTTACATTTTTAATATAAATACCAGAAGATACGGGCATAGTATCTTCGCAGTAACAGAATTAAAGGTCTGCTAAAATTCCCTCTTTAGTTAGGGGTGCGAAAGTGGTAAGAAATTGTAGGGATTTCTTATCACTTTTTAGCTTTATAACTATTTTGTAATCGTTTGATCCATCGGTTTTAAATGTAAAGAAACGCTGAAATTCTGTAACCGAATCTATGCTGATTTATAAATCTTTGTCAAATAGATATCAATAACATTACGACACAATGGAAAGCGTACAAGCAACACAGAATCTAGCTCAAAAATTTACATCAGCAACACCTACGAATGTCAGTGACAACAGTGAAACCTATGACATGGTGGTATTCTGTCACCTGAGATGGGAATTCGTTTATCAACGTCCGCAACATATCATTTCACGGATGGCCAAAAGTCAGAAGATACTTTTTATCGAAGAGCCAATTCCGCATAGCGAGAGCGAAAAAAATACGGCCAACTTTATTGAAGTAAGCGAAAACATTCACGTTTTACAGCCTAAAGTCGACAGCCTTGAGGACATCAAGAATGTCATTCCAAAATATGTCAACAACACGGCAATTGAAATCGGATGGTTTTATTCGCCTTCATTTGTTGTTCTTTTAGATCATTTCAGTTTCAGCAAAATTGTTTATGATTGTATGGACGAACTTTCTCTTTTTAAGGGAGCTCCGGTTCAATTGTTAGATCAGGAGAAGTTTCTAATGTCGAATGCCAATATTGTGTTCACCGGCGGAAAGTCGTTGTATGACTCAAAAAAGCGACTTCACAAAAATGTTTATTGCTTCCCAAGTTCGGTTGATCAGTTGCACTTTGCCAAAGCATTGAACGGTGTTGAAATTCCTGCTGATATAGCTAATCTCCCTCATCCGATTGTGGGTTATTTCGGGGTTATTGACGAGCGACTTGATCTTGAGCTTTTAAATCAAACTGCGATCAACAATCCTGATGTATCATTTGCGATGATTGGTCCACTGGCTAAAATTCACGAATCTGATTTACCGCGACCTGGTAACATACATTATCTCGGAATGAAATCATACGAAGAACTTCCAGGCTACTTAAAGACGTTTTCAGTGGCAATGATGCCGTTCGCGCTAAATGACGCTACAAAATACATTAGCCCAACCAAAACCCTTGAATACATGGCTGCAGGAAAGCCAATAATTTCAACACCAATCAAAGACGTTGTACGTGATTATCAGCATTGTGTAACCATTGTGGAAAGTGCGGACGAATTTGGAAAAGCGATTCAATATCACCTCGAAAACATGAATGATCTTTCACTCGAAATCGCCTATTCTGAAATCCTGGAAAGAACGTCATGGGACAATACTGCCGATAAAATGAATTTGCTAATTACAAAAACTGCTAAGCTATGAGAAGTGCAGATATTGTAATTATTGGAGCCGGCATTTCAGGATCAGTACTCGCAGAACGTTATGCATCTATCGGCAAAAAAGTATTAGTAATTGAAAAGCGAGATCACATTGCAGGAAACTGTTACGACTATATCGATGAAAATGGAATTTTGGTTTCAAAATACGGGGCGCATCTATTCCACACCAATGAAGAAGATGTATGGGAATATGTAAATCAATTCTCTGACTGGTATGACTGGGAACACCGGGTTCTGGCGAAAGTCGACGAAAAGTTAGTGCCGATTCCGGTCAACATCACTACGGTAAACCAGCTTTTTGGCCTCGAGCTTTCATCTGAAAAAGAGATGAGTGAGTGGCTTGAAGCCAATAGACTTCCGATTGAAAATCCGAAAGATGGCCGTGAAGCTGTCCTGAATAAAGTTGGCAACGAACTTTATGAAAAAATGTTCCGCCATTATACCAAAAAACAATGGGATAAATATCCTGAAGAATTGCATGCGTCAGTTTTGGAGCGGATACCCGTTAGAAACAATTTTGATGACCGCTATTTCTCGGATAAATATCAGGCGCTTCCAAAAAACGGATATACCCAAATTTTTAAAAATCTGTTGTCTAATCCAAATATTGATGTGTTGTTGAATACAGACTACTTCGATATTGCAGATGAACTTGGATCTTATGAAAAACTGTTTTATACAGGTCCGATTGACAGATTTTTCAATTTTAAACACAGTTTGGATGAAAAACTGGAATACCGTTCAATCAACTTTGTATCAGAAACTGTTGATGCCGAATTCTTTCAAGAAAATTCGGTAGTAAATTATCCGGGAACTGAAGTTGATTTCACACGCATCATCGAATATAAACATTTTGGAAATCAAAAATCGGACAAGACCACGATTGTACGAGAATTCACTGTCGACGAAGGCGAGCCATATTATCCCGTACCTAACTCAAGAAATCAGGAAATTTACAATTTGTACAAAGAAGAGGCTGATAAGTTAACCGATGTGTACTTTGTTGGCCGATTGGCAAACTACAAGTATTTTAATATGGATCAAGCGTTTAAGAATGCTTTGGATCTATTTAGCTCACTTGAGCCACAGCATAAATTTGATGGTACTCCAAAAGTTTCAGCTCAAGAAAACATCTAAATGTTTTTTACCTTTTTTTTAAAAGCAGGAGCAAATTCCTGCTTTTTTTATGTGTATAAATCAGGTATTCATTTGGAAGAAAATTCGTAAATTAGAGTAAGATCAAAATTGAAAATATGAAAGCAATCTGGAAAGGCGGCATCAGTTTCGGACTCGTAAATATTCCCGTCAAACTTTATAGCGGATCTGTTTCGCACCGAATCGATCTTGATATGATCCGTAAAGAAGATCAATGTCCGATTCAGTATGTTCGTGTTTGTAAAAAAGACGGCGCTGAAGTCCCTTGGGATCAAATTGCAAAAGGTTATAAGAAGGAAGATGGAGATTACGTCGTGCTAGATCAGGACGATTTAGCGAGTGTTGCTCCTGAAAAAACGCAGTCGATCAACATTTTCGAATTTGTTCACGAAGATGAAATTCCGTCGCAATATCTTGAAAAGCCGTATATCGTAGAACCAGAGAAACAAGCTTCAAAAGTTTACGCGCTTCTACGTGCGGCATTGAAAAAATCCGGGAAGGTCGGTTTGGCAAAATTCGTCATGAGAAGTGCCGAACACTTAGCTATTCTTAAAGTTGAAAGCGATGCGATCTTGCTGATCCAAATCCGGTTTGATGAAGATTTAAGAGATCCATCAGAAGCGAAAATACCAAATGACATCAAAATCGAGAAAAAAGAACTCGATATGGCACTGACAATCATTGATCAGTTGACCGATAAATTTGAACCCGAAAAGTATAAAGATACTTACAAGGAAGACCTATTGAAACTCATCAAAAAGAAATCGACCGAGAAGCCAAAGAAAAAAGGTGCAAAAGAAACTGAAGTCAAACCGAAACCCAAGGCCGCGCCAAAAGACGATCTGCTTGAACAGTTAAAAGCTAGTCTTGAAGCAATCAAAAACTAATTGCGATGGCACTCGAGAAATATAATGAAAAACGCGATTTTACCAAAACAAAGGAACCTAAAGGTGTAAAGAAAGCATCGAAGGGCGACCTGAGATTTGTTGTGCAAAAACATGCAGCGTCCCGTTTACATTACGACTTCCGACTTGAGATTGATGGCGTTCTGGTCAGCTGGGCGGTTCCAAAAGGACCTTCAGCAAATCCGGCCGACAAACGCCTGGCGATGCAAACTGAAGATCATCCAATGGATTACATCGACTTTGAAGGAACGATCCCGAAAGGCGAATACGGCGGCGGGACGGTCATGGTTTGGGACATCGGAACGTATAACGCGGAAGGAAATACGGTCAAGTCAAAGGACAAAACCATTCTGAAAAAGATGTTATCTGATGGAAACATTAAGATTGAACTCAACGGCGAAAAATTAAAAGGTTCCTGGCATTTGATTCGGATGAAAGGCGAAGATAGCCGTCAGTGGTTGCTCATGAAACACAAAGATGAGTTTGCCGGTGAGAAAATCGAGTACAATCAACTTTCAGTTCTAACGAAGCGCGATTTACCTGAAATTGAAAAAGGTAATCATGTCTGGCACAGCAACAGGTCGTCTGAAAACAAAACTGATGACTCAACAACTTCCAATTCCGTCTTCTCACCTACTGATTTAAAAAATGCAAAACACATAAAATCGTTTCCTGATGATTGGCGTCCGCAATTAGCGACATTGGCCGACGAGCCTTTTGATAATGCCGATTGGATTTTTGAAACGAAATACGATGGCTATCGCGCGCTGGCTCAAATAAAAAATGGCGATGTAACTTTAATCTCGCGAAACGGAAACAAATTTTCAAAATACAAGGAAATTAACGAAGCATTATCTGACATTTCGCTAGATGTTATTTTAGACGGCGAAATTGTGAGCGAAGACGAAAAAGGCAAAAGTAATTTTCAGTCGCTCCAGAATTATGAGGACAATCCAAAACTCGGCATGTTGAAATATTACGTTTTCGACATTATCTATTTTAACGGATTCGATTTGCGAGGCATTGATTTGATGTTGCGAAAAAAGATACTTCGTGCCGTATTACCTGATTTGCCAAACATCAAATATTCTGATCACGTGGAAGGCAATGGCATAAAAGCGTTCAAAAAAGCCGAAAAAGAAGGTGGCGAAGGAATCATCGCCAAACGTAAAACTTCGACATATCTGAGTGGCAAACGCACAAAAGATTGGCTGAAAATCAAAACTGAAATGCAGCAGGAAATGCTCATTGCCGGATATACCGACCCACAAGGTAGTCGTAGTGGCCTTGGCGCGATAATCTGCGGATATCATCAAAATGACGAATTGGTTTACTCGGGCAAGGTCGGAACCGGCTTTAATGAATCGTCCCTAAAAAATCTGCTGAAACAACTGACACCACTGGAACGAAAAACAAGTCCGTTTTCAGATGCACCAAAATTAAAAGGTGTTCATTGGGTCACGCCTAAATTGATTGCACAAGTAAAATTTAGCGAGCTTACCAAAACCGGGATTATGCGTCATCCGGTGTTCCTCGGACTAAGGACTGACAAATCGCCCGAAAAAGTCATCGCCGAAAAACCTGAAGTCGAAACTGGCTTGCTCCATTCAAACGGTTCGAAGAAATCAACCGAAAAAGCAAGCAAAAAGTCTCCGACTGTCGACCCGACGGATATAAAATCAATTAAATCGAAGGTCGAGTTCACCAATACTGATAAATTGTTCTGGCCAAAAGAAGGCATTACAAAAGGTGATGTCATTAGATATTACAATGATATTGCCGAATACATACTGCCATATCTCATCGATCGGCCGCAGTCATTACGACGAACTCCCGATGGAATAAAAAGCGAAGGATTTTTTCAGAAGAATGTTGCCGGTACCGTTCCAAAATGGATCAAAACCCGAAAGATCAAATCGGATTCAGCTAAAGAATCGATTGAATGGTTACTTTGTCAGGATAAGGACACGCTACTGTTTTTGGCAAATTACGGTTGCATCGAACTTAATCCGTGGAGCAGTCGCGTGGGCTCATTGAACAATCCGGATTATATCATATTTGATCTCGATCCGAATAAAGCCGATATGAAAAAATTAGTTGCAACTGCCCTTAAAGTTAAAGAGGTGCTTGATCGGCTTAAGATTAAAGGCTATGTCAAAACTTCCGGTGGCAAGGGAATCCACGTTTTCATTCCGGTACTTCCAAAGTATACCTATGAGCAAACACGAGACTTTTCGCTGATCATCAGTCAGATGGTTCATCGGGAACTTCCAAATATTACAAGTTTGGAAAGAATGCCGGCAAAACGTGTGGGGAAAATTTACCTCGACTTTCTGCAAAACGGACGAGGGAAAACTATGGCTAGTATTTATTCGATCAGACCCCGCGAAGGTGCCGGAGTGAGCACTCCGCTTGATTGGGACGAGATTAACGACAACTTAGACCTCACCAAATTTAATATTAATACAATTCCACAGCGACTTCAGCAAAAAGGCGACTTGTGGAAGAATTTTTTCGATGACGCGATCGATCTGAAAGACGCGTTGTCAAACCTCTAACTTAAAAGTATGGATTATATTCAAATCCTCGGAATCGCAGCAGCTATTTTAACCAGTGCGGCAAATGTTCCGCAGGCAGTAAAGATTATCAGGACAAAATCAACCAAAAGCATATCAGCCGCAACATACGCCCTTTTATTCAGTGGACTTACGTTATGGCTGATATACGGGATTATTAAAAATGACTTGCCCATTATTCTGGCAAACTCGGTTTCTGCGGCACTCGCCGGCGTTATTTTAATAATGAAACTGACTTTAAAAAAGACGGAAGATCAGACATCGTCTGAAGAAATCGACTGATTCTGATCTTCGTCCAAATCAATATTATCATTTAGTATATAATCGTCCTGGCTAAAGGCGTCGGCATTTCGGCTATTTTCACCGTTTGGGTTGAATTTACCCATCTTGCCTTCGCCATTTTCAGAATAATCTGAGTAGTTCGTCGGATTTGTATCCGGAGTATACGTTACCCCTGGTTGTTCCATGGCAAGATACTTATCGGTTTCAAGATTATCATAAACCTCCTTTTGCTGTTCTTCGGTATTATTTGCGCTCAAATCCTCTGAACTTGACGGGATGTTTTTCGCAGTATCGTCTGCATTACGGTCGTGATTTTTTTCGTTCGATTCCATAGCTTAATTTTTTAGAAAATAACAAGATTAGAAACGTCCAAACTCTTGAGCAATCTTGAATTTGTTTCCAGAAGATTTCTCATCAGCAGATTGTTCGATTCCTTTTTCTCGGTTTTTTGAATAGTAGTTTCGTACACATACATGTGCCGTACACGTCTAGGTAAATTTCTCTTCTTCATAATAGTTGGGTTTGGTCTTTTCTAAAGTTCGAAATTATTGGTCGACTGACGCTTATACACTCATATAGTCATACTTACATAATTCCCATATTAAATATTCAGATTACCTTCTATTCCACCATCCATACCTTTCCCGGTAATTGTAGAGGCAGCAATTTTTAGCAATGTAATCGCTTTTCCATCCTTAGTATCCCAATAGTAGGCATCGCTTGGCGTAACCTTTATAACCGATACATTCGGATCTTCTTTTCCTTGCTCGAACCAGGCCTCAGCAACCGTGCTCCAAACTTCATCAATAGTCGCCTGATCCTTATAAATGGTAGCCGTACCATAGACTGATAGATAATGCGAATCAGATGTTTGCGCAAAGAAAAGTTGCACAGCATTATCTTTTTTGATCTCAAAATTTTTGTTACTGTTCGCCGAGCTGATAAACCAAATATTTCCATTTTCGTCAACTTCCTGAACGCTCATCGGACGGGCCGCAATTGGTTGATCGGCCAAATCTGTACAAAACATACATGTTCTTACATCTTCTGCTAATTTCTTTAATTTGGCAACTGCTTCCTGATTTGTAAGGTTTTTAAAATCTCCCATAACTTCTTTTTTTTGTGTTGTCTTATAAAGTTACTATTAAACCGCGGAAACATTTGTTAGCGTAATCACAAAGTCGGATGTACCAGACAAAAAAAAGCCCCGTCAAATCGACAGGGCCATTGATGAAATTTGGGGCAAATTTATTCATCTGATGCTATAGCAGAATTTCTGTTGAGATCAACTTTTAGAGTTGTGGCAAGTCCGTGTTCATTGATCATTGTCATGTTTAGCATGTCCAATTGAGCAAGTTGCTTTGAAACGAGTCCGCTGAATTTGTTATACGAAATATTCAATTCTTTCAGTTTCTTCAACTTTTCCAAATCTAGCGGAACCTGGCCTTCAAGATTGTTTTCAAAAAGTCCGAGTGTTTCAAGCGATGTCATATTAGCGATCTCCATACTAAGATTTCCGCTTAACTTATTGCTGTTTAGCAACATCGATTTTAGCGAACTTAAATTGTAGATCGACATCGGAATGTTACCACTCAATTCATTGTTATATAAAGAAAGTACGGTAAGATTCTTAAGTTGACCGATTTCTTTTGGAATTTCGCCATTGAGACGATTCATATAAAATTCGATTGAAGTCAATTGAGCTAATTTCCCTAGCGACGTAGGTATTTTACCTGTTAATTGATTGAATGACAAATTGATAATTTGCAGCTCTTTTAGTTTACCGATGCTATTCGGAATTTCACCTGAAAGCTTGTTGCGAAACAAATTCAACGTTTTAAGATGTGTGAGATTCCCAATTTGCTTTGGCAATTTTCCGGAAAGATTGTTTTCTGCTAAATTGAGTGCAACCACGTGATTGCCTTCAATTGATACCCCATGCCAGGTCTCAACCGGAGCGCTCAGATCCCACGATTTGGTCCACTGCTCGCCAGACGTTGCGTGATATAGTTTTACAAGTGCTTTTTTCTCTGAAGGGGAAATTCCAGCTACAGCTGAAAACGATATACCTATAAAAAGTAAAAATGTAATAATGCTTCTCATAATCGGTTTGGTTTATTTTGGTGAATCAAACGTAGGCGAAACATCGACTATACGCAAATAAAATCGACGAATTACACACAGAGCGTGTTTAAAAGCATATTTTTCCTACAAATACGCAAAATCAATGAAGTATTAATTTGCAGGACATTGTATTTCATCCGAAGATATTTGCCGATATTTGCGCGCCACTCATCCACTGATATTTGAAACCACATTTTTCTTTTCAGCTTTACTCCGCGGTTTCCGAATTACCTCTTTCCTGGGATTACATTGCCCATGGAAACATTTTTCTTTCGACTGCGTATTTAAGTGTTTTGGAAAGTTCGGCACCAAGGAATATGAAATGTCGATTTATTGGCTTGTTTGCGGCAGAAGAATTAGTGGGCGTGGCAATGTCGCAGCAGTTGTCGTTGTCTGAAGTGGATTCTTTCGGCGGACGCGATCGCAGGTTTAAAACACATATTCGAAAAATTACCTTTTCCAAAGTCGCATCAAATGTGCTTTTAATTGGCAATAATATGCTAACTGGTCAAAACGCTTTTGTGTTATCCGACAAGATTTCATTTGATTCCGCCGCAAAGTTGCTTGAGAATGCTGTCGAACAGATTAAACGAGAATCGAATCGCATTCATCTTACCATTTTCAAGGATTTTTATCACAAGGAAATCACGCAATTTGACCCACATGTTTTTTCAAATTACACAGAGTTTTCAACGCAGCCCAACATGGTTTTTCATATAAAAGATCATTGGCATTCGGTTGATGATTATGTTTCAGATTTGAGCAAGAAATATCGGGATCAATATAAACGTGCCCGAAAAAAGCTGACCGGAATCACCAAACGCAAACTGGTTCTTGAGGAAATGACGTTGCTTCAATCAACAATTCACCAGTTATATCTTAATGTTGCAAAACAGGCGCCTTTCAATACTTTTTATCTTACCGGGAATCATTTTGCGACGATGAAACAACGTTTAGGGAGCGACTTCTTATTTTACGGATATTTCCTCGATGAAAAGTTAATCGGTTTTAGCACGCTTATTAAGAACGCCGACGATTTCGACACCTACTTTTTAGGTTATGATGAAACACATCAGCGCGAGAAAATGCTGTATTTGAACATGCTTTACGACATGATTTCCTACGCGATGAAAAAGAAATATCGCAAAGTGAATTTTGGACGGACCGCTTTAGAAATTAAAAGTTCAATCGGGGCAACTGATATCGAAATGCACGGATTGATCAAGCATTCAAATCCAATTTTCAATAAACTGATGCCATACCTCTTTGACTACTTCGAACCAAAGACCGTCTGGCAAAAACGAAATCCGTTTAAGGAACGGCAATCTTAAGACTACCTGAGATCATCTTAACATTCAATTCGGTTACCTCACCGCAATATTCGCCATCTACCTGAAAATGCACCGGAACATCGGTGGTAATCGTTGCCTGAGATGCGGAAATGATCTCCACATCGCCGGTGTCGATCGGCATGTTTCCCGCAATAATTTTCCCGAAAACAATCAAGTCGAGGTTTTTAATAATGATAATCTCAAAAAGACCGTCGTCCAGCACACCTTGTGGGTTAATGGTAACGCCTGTTCCGTACTTTTGCGAATTAGCAACAACCAGCATCTTTGATTCGGATGTAATGGTTTGGCCGTTTGCGGTCACACTTGCGGTGAATGGTACTTCGGAATCCGTAAGTGTATTAATCGCCTGAAGCGCATATCCCAATTTCCCGCGGATGGTGCCGTTCTCATAATTGCGAATCAGTTCGGCGTTGAGACCGATATCACTCAGATGAAGGCTGCGTTTATTGTTGATGCAAACAATATCGACGTTGATGATTTCGCCAAAAAATGCGGTCTGAAGGATTTCCGCCATCTCGGTCGGAATTCCCAAATCAACCGACAACCCATTTGCGGAACCAGCCGGAATGATCCCGATTACCGAGTCAATACCTTCCAACGCTTCAGCGACCATTTTAATCGTACCGTCGCCACCGGCCACTAATACGCGCTCCGGATTTGATTGTTTGTAGAGTTCTAAAATCTTGGTTTGATCTTCAGCATCGCCGGTTGTTTCATATTTGATGATTTTGGAGGAGTGTTGTTCCGCAAAATCGGAAACAGCTGAAATAATCTCAGATTTATCAACGTCTCCCGCAATTGGATTGATGACCAAAATATAGTTCTTTGAGGCGGCCATTAGGAGGGTTTCATTATTAATTTGTAATTTGTATACGCTACTCAAATATATCAAATTTCATGAAACCAATTTTAAAATTATATCGCGGTTATGCCAATGAAGATGAACTGATTGTAATGGGACATATCTTTAAACCAACCAACCGTGAAGAGTACGATTTTCAGAAAACAAAATTCAGGAACGCAAAGTCGGTGATCCGAATGTTTCGGATCAAAACTCAGGCAAATGCCGATGTATATCTTCATCATGAAGGCCAGAAGATCAAGACAAAATCGCTGGCCGACGGTTATTTCAAATTTTGCATTCCGCTTCAAAAAGCAATCGGTTATGGATGGGTCGAGTTTAAGGTAAGTATTTTTTACGGTGATGAAGAAATCTTCGAAACCGGTTCGCTGATCAGGCCATATCAAGGTCAGTTTGGTTTTATATCTGATATTGATGATACATTTTTGGTTTCGCACACGCGGAATGCTTTTAAGAAACTGTATATTTTATTGTTCCGAAATGTGAATGACCGCAAATTATTTGAAGGCGTGGTTCCGCATTATCAGGCGCTAAGTCAGGCGGGTCGCGATAACCGAAGTGAGCAGAATGCATTTTTTTACGTGTCGAGTAGCGAGTGGAATTTATACCGCTTTATCGTCGATTTCACAAAACTTCACCAATTGCCACGAGCCGTTCTATTGCTGAAGGACATTAAAACCAGCTTGACCGATTTTTTTGTTACCGGCCGCGGTAATCACAACCACAAGTTTGAGAAGATCAAGCATATTTTGGAAATGTATCCGCATTTAAAATACACGTTACTGGGCGATGATTCGCAGGAAGACCCCTATTTATACGAGAATATTTGCAAGATTTTTCCCCTGACCGTCTTTGCGGTTTATATCCGGCAAACTTCGCGACACAAGAAGCAGAAGACGATTGATGCGCTTAAAATCATGGAGGAACTTGGCGTTAAAACCTGCTATTTTGTTGATAGCAATCAGGCCATTGAACATTCGAAGGAAATAGGCTTGATTAAAATCGATCAGCCCTAGCCCTGATGGGAGCGGCATCCTTTTTTAGGCGAGTTTGCGAGCCGAAAAAAGATACAGCGGACAGCAGGAAACAGCTACGGAAATTACGCCTTTTCGATTTCTTCCTGAACCGCTTCCCAATCTTCTAAAAGTTGGTCGAGCTCCGCTTTTTTCTTGTTGTAGGCCGTAAAGAATGTAGCGTCCTCGATGTGTTTGTCGTAGTTTGACGCCAGGGCTTTGTCATCCTTTTGAATGTCGATCTCCAGCTGTTTGATCTGACTTTCAATTTTGCTCAACTTGTTGTGAAGCGTCTTGTTTTTCTTCTGGTCTTCGTAAGATTGTTTAGGCGATTCCTTTGCAGTTTCTTTCTTTACCACATCACGTTTTTCGACCTCACGCATGTTTTCGAGATTGCGCTGTTCGAGGAAATAGTTGATATCGCCAAGATATTCGCGGATTTTCTGATCTTTAAATTCATACACGATATTCGACATTCCTTGTAAGAAATCCCTGTCGTGCGAAACTAAAAGCAAGGTACCTTCATACTTTTGAAGTGCTGCTTTCAGAACGTTTTTCGACTTAATATCGAGGTGGTTCGTGGGTTCATCCATAACCAGGACGTTGATCGGTTGCAGAAGCAATTTGCAGAGCGCAAGCCGATTCCGTTCGCCACCCGACAGAACTTTGACCTTTTTTTCGACATCATCGCCGCGGAAAAGGAACGAGCCAAGCATGTCGCGTACCTTTGACCGGTTGGTGTCGTTTGCAGCGTCTTCCATGGTCTGCAAGAGCGTGATCTCGCCATCAAGATATTCGGCTTGATTTTGCGCAAAATAGCCCACTTGAACGTTGTGACCGAGTTTGATTGTTCCCTGATAATCGATTTCGTTGACGATGGCTTTAATGAAAGTCGATTTTCCCTGACCGTTTTGGCCGACAAATGCGATTTTACTGCCGCGTTCAACAAGAAGCGAAATATCTTTCAGGATGGTGTTGTCGCCGTATTTTTTAGTAACGTGTTCGGCTTCGATAACTACTTTTCCGGGAACTTTTGAAACTGGAAATGAAATATTCATTACTGAATTATCATCTTCATCGACCTCGATACGCTCAACTTTGTCGAGTTTCTTGATGAGAGACTGAGCCATTGATGCTTTTGAAGCCTTGGCACGGAATTTCTCGATGAGCTTTTCGGTTTCCTCTATCTTTTTTTGTTGGTTCTTTTGAGTGGCAAGTTGCTTTTCGCGGATTTCGTGGCGAAGTTCGAGGTATTGCGAATATGGTTTGTTGAAATCGTATGCTTTCCCGAGGGAAATTTCGATGGTGCGGTTGGTTACGTTGTCGAGGAACATTTTATCGTGCGAAACAATGACCACCACTCCGGGATAATTGCGAAGGAAATTTTCGAGCCAGATAATCGATTCGATATCGAGGTGGTTTGTTGGCTCATCCAGCAAAAGCACGTCGTTTGCCTGCAGCAGGAGTTTTGCAAGTTCGATACGCATCCGCCATCCACCGGAAAAAGTTTCGGTTTGGTTATTAAAAACCTCGCGTTTGAAACCGAGTCCGAGGAGAATCTTTTCAGTGTCGCCAACATAATTATAACCGCCGAGCATTTCGAAATGGTGCGTGTTATCGGAAAGATCTTCGATGATTTTCGAATATTCGTCGCTTTCGTAGTCGGTTCGGGTTACGAGCTGGTGATTTATTTCTTCGAGTTTGCGTTCAACTTTTTGAATTTCGGTGAATGCTTGATAGGCTTCTTCGAGAACGGTCCGGCCTTGCTCAAAATCGATGTCTTGTCGGAGGAAACCGATTCGAATTTCCTTTTCGGATGCGATGCTGCCAGAATCCGGTGCGAAATCGCGCGCCAAAATTTTAAGCATTGTAGATTTACCGGCGCCGTTTTTACCGACGAGTCCAACGCGATCACCTGCGCCTAAACGGAAAGTAACTTCTTCAAATAAATATGTACCTCCAAAAGAGACCGACAGGTTGTGAATATTGAGCATTAATCAAGTTTTGTTCGTTAGTGAATACGTATCTTTGTAGTAAAATACGACCACATAAATTTTTTTGCAAATGTTAAAAAAAGGATCCAAATTATATAGCATTTTAACAGGAACTTGTCCACGTTGTCACGAGGAGCACATGTATGTGAACAAGAATCCGTATGTCATCACCGAATTGATGAAAATGCATGATCACTGTGGGAATTGCGGATTGAAATACAAGATCGAACCCAACTTCTTTTTTGGCGCTATGTATGTAAGCTATGCTTTGGCAGTGGCGTTGTCGATTGTGATTTTTGCAATTGCGCAACTGGGTTTTGATGCCGACATTCCGACGTCATTTATATCGATCATAATCGGATTGATCATTTTTATGCCTTTGCTGACGCGGTTTTCGAGAAACATCTACATTAATATGTTTATTAAATACCGTCCTGAGATGGGTAAGAATCCGAAAATCTAGCGATATCGATGTCTTTTGGCAGCGGCTCGCCGGTTTCGATCAAATCATAAAGATGCTTTGCCATCGCGGGTGCAAGCATGACTCCCCGCGTTCCCAAGCCGTTTAAAACATACATATTGTGAAACCTGGCGTTCTTGCCAATAATCGGTTTCCGATCGCGCGTGGTTGGCCTGACACCAGCAAATTGCTCCACAACTTTGAAGTCGCATTCAAGCACTTCTGATATTCGCTTTACGAGTTCAGCTTTCCCTTCGTCAGAAATAGTTTCTGTTTTATCGCTCCAGTTGTATGTTGCACCAACTTTAAAAAATCCGTTTCCAAGCGGAATAAAGAACACGCCGGCGTTAACTAATTGGTCGAGTTTCAGATCACTTGCGTGGATGATAAGCAGTTCCCCTTTTGTGCCGTTTAGCGGAAGATACCTGAAGAATGGATTGGCGTGAATCCCGAAACCTTCTGCAAAGACGATATGACGAGCGGATATTGTTTTGTAAGTTACGTGAGATGCATTTAATTGCAATACATCGTAGTCAAACATCTCGTTTGAATATGAGTCGATCTCCTGAAGAAACGATCGATAACTTACAAGTAATTCCTTTGTTAAAACATAGCCGGTGTGATTGACTTCGCCAAAGCCGAAAGGTGACGATAAACCGGCGAATTGCTCCGACTTTAAGTTCGTTGACAGAAAGGGTTTCATCAGTGGATTATCCGAGGCTTGAAACCAATTATTTTGCTCTTCGACTGAAGCAAATCTGCGAAGAAGCGGCATCGGAAATCTAAACTGACGATTGAGTTTTTGTTCAATACCGTCATACAACTGATTCATTATTTCGAGGTGTTCGAGGGCAAATTGGAGCCCGCTAAACCGCTTCAGAATAACCGGATTGTACAATCCTGCAGCGACTGAGGACGAGTTGTGGCTTTGGTTGTCAAAAACAAAAACAGACTTGTTGTTTTGCAGCGCTGTTTCGGCAAAAGCGATTCCGGCGAGCCCGCTACCAACGATGATATAGTCGATCATATAATAAAGAAAAAACTCCTACCCGAAGGTAAGAGTTTTATTAATGGATTAAGATTTTGGAATTAATAGTTCCACATATCTTGTTCAAAACTTCTGATTTTGTCTTTCACCCTTTCGGATTCAAGGAGCTGCATTTGCGCATTTTCTTTCATGTATTCGCTGATCTCGCGATCTCCGTAAACGTTTTCCTCTTTGTAGATTGTAGCGTTAAAACGTCGTGAGTTGAGCAAGTGGTCGAAAGATATCGGCATTGCAGAATTTCTGTCGTTGAAAGCTTTGGCTTCGTGAAGGACGTTACGTGCATCCGGAAAGTAAATCCAGAAAAGCTCGATATAATCCTGTTCTTCGTTACCAAGTGTATAAACATCCGGAACAACAGGGCAAAGTCCGAGTAAACGGTATTTCAATTCACCTTGACGCTTGTCGAAGTACCAGAAACCTTTGATCTTATAATCGGTAACATCGATTGAAGCAATATCCGTTCTCACGATGTATTCCGGGCTAATAGGATCACCCGCATTGTATTGCTCACGACCCGGGTCGGTTGTATCAATTCTGGTCAAAGAAGCCTGAATATCTTTCAACGTCTTCTTAGTATTGAAATAACTATCGCCGTATACTTCAGTGATCGTTCCGGCTTGGATCGAAGCGCTAAGCACGTCATACAATGAACGACGGTCTCTACCGATGTTTGCACTATCAATTGGGAAGTAAAGCGGGAAATTTACACGTTCGTCAAGATCAATGATCTCCCAAACAGTTTTTCCCATTAGAACATCGCGATCGTGCACATAACCATAAGCGAGTGGCTTATCATTGTCTGCGATTAATTGCGCATCAGTTTTCTTTCCAATTTCGGCAGGCGTCTTTGCGTTAAGCAAATTCGATTGCGCAGAAGTCACACAGCATCCCGCCGCAAAACTCAATACCACCAAAACATTTTTCAACATCATATTTTATAAATTCTGAGTTATCTAAAGTAGGTTAACGATAACCGTTAGTTCTTATTGTATCTCCCAAATAACTGGAGCAGTTCTAGGCAACATGTAATCACCAGCACCTACTAATTTAGTTTTGATCTCAGATATTGTTACCTGATCTCCACGTCCAGCCTTGGCGATTACAGCTTTAGCTTGAGCGTTCATCTTATTACCTTGAACAACTACTGTAGGTTGACCTGTAACTTTAAGGTTGAATCCTGTTACGTTAAGACCAACTTCGAAGTCAAAGTCTTCCAATTTAGCTCCGACAGTTGAAACTTCTAAGCTTGATTTAGGTCCTTTTACAACACCTACTTCACCTCTGATTGTTCCACTTGGTCCAGGGATACCTTTGATACGGAATACTTTCTTGTCTGCAACCGTTTTTCCGTCAGGAAGCTTTGCAGTTACGTTGATCACAAGTTCATTACCTTTTCCGGGGCTTACGTTATACTTTCCAACACCACCAGCTTTAGTTAAACCAGGAGCAGAAGCAGTAACATTATTGTCCGATACACCTGCGAATGAAATAGTCATTGGGTTTACAACACCACGATACACAACGTTCATCTTATCTGCAGAAATCGTAGCAGAATTTGGACGCGGCACAACAACATATTTACCTTCGAAAGGAAGTGGAACAGTTTTACCATCTTCAAGGAACGTAAATTTACCTTTGATTGTTTGTTCTCCGACACCACCTGCCATCATATCGATAACAGCTTGACCGTTATCAATTTTACCAGGACCCTCGAAAGACGTTGGTTTTGTATTAGAATCATAACGACCCAAAACAACTTTACCTGTTACTTTCTCCCCCTGGAAGTATGCATTTTTGTCCAGAACTACGATAGCAGTATACTTATTCATCGAAGTTGCTTCAAGAGCTGCTTTACCAAGAGCAATGTTGTAGATATTTGCCTCAATAACTTTAACGTTGTTCTGCAATGCAGATAGCTTAGTCAAAGATGCGATTGAAGGGAAACCCTGATAGTGATACGTAAGGTACTTTTTCTTTACACCTTCGCCGTCAACAATATCAGCAGTTGCAAATTTTGAATCAAGCTCAGCTGCAACAGTTTTGTATTTTACATCATTGCCTAACGCAGCTTTCATATCAGCTTTGTACTTCTCGATAGCAGCTACAAACTCCTTACCTTTTGGAGAGTAACCATCACCTTCGAACCATTGCTCGTCGATCTTATCTCCCTTATCCATTGCTTCGTAAGGAAGTTTCCCGCTTTCTTCTCTTTCGATATCTTTAGTGATATCACCTTTCAAAGACTCTACGTATGAGTAAAACTGGTTTGAAATATTTTTAACTTTATCTGAAACTTCTTTTGCAGCGCTAAACGTAGGGTTTTCTGCAGCTTTAGCAGCTAACGCCTGATACATTTGATCATTCGTTTTAGTTGCGTCCGTATTTGAAGATTCGAATTGTTCGTTCATCAAGCCAAAAGCTGAAAGTACTTCTTTTGACATGTTAAGCGCAAGCATTGCGATGAAAACCAGATACATCAGGTTAATCATCTTCTGCCTAGGGGTTAATTTTCCTCCTGCCATTTTTTCTAATTAGTTTTTTGTTTTGTGATTAATGAAAAATAAGGTGGAGATTATCCTCTGTTACCCATTGCTGAAAGCATTCCGCCATAAACATTGTTCAATGAAGACAAGTTAGCAGTAAGCGATTGCATTTGATCTTTCAACTTCATGTTGTTTTCAGCAACTTCATTGTTGATCTGTGCGTTACGTGAAGCGCTTTCCAATTGCACTTTGTATAGGCTGTTAAGCGATTCCATTTGTGCTGCAGCAAGCGTAAGCTCTTCACTGTATTTTTTAGTTGAAGCGATTGAATCAACTGTTGGAGCAATTCCTTTTGCTGCTCCTTCGAAGTTTCTGATGCTGGTACCAAGGCTAGCCATAAGCTCACCGTCGATTTTAGCTTCTTTCAACATATTGTCAAGTTTTTGCGAAAGCAAACCTTGTGCTTCGCTAGGATCTTGTGCTTTAACATTAGCTTTAGCTTTAGCTTCACCGCCAGCTAATTCAGGGTAAACAAGTGACCAATCTAATTCTTTGTCAACCGGGTCAAAAGCTGATAATCCGAAAATAAGAGCCTCACAACCGAGACCAATGATAAGCATCGCGCTCGCACCTGGCCAGTGCATAAGTTTAAAAAGTGCTCCGACGATTACAACTGCTGCTCCCATTCCGTAAGCGAAGTTCATCGCCTTTTTGCTCAAAAATGCCATAATAAAAATTGTGTTAAGTTAAGTTTAAATATAAGTAAGTAAAGTAAGTTAAATTATCGTCTTGATGCTTGACCAGGTCTTCCTCCTGTAACATCTACACCCATGTAATCCTGAACAGTTCTGAAACCAATATAGCTTCTTGCTGAATCTGCGTACTCAAAATCACGTGTGCTAACCTGCAAGTAGTAAGCAACATCTTTCCATGAACCACCGCGAGTAACTTTACGCTTGTTGTTCAAATCACCCACATTAGGGTTCATAGTTGAAACGTATTCGTAAGCTGCAGCATCATAAGATGAATCTGTCCATTCGGCTACGTTACCAGCCATGTTGTAAAGATTGTAGCCGTTTGGCTCGTAAGATTTGGCTTCAACAGTGTAAAGCGCCTGATCTGCCGCATAATCACCACGGTTAGGTTTGAAGTTAGCCAAGAAACAACCTCTGTCGTTTTTAGTGTATGGACCACCCCAAGGATACGTTGCAGATTCAAGACCACCTCTTGCAGAATATTCCCATTCAGCTTCAGTTGGAAGACGGAAACTGTTAATTAGGTTTCTGTTTTTCTTTTTTGATTTGATGTAAGCATTTTTCTTTAAAGTTCTCCAAGCACAGAATGCTTTCGCCTGAGTCCATTTAACACCTACGACAGGATAATCGCCGTAAGCCTGATGCCAGAAATAATCATTGTGCATTGGCTCGTTGTAAGAGTATGCAAAATCTTTGATCCAAACCGTAGTATCCGGATAAACCTGAACAGTTTCGGTTTTGATGAAATCACTTCTCTTACCCACTTTAGCTTTTGCAGCAGCTTGGATATCCATCCAAGAATATCTGAATTTCAATTTACTTACATCGATAGTACGCAAACCATTGTACGATTCAGCTACCGGCAAATACATTGAATCCATCACTTCTGAATAATACTCATCAGGATATTTTGAAGTGTCGGTGATCAATTTTACTTTTTTATTAAGTCTTCTTCCAGCAAATGGATCATCATCGGTTCCGACGCTGTAATAGTTCTCATACATGTACTTTTCGTACGGAGTCATGTTTGCAGGATCAGCATCGTTAAAGGCGAAATCTCCAATACTACCGGCATTTCTTCCACCACCACCTGCTGGAGCTGTTTGACCAACCTCATCAGCAAGGATCGCAAGACGAACTCGGATCGTTGAATCTTTTACCCATTCCACGAATTGACGGTACTCGCTATTTGTAATTTCAGTCTCATCCATGTAAAATGAACGAACCGTAACAGTTTTAGTTGGCGCATCCTGAACATTAGCCAAATCATCATCCGATTTACCCATTATAAAAGAGCCTCCAGGCACTAGCGTCATTCCGTAAGGTTTCTCCGGATGCCACTTCTTGCCTTTCACTCCGACCAGCTCACCTTTATCGTTTGAACGACCACAGCCGACAAGTAGCGCGACAACAGCTGTAAATGCGACGAATTTCTTCATATAAATTTGGGTTATGTATGTATTCAAAATTTTAAGGGCGTAAACCTATTTATTATTTTTCAAAAAAGCAATTAATGAACTTAATTTATTTCGAGAACCAAAAGTAAAATTAATTTTGATTCCGCAAAACATTTTTACCGATAAAATGCAAAAATCGTCGATAAAGTGCGTTTTTATATCGTATTTGTAAGATTTAACTTATATTACAGCAACCTCTTAACCACTACAGCAAAATGTTTTTCCGCTGTGCTTTCCACCATCGTTCAGGAATTTCCTGATTACAAGCAGAAAGATATTCTTCATACGAACAAGGTAACAACGTGTTTTTTTTCAGTTTATTATTACCATGCACAACAAAGGGGATTTCAATCCACCATCGATCGCTTTTATCACTTTTATAAAACACAACATCCTCATCCTCAAGCGGCACGATATATTTCGAATAATGATCGCGACTACCAAACGGATACTCATTTGATCTGTAATGATAACCTTCGATAAAATACCAGATGATTTGCGCAACCAAAACCGCTTCAGCTGCTGAATTGTGGTGGTTAAATAAGCCAAATAACGAAACCTTATCACTGATTCCGGCATATCGCGCTAAAGCACAAATTTCTTTGCCATTGAAACCATTAGGAGTAAATATAACGTTATTCCCTGAATCCGAGCTTTTAATTGATGTTAAATCTAGCGAAACAATATCTGCATCGCGCAATACAGGCTCAGCTAAACCGATATTTCCCGTGATTTCGCCAAGACGATACGCATCAAAAAACATCTTTTCGACCAAATCAATTTCTTCCTGCGAATTATAATACGTTTGATATCCAATGTTACTATAATTGAAGAGGTTGTTCGGTTCATCAACAATGATCTTACTCATATATGACCCCGCGGCAAGTACATCGTCCTCGCGACCAAAATCAAATTTACTGTCGATTGCACAGAGATTTACCATCTGCTCCAAGCTGTCATAAGCCCGGTACATCGAATAGGTCAAATCCTGAGAACCTCCGATAATTATCGGGATAATGCGTTTCTTTAAAAGCGCAGCAACTACCGCTTTAACTGCATAAGACGTATCAGTGACCGAATTTCCCGCTTCAATATCACCGAGATCCGCAATAGTTGCCACCCAGTTTCCGGGAAACAAATTATAGAACTCTTTTCTGATGTTAGTCAAATCGACTGTCGTATTGGCATAGTCGAGTCCGCGATTCTCTAAAACTCCAACGATCGCAATTTTGCAATTATCCAAATCCGGAAAATCTGATTCGGTATGAAATACCACTTTGCTTCCCAAATGCTGAGACGAAAGTCGGCGTATATTTTTAATAATTTCAGCGTCAACCGGCTGGAGGAAGTCGAAAACCATGAATTATTTCTTTTTTGCAGTTGTCTTTTTAACGGTAGCTTTTTTGGTTGTAGCTGCTTTTTTTGCCGGCGTTTTCTTTGCCGGGGTTTTAGCAGCAATCATTTCTTTTACCTGATCCAGGGTCAGTGCCGATGCGTCGACATCTTTTGAAAGTTCAATTTTCGTCTTGCCTTTCAGAATAACTGAGCGACCCCAACGTGCTTTCTCAACCACGATTCCTTCGTCTTCCCAGTTATGGATTACCTTGTCAATATTTTTCTGAAGTTTATCTTCAATAAGTGACGTGATGTCTAAATCGGTTAAGTGATCAAAATTGTACTTCTTGCTAACATTGATGAACATGCCATTCCATTTGATGAATGGACCAAAACGACCGACACCTTTTTGAACGGGCTCACCTTGATAATGTCCGATAGGCGCATCGGCTTGCGCTTTTTCAGCAATCAGTTCCTTAGCGCGATCGAAAGTCACATCCAGTGGCTCTTCGCCTTTTGGAAGCGAAATAAACGTTTTCCCGTGTCGCACATACGGGCCAAACCTTCCGTTACTCACCTCGACTTCTTCGCCATCAACGTTTCCAAGTATTTTCGGAAGCAAGAATAAATTCAGCGCATCCTCGAGTTGAATGTTTCCAATATTTTGATCGGAACGCAAACTCGCAAATTGCTTTTCTTCATCATCAGCTTCACCAATCTGAGCGATCGGACCGAATTTACCCAAGCGAACACTTACTTGTTTGCCCGTTTTTGGATCGGTTCCAAGAACGCGCTCGCCGCTTTCACGTTCGGCATTGGCTTCAACCTCTTTAACGTTGGGGTGGAATTTATCATAAAACTCGCGCATCATTGTTGCCCAGTTCACATTTCCTTCGGCGATTTCGTCAAAATCCTGTTCAACTTTTGCCGTGAAATGGTAGTCCATAATTCCGGGGAAATTTTTAACAAGGAAGTCGGTGACGATTGTTCCGATGTCGGTTGGAACTAATTTTCCTTTATCCGACCCGGTGTTTTCCTTTAAAACCTTCTCGCTAATTTTTCCCGAATCAAGCGTAATTTGGGTGTAATTACGCTCCTGCCCTTCCAAGGTTCCTTTCTCAACATAATTTCTGCTGATGATGGTTGAAATAGTCGGCGCATAGGTAGACGGTCGGCCGATTCCCAGCTCTTCGAGTTTCTTAACCAGCGAAGCTTCAGTATAACGTGCAGGCGGTCTTGTATATTTTTCGGTGGCGATGATTGATCGCGATTCTAATTTTTCGTTCACTTTTAATGCCGGTAGCATTCCTTCTTGTTCTTCGTCGTCGTCGTCGTGACCTTCGAGATAAACTTTTAAGAAACCTTCAAAAAGAAGCACTTCACCACTTGCCGTGAAAAGTTCGTTGTGATTATTAGCCGAAATCTTAACGTTAGTACGTTCGAGTTCAGCGTCGCTCATCTGACTTGCCAGGGTACGTTTCCAAATCAGATCGTATAATCGTGCCTGATCACGGTCGATGTTTACCGTATGGCGTGACATGTCGGTTGGCCTAATGGCTTCGTGAGCTTCCTGAGCGCCTTTGCTTTTGCTTGTAAAGGTCCGTGGCTTTGAGAACTCCGCTCCATAGGAACGGATGATTTCAGCTTTTGCAGCTTCTAAAGCATCTTTGCTCAAGTTTACGCTGTCGGTTCTCATATAGGTTATAAGTCCGGCTTCGTATAAACGCTGGGCGAGTTGCATCGTGATTCCCACGGGAAGATACAATTTACGAGCAGCTTCTTGCTGAAGCGTTGACGTTGTAAAAGGAGCGGCCGGAGATTTTTTAGCCGGTTTTGTCTCAAGGTCTGCTACCTTATATAGAGAGCCGACATTCTTTTTAAGAAAGTCATGCGCTTCTTCCTTACTGTTAAAATTCTTGGGAAGCTTGGCTTTAAATGATTTGCCTGCTTCATTGGTAAATTCGGCTGTAACAGAATATGATGCAACCGCATTAAAATTTTGGATTTCACGTTCACGCTCCACGATCAATCTCACGGAAACTGATTGCACGCGACCTGCTGATAATCCGCCCTTGACTTTTCGCCACAGTACCGGTGATAATTCGTAACCCACCAATCTGTCAAGAACTCGACGTGCTTGTTGCGCATTTACGAGATCGTAATTAATGCCACGCGGATTTTCGATCGCACCTAAGATGGCCGATTTGGTAATCTCGTGAAATACGATTCGTTTTGTTTTGCTTTGATCGAGCTTTAATTCTTCTGATAAATGCCATGAAATAGCTTCTCCCTCACGGTCCTCATCACTTGCTAGCCAAACTGTTTCAGCTTTTTTAGAAAGATCCCGAAGTTTTTTTACGAGTGCTTTTTTATCAGACGATACTTCATATTTTGGTTTGAAACCATTTTCAACATCTACTCCAATTTCTTTTGATGGCAAATCTGCAATATGTCCGTAACTGGACTCAACTTGATAGTCTTTCCCCAGAAACTTCTCTATTGTTTTTGCCTTTGCCGGCGACTCCACTATCACTAAATTCTTTGCCATATGCGCTTTTGTCTATTTTCGCAAAAGTATGCGAAACTTTTTTAATTAACGGTGTCCTATTTTGACAATTGATTTTGCACGCGCGCTCAAGGACGTTCGGTTTCCGTGTTTAAATTACTGTTAGTAGGCGATTAAGCCGAATTTCAGCTGAAATATTTATACCTATATATATATGTATATTTTTTTCGCGACCGAATAAAAACTCTGTTAAACAAAGTCTGACATCTTGTCACATCACATGCTTTCTTACTATATTTGTCGTCTTAATGTTTTGGGTGACGAGAATGGAAAAAGTAATTGAAGAACAAAAGCAAGGTGAGAATCTGATACTAGATCGCAAGCCTGAAAATCAGAAGAAACTTTACATCGAAAGTTATGGTTGCGCAATGAACTTTGCGGACAGCGAAGTGGTTGCGTCGATACTATCGGGCAATGGATATAATACGACAACGATACTTGAAGAAGCCGATTTGGTTTTGGTAAACACCTGTTCAATCAGAGATAAGGCTGAACAAACCATTCGGAAGCGTCTGGAAAAATACAACGCCGTAAAACGCACCGTAAATCCGAAGATGAAAGTTGGCGTGCTCGGTTGCATGGCCGAACGTTTGAAAAGCCAATTTTTGGAACAGGAGAAAATTGTTGATCTGGTTGTTGGACCCGATGCTTACAAAGATCTTTCAAATCTTCTCGACGAGGTTGAAGCCGGCAACGATGCGATTAATGTAATTCTGTCTAAAGAAGAAACGTATGGCGATATTTCACCGGTGCGACTCCAAAGCAATGGTGTGTCGGCATTCGTATCGATTACCCGCGGTTGCGACAATATGTGTACGTTTTGCGTTGTTCCATTTACCAGAGGTCGTGAGCGCAGCAGAGAGCCGCAAAGCATCATGGCCGAAATCAAAAATCTTTGGGATAATGGTTTTAAAGAAATCACATTACTTGGACAGAACGTCGACAGCTATTTGTGGTATGGCGGCGGATTGAAAAAAGACTTTGTGAAAGCCTCAGCGATGGAGCAAGCCACAGCGATTAAATTTGACCAACTGCTTGAAATGGTGGCGGTGGCCTTCCCAAAAATGCGAATCAGGTTTTCGACGTCAAATCCGCAGGACATGCACGAAAGCGTCTTGCACGTGATTGCGAAATACCCAAACATTTGCAAGCATATTCACTTGCCGGTTCAGTCCGGCAGCGATCGGATACTGAAGGAAATGAACAGGCTTCACACCCGAACGGAATATATGGGCCTAATCAATAAGATATCGCTGATTATTCCTGATTGTGCGATCACGCAAGATATGATTGCCGGCTTTCCGACCGAAACCGAGGAAGATCATCAAGATACATTGAGTTTGATGGATTATGTGAAATATAGCTTTGGTTATATGTATGCATATTCTGAAAGACCCGGCACGTTAGCGGGAAGAAAAATGGTTGATGACGTTCCTGAAGAAGTAAAGTTGAGGCGATTGCAGGAAATCGTGGCATTGCAACGCGAGCATAGTTTGCACAGAACTCAGGAGTTTGTTGGCCAGACCGTTGAAGTTTTGATCGATAAAGTTTCGAAAAAGTCGGATGCCGAGTTATCCGGACGCAACTCGCAGAACCTTACCGTGGTTTTCCCGAGGGAAGATTACAAAATTGGCGATTTCGTAAACGTCAGAATCAACCGATGCACCAGCGGGACATTAATTGGAGAGGCCGTTGGATATTCGGACATGCATTATCAGTACATCTAAGACCTAGCCCCGATTGAAGCGGAAATCCTTTTGCGAGGTTACGAGCAAAAGATTGCAGTGAAAAGCGGGATTAGCTCCTAAAAAAAAATAAGAAATTGGAAAATGTTCAAGTCATAAAGCAGCGGTTTGAAATTATCGGGAACGACCCGAAATTGAATCGCGCGATCGAGAAGGCGATACAGGTTGCGCCGACGGATATTTCTGTGTTGGTAACCGGTGAAAGTGGCGTTGGTAAGGAAAGCATTCCCAAAATCATTCATTCGCTTTCACATCGCAAACATGGAAAATACATTGCTGTGAACTGTGGCGCGATCCCCGAAGGCACGATCGACAGTGAACTTTTTGGCCATGAAAAAGGGTCGTTTACCGGTGCGACATCTACTCGTGAGGGTTATTTTGAAGTTGCCGATGGCGGAACAATCTTTTTGGATGAAGTGGGCGAATTGCCGCTGACAACGCAGGTCAGATTGCTTCGTGTTCTTGAAAATGGCGAATTTATAAAAGTCGGTTCATCGCAAGTTCAAAAGACAAATGTTCGCATTGTGGCCGCAACAAATGTGAATATGTTCGATGCGATTGAAAAAGGGAAATTTAGAGAAGATCTTTATTACCGATTGAGCACGGTCGACATTACGCTTCCGCCGCTTCGTGAACGAAAGGACGACATTCACTTACTTTTCAGGAAATTTGCATCTGATTTTGCACATAAATATAAAATGCCACCAATTAGGCTTGATGAGCAAGCTGCGCAGTTTTTGCCGAAATTCAGGTGGAACGGAAATATCCGGCAGCTTAGAAATGTGGCCGAACAGATTTCGGTTTTGGAGACCAATCGCGAGGTGACGCTTCAAACATTGCAATCTTATTTGCCAACCGAGAACAACAATCTGCCTTCGGTTATTAAAGATCAGAAGAGCGATGCTGATTTTTCGACCGAACGTGAGATTTTATACAAAGTGCTCTTCGACATGAAGAACGATTTGAACGATTTGAAGAAGTTGACACTCGAACTGATGCAAAACGGAACGGCGAATGTGCGCGAGAACAGTCAGCATTTGATTAAGAAAATCTACGGCAGCGCTGATCAAAGCGAGGATGTGGCATTTGACGAGGAGGAAATCGAACCTAAGTTTGTGAATGCTAATCAGAAAAGTTTTGAGAACAGGCAAGACGATTATTTGTTTGCAGAAACCATTGAGGAAGAGGAAATCCTGCGACTCGAGCAGAAGGAAATCGAAATGATCAAAAAGGCACTAGAGAAAAATAAAGGGAAACGTAAAGCGGCAGCTGATGAACTTGGAATTTCTGAGCGTACGTTATACCGAAAAATTAAGCAATTCGACTTATAGTCTATGAAATATATTAAATTATTGTGTTTGATTGGGGTTGCACTGATATGCAACGGATGTTCGGTTTACAACTTTACCGGGACGGGGAAAATCAACGCTGACACCTTTCAGGTAAATTATTTCCAAAATGCATCGGAACTGGTCGAGCCCGGAATTGAACGGACTTTTACCCAACGACTTCAGAATCTGATCCAGAATCAGACGAATTTAAACCTGGTAAATAGTGGTGGCGATTTGGTTTATGAGGGCGAAATTACTGATTACCGAATTACGCCGATGACCGCTACGGCTGATCAGAGAGCCTCACAGAACAGGTTGACCGTTTCAGTTTTGGTACGATTTACCAATAAAAACAAAGAAGACGACGATTTTGAAAAGCGATTTTCGTTTTTTTACGATTACTCTGGCGATGCTTTATTGGTTGGTCCGCGATTGCGAGAGGCGCTTGATGTTATTTTTGAAAGGATAACTCAGGACATTTTCAACGATTCGCTTGCCAAGTGGTAACAACGCTGAATAATTACTTATTTTCGATAAAAATCTCAAAGTTTGAACGTCACTGAATTTACATACTTAATCAATAAGCCCGAAGCTGTGAATAATCGCCAGACGATATATTTGGAGCAGATTGTATCGCAGTTTCCGTATTTTCAGAGTGCACGTGCGTTGCGATTGAAGGCTTTATACAATCAGAACAGCTTTCAATATAACAATGCTTTGAAAGTGGCAGCGGCGCATACGGCAGATCGGAGTGTTTTGTTTGATTTCATTACTTCGGATAGTTTTACGGCAATTCACAAAGGATTGTATCAGCAGAAGTTAGCCGAATTGTACAGCATTGAAGTGCGTGACATTGAAATCGTAACTCCGGAGCAGACGTTGGCCGTTGTGGATAAAGTCGAGCAGTCGATATTAACGTCGATTCGCGAATCCGAAAATACAAAAGAAAAAGAAGCTGTAACTGTGGAAATGGTCGATGAAAATCCGATAGCCGAAAACGAGTTAAAAACAGGCGATGCTGAAGATATTGACGCTCCGACGGAAATTGAATCGGTAGCGAACGAGGATCAAACCATTGAAGAGAAGTTGAAAATCGGACAACCGCTGACCTTTTCCAGGGAAGAAAAACATTCATTCAGCGAGTGGCTTCAATTATCGGGGAACATAAAACCGATCGATCGCGAGGAACCTATAGAAGTGGAAATCGCTGAGCAAGTAGATCAGGCTGCGATCGAGCGCCAAAAGAAACAACAACTGATCGACAAGTTTATTGAAAGCAGTCCGAAGATTCCGCCCGTTCGTCCCAATGTGAAGACGGTGAACGTAATTGAGCCGGCCACTCCCGACCACACAAGCCTGATGACAGAGACTTTGGCCAGAGTTTATCTTGAACAAAAGAAGTATCAGAAAGCAATTCAGGCATATGAAATATTAATTTTGAAAAATCCGGAAAAAAGTAGTTTCTTTGCTGACCGTATTTCAGAAATAAAACTTTTACAAAATAATTAAAATGAGCACATTTACAATATTCTTGGTTCTAATCACAATTGTTTGCTTTTTGCTGATCGTTGTTATCATGGTACAAAATCCTAAAGGTGGAGGTTTATCTTCAGCCATGGGCGGAACGCAGATGATGGGTGGTGTTCAAAAAACAACTGACTTCTTAGACAAAAGCACCTGGACATTGGCAGGCTTACTGATTGTATTAATCCTATTATCTAGCTTTAGCTTTACAAATACGTCAACTAATTCTACAATTATCCCGCAGCAAACTCAAAGCGCGCCGGCTCCTGAAGCTCCGGCACAAGCGACTCCAGCTGCTCCAGCTGAGTAATTCAGACGAAATTTCATATCAAATGCCGGCATTGTCATGCTGGCATTTTTATTTACTGCAATTTTGGCAGATAAACGCTGGTGGCATAATTTCTGAAATCGGCGGTGCACGAAAAAACTAACTTTAAAAATATCAAATTATGGCATTAAACATTAGACCTCTTTCAGACAGAGTAGTTGTTGAGCCGGCTGCTGCCGAAACTCAGACTGCGTCCGGAATTTACATCCCAGATACGGCAAAAGAGAAACAACAAAAAGGAACTGTTGTAGCTGTCGGAAATGGTACAAAAGATCATACAATGACTGTTGCTGTAGGTGATACCGTTCTTTACGCAAAATATGCGGGAACCGAGTTAAAACTTGACGGGAAAGATTATCTGATCATGAAAGAAGACGACATTCTTGCTATCATATAATTCAAATTATTAATCAATTCAACTAAAAGTTACAATGGCTAAAGAAATAAAATTTGATATTGAAGCACGCGACGGCCTTAAACGCGGTGTTGACGCATTGGCAAACGCAGTAAAAGTTACCCTTGGACCAAAAGGTCGTAACGTAATCATCGGAAAGTCTTTTGGCGGACCAAATGTTACTAAAGATGGTGTTACCGTTGCTAAAGAAATAGAATTGACCGATACGCTCGAAAATATGGGCGCACAAATGGTTAAGGAAGTTGCTTCTAAAACCAACGACTTAGCGGGTGACGGTACTACAACAGCTACCGTTCTTGCTCAAGCTATCGTTAAAGAAGGTTTGAAAAACGTGGCAGCCGGCGCAAACCCAATGGATCTGAAACGCGGAATCGACAAAGCTGTTGAGACTATCGTTGCCGATCTTGGAAAGCAAGCAAAAGTTGTTGGAACCGACAGCGAAAAAATCAAACAAATCGCTTCGATCTCTGCAAATAATGACGATGTAATCGGCGAACTGATTGCGACTGCTTTTGACAAAGTTGGAAAAGAAGGTGTAATCACTGTCGAAGAAGCTAAAGGAACTGATACTTACGTGGATGTTGTTGAAGGAATGCAATTCGACCGCGGATACCTCTCTCCATACTTCGTAACCAATCCGGAGAAAATGGAAGCCGAACTTGAAAATCCATACATCCTTTTATACGACAAAAAAGTATCTTCATTGAAAGAGCTGCTTCCGGTTTTGGAACCTGTAGCTCAATCTGGAAAACCACTTTTGATCATTGCCGAAGACGTTGACGGCGAAGCGCTATCGACATTGGTTGTAAACAAACTTCGTGGCGCATTGAAAATCGCAGCTGTAAAAGCTCCGGGTTTTGGCGACAGAAGAAAAGCGCTATTAGAAGATATCGCCATCCTGACAGGTGGAACAGTGATCTCTGAAGAAAGAGGTTATACTCTTGAAAATACAACAATCGAGATGCTTGGAACTGCGAAACGCGTGTCAATTGACAAAGACAACACAACAGTTGTTAGCGGCGCAGGTGAAGCTGAAATGATCAAAAACAGAGTAAATCAAATCAAAGCTCAAATCGAAACAACTACTTCTGATTACGACCGTGAGAAACTTCAGGAACGTCTGGCTAAATTAGCCGGTGGTGTTGCGGTTCTTTACGTTGGTGCTGCTTCTGAAGTAGAAATGAAAGAGAAAAAAGACCGTGTAGACGACGCACTTCACGCAACTCGTGCGGCTGTAGAAGAAGGAATCGTTGCCGGTGGTGGTGTTGCTTTACTGAGAGCTAAAAATGCGCTTAAAGACCTTTCGGCTGACAACGCAGATGAAGCAACCGGAATCCAAATCGTTTCACGCGCCGTTGAAGCTCCGCTTAGAACTATTGTTGAGAACGCCGGACTTGAAGGTTCAGTGGTTGTTGCAAAAGTTGCTGAAGGTTCAGGCGATTTTGGATATAACGCCAAAACTGACGAATACGTCGATATGCTATCAGCCGGAATCATCGATCCTAAGAAAGTAACTCGCGTAGCACTGGAAAATGCCGCTTCGGTTGCCGGAATGATCTTAACAACTGAATGTGCGCTTGTAGACATTAAAGATGAAAATGCCGCCGGAGCTATGCCAATGGGCGGTGGAATGCCGGGAATGATGTAAGATCAAACCCTGTAAAAAGCAATGGGCTATCTCAAAAGGATAGCCCATTTTTATTATGCGAAATTTTCAGGAGCGCAATTCGCTCGCCATGTTTGAAATTCTGGTTTCTATTTCAGCTGGCTATTCAGGAGCTATTTCCTGCCTTTCGCTCATATCTTTTTCTTCTTTCAGAGAGAAAAAGGATAACCGCTTCAGTCAGGGCTAGGGCTATATTGCACAATTGAAACTTCTGTCTTTCTTTTGAATGTACCGAAATGTTTGTCGCCTCATGAAACGATAGGTACGGTTTCAAGCTATCGATCAAACGCCGACTTTCGGTTTTACTGAGCCGACTCTTCCTTTTCTTCCGGCGACTTCTTACCGAGCTTAATGATAACCGGTAAAATCGTAATTACAACAAGTCCGATGACAATTACTTCGATGTGCTCTTTAAGGTCTATCTGATAGTTTTCCAATAAGAATCCGTACAAATAATGACCGGCGAAAATCAAACTGAACGACCAGATAAAAGAACTAAGAATATTGTAGAACATAAATTTCTTGCGATCCATCAATACGATGCCCGCAACAATCGGTGCAAACGTTCTAAAAATCGGAAGAAATCTTGCGAAAATAATCGCGCGACCACCATGCGTTTCAAAAAAGGTCTTTGATTGAACAAGATACTTTTTCTTAAACCAAAAGCTATCTTGCCTATTATAAAGGTAGTTACCGCTTTTTGACCCAAACCAATAGCCTACTATATTTCCTAAAATTCCGGCAATGGCAACTAAGGTTGCAAGTAAAGCGACGTTTAAGAATGCGTCTTCAATCACGAAAACATTCGCAATGAGTTCCCGGTTATAAATTCCCGAAAGGAAAAGCAAGCTATCACCAGGAAGAAAAAATCCTGCAAAAAGTCCGGTTTCTGCAAACACGATAAACAAAACAATGTACAATCCCATCTTCACTCCATTGATGTCGAAGTGGATGTAAAATAGCGGATCAATTAGGTTTTTCCAGTCAAATTCACTCATGAATATCGAAGTTTTATGCAGTATATTTTAGCGGCGTGAAATTAAGTATAAATAAGTTTACCCACAATTTAAAGAAGTCGCTTTTAGGTTTAATTAACTTTATCGTTAAAACTATTTCGTATCTTATAAGGTTAGCCGAATCGCAAGCGGCGATTAGATCGCATAAAAAACCCGGAGATTAACTCCGGGTTTCAATTACTTATTCTGTTCGTTCATATTTGCAACAACCATGTAGATTTGAATAATCGTCGTCGGAAGCTTTCACGCCTTCGGTATCATGACCAGCCTTTGCAATTGCTTTCTGAATTGTCTCAGTATCGGTTTTTTCTTCATTGACAATTAAATTCAGCTTTTCAGTCGACACATCCCAGGAAGCCGACTTCACTCCGCTGACCGAAAAGGCTGCTTTCTCAATTCTCTTTTTGCACATTTCACAATTTCCGTCAACGTGCATTTCAATTTTTGCGTTCTTGTTTTTTGATTGTGCATTTGCCGACAGTCCGAAAAATGCCAGCACACATGCTAGAAATAATGTTTTCATATATTTTTTATTTGATTTTAAAACGGATTCCGGCGTAATACATTTGGCCAAACACCGGCGCATAAATCACCGATGTATCAAAATTTGAACCGAATGGATCATTTGCACCTAAAATCGCCTTGTCTTGTTTGTAATTTCCAATATTCTCTGCACCGACATACAATTCAAAAACCGACGAGAATGTCCGAGTAATTTGGGCATTCATCAGTGAAAATGACGGAGAAAATTCGCCTAACTGATCCTCAACCGGATTTCCAAAAGTTGACGGCAACTGCTGTTTTCCCATCCAATTGTAGGTAAAGTCAAATTTCCATTGACTTCCATTGTCCTTGATATGTGTTTCGAATTCAAGATTGGCAAACACCCGATGCTTTGCTTGCAGAGGACGCTGGAATTCGCCCGAAAGATAATCAGTTCCAATGTCGTAATATTTATATGCCGTACGTAGATTTAAATGATGCGCCAGTTCGTAGTTAAATTCAACTTGCAAACTATTTGCATACGAATCTCCTTTCAGGTTATATATCGAGACTTGTTGCGGCCCCTGAAAAAGATCAACAATAGCTTGATTCTGGAAATCGGTTCGGTAAAAATCAAGTCCCACATCCGCCCTCTTTCCGAACAAATCAAACCCTTGATTAAAACTGACGCCGTAATTCCACGCAATTTCAGGATCCAAACCGTAAATCTCACCGCTTGAATTTAAAATATTGAATATGCGGGAACTTGCAAAAAGGTTTTGGTTTTCAGCAAAGATATTGGCCGAACGTTTCCCGCGACCGGCTGATGCGCGAACCACAGCCCGATTCCACGGATTATATCGCAAATGCACACGAGGTGTAAAAAAGACTCCAAGCCTGTTATGGGTATCCACCCGACCACCTGCAACCAAGCTGAAATTATCGGTGTTGTCATACGTATATTCGAAAAAAGCGCCCAAAGAAGTATCGGTTCTTTCAAAATCCCGATCGATTCCGGGTATCGCTACCAATTCGTCGTAGTTGTCATACGTAAAGTTGATTCCACTTGCGAACTTATGCATGGTATTGCTGATAATCGAATTGAAAATCAAATTCGAGTAAAAGCTCTTATGATCGATATTGTATTGATTTAATCCGAAGTACGAATCTTGTTTATGGCTGCTAAACGCGTTCTGAAACCCGATACTTTGATACGGCATATCCTGAAAAACGTAACCTATTTTGGTCGACGCGTCAAATCGTTCGGTATTAATTTCCGATCCCCAGTAATTTGTAGTCAACCGGTCACGGTCAGGATCAAACTCCAACTGACCTGTTTGTTTTTCGTCGTTCAAATACCGAACATTGATAAAACTTACGAGTCCGCGTTCGGCATCAGTATATTGCCAACGGTTTAATATGTTGTACTGCCGGCCAAGCGGATTGTCGAGGAACCCATCGTTATTCATGTCGTTTTCGCTTACGCGGACATTATTATGGAAGAACAAACTCGTACTCCACTTATCCGAAATCCGTTTGTTGAAATGCGTATTGAGTTCAAACCGCGAATCAGTTGAACCATATATATTAAGGTAAAACGGAATATCTCCGGCGGGTTTTATGAGTTCAGTATTGATCTGGCCGGAAATGCTTTCAAAACCATTGACCACCGAACCGGCGCCCTTGGTAATCTGAATGCTTTCAACCCAAGTCCCGGGAGTAAACGACAAGCCATAAGCCTGCGACGCGCCTCGAACCGAAGGTATATTTTCTTCGGTGATCATCAGGTACGGACTTGTGAGCCCAAGCATTTTTATTTGTTTGGTACCGGTTAACGCATCCGAAAAATTGACGTCAATTGATGGATTGGTTTCAAAACTTTCAGCAAGGTTGCAGCACGCGGCTTTAAGTAATTCCTTACTGGTCATGACTGTTGTATTTGTGGTCACGCGCATTGATTTGCGCAGACTTTTAGTGCTGCTCTGAACTTTGATCTCTTGCAAAGTATCCTGCGAGTACGCACTGTTGAAGCTGATCATTATCAGCATTGGAAGAATGATATATTTATGCATTACATCTGATTAAATGTTTATAATAAAGCCGAAGCGATAAACATTGATCAGGCGTAGAAAATATATTGATTAAATAATTTGAAAAGTGGTGGCGCATTAGCATCACAGTAGTACGAAACCTGACTGGTATCTGACCCAACATCTATAACCGAAAAAGTTATCGGCTTCCAGGATTCAATAATGTATGGCGACTCAAATTGAAAGGAAAATGCTTTAACAACAACATCGTCTGTATTATCTTGTAGGTCGATAATGTTGTTTGAACAGCAATCTTTGTGATCGGCATCAACCTTAGCACAGCACGAACCGGCTTGTTTTTCGACCGGCATATCGCATACTTCTTCATCGCTGTACGTTGAAGAGATCGAAGCAATTTTACCTTCACAAAAATGTATGGTCAGAGCAAAGCCGGTATTGCAAACGAGCAGCAATATGGCTAAGATCAGACTTGTACATTTTTTAAATCCCATGCTGCAAAGTTACCTAATATCAATCATTTAAAAAATTGTCTTCAGCCTTTTTTTTCATTTCTCGTCTGGAAATAGAAACCGGGAATGAATATCAGAAGAAGTATCGGTTGGATTAAAAACCGTCGGATATAGAAAATCGCCATTTTATTTTCGGGGAAAAACGCCAGGACGATCGCAAGAGCGAAAATCAGAAGAACTAAAAACATGAAGAACAAAACTGCAGACAACGTAACAACATCTCGCTGTTTGAAAATCACATATATCAATACTAGCGAAAGCATCGAGTTTATCGCATATCGGATCGATAAATTAACGTATAGCAGTATAGCATCATAGGATGGCAGCGGTTTGTCTGTAAACTCTGATTTAAAAAATGCAGTGAACGGATCATAGAACAGCACGTCTTCAAATGCGCGTACGACGGCAAAAATCACCACAATCAAAAATGCCGTTGCAAATTTTAAAATAAGTCTATTTCGCATCCGCGGAGAATTTATTGACCCATATCACCCAAAGCAAAAATACGACTCCATAGATAAACAGCGGAAACAAAACACCGTGTAAAAAGCCTTCATACTGGGGATAGTGATAAATAGCTGATGCCAAAAGCGCGATTCGGCTGATGTTTAAAAAATGAATCAAAACACATCCGAAGACCATAAAAAGTACTGTAGTCCGGAACTTTCCCGTGAACGCCACCACAAAAGACACAAACAGAATCATGACGCTAAGCGCGTTGCAGCCTTCGATAATTCGGGCAACATAATTTCCGTTATAGATCAACTTAATCGATGGTTGATTCTCGTGAGGGGAAAGGTTAACATCGGCAGCGAAAAGCTCAGCTAAGAACTCGGTTTGAACGCCAACCAATCTAGTAAACGGATCTACATCATTCGGCTTTACAACGGTTTGTGACAGATAAAACTGATAAACCACCGAAAGCAAAATATACGTCAGAAAAAATTTTCCGAGAAACAAAAGGAACGGTCGATATGTCTTGATGTAATTCGCCAATCGTAAGATTTTTAACAAAGCTATATAAATTAAACCTCCTATATTTAAATACTTTTGTAAAAAAAACAAACCATGACATTTGAGGAATTAAAGCCTAAAGTAAACGACATTGTAACACATACAAATACATTGCGTGATCAAAAGCTGATGCAGATTTGCCATTTGCTTCGCGATAATATTGATTATTATGACTGGGTAGGCTTTTACTTTAGAAATGGCGATAAGGAAGAATTGGTAATTGGCCCGTATGCCGGCGAAAAGACTGATCATACGGTGATTCCGTTCGGAAAAGGCATCTGTGGTCAAGTAGCGGTGTCGAATCAAAATTTTGTGGTTCCCGACGTGAGTGCGCAGGATAATTATCTGGCGTGTAGCATGACGGTAAAATCGGAAATTGTAGTTCCAATATTTGTCAATGGCGAGAATATCGGTCAAATCGACATTGATTCGAGCGTAATTGATCCGTTCAGTGAAGCCGACGAACATTTTCTTGAGTATGTAAATGAGGAGGTTGCCAAATTATTTACGGATTCGCACTGATTATCAGCAATAAAAAAAAATTGTCGCATCCAAAATAAAGATTAACTTTGCAGCCGTACATAAAATATGTACATACATAATAATCATTTAAATAATATTGGCATGTACTTAACTAAAGAAGTTAAAGAAGAAATTTTTGCAAAGCACGGTGGTGCTGCAACAAACACTGGATCTGCTGAAGGGCAAATCGCTTTGTTCACACACCGAATCAACCACCTGACCGGACACTTGAAAAAGAATCGTCATGATTACAACACTGAGCGTTCGCTTGTGAAGCTGGTTGGTAAGAGAAGATCGCTTCTTGACTACCTGAAGAAAACTGAGATCAACAGGTATCGTGAGATTATCAAAGAATTGAATATCAGAAAATAATCAATTTAAAAGAGGTGCCTGCGCGCCTCTTTTTGTTTTACACCCTATCCTCGGGGGGACGTAGCGGGGATTAAAAAGTTTGGTTTTTCATTGGGTAAGCAACAACTACAACAACACAACAACAACCCATTGTTCAATCAACAAAAAACATTTATGATTCCAAATGTAACAAGAGAGGTAATCGATTTGGGAGATGGACGTAGCATCTCGATCGAAACCGGAAAATTGGCAAAGCAGGCAGACGGATCTGTAGTCGTACAAATGGGCAACGCTATGTTGCTTGCAACTGTAGTATCTGCTCGTAAAGCTAGTCCGGGTATCGATTTTCTACCATTAACCCTTGATTACCGCGAAAAATTTGCCGCAGCAGGACGTTTCCCCGGCGGATTCTTCAAGCGTGAAGCGCGTCCGAGTGACAGCGAAATCCTAACCATGAGATTAGTAGATCGCGTTTTGCGTCCGCTTTTCCCGGATGATTATCACGCTGAGACCCAAGTGATGATCCAACTTATGTCGCATGACGACAATGTAATGCCTGATGCACTTGCCGGATTGGCAGCATCTGCAGCACTTGCCGTTTCAGACATACCTTTTGCTACGCTTATTTCTGAAGTTCGCGTAGCCCGTGTAAACGGCGAATTTATCTTAAACCCTAGTCGCACGCAATTAGCAGAATCGGACATCGACATGATGATCGGCGCTTCTAAAGAATCGATCGCGATGGTAGAAGGTGAAATGAAAGAGATCTCTGAAAAAGAGATGGTTGAAGCGATCAAATTTGCGCATGACGCAATCAAAAAACAGATTGAGGCTCAAGAGAAACTACAAGCAGCTTTTGGCAAAAAAGAAGTTCGTACGTATGATCAAGAGCGCAACGACGAAGAAGTTTACAAAAAAGTACACGGATTTGCTTACGACAAATTTTATGCATTAGCGCAAGAAGCTTCAGGAAAGCACGAACGTTCTGAAAAGGGCGCGGCTATCAAAGAAGAAATCAAAGCCATGTTTACTGAAGAAGAATTGCTTGAAAACGGCGATCTTATCAGCAAATACTTGCACAAGACACAAAAAGAGGCTGTCCGAAACGTCATCCTTGACCTCGGAATCCGTCTTGACGGTCGTAAGACAAACGAAATCAGACCAATCTGGTCAGAAATTGACTACCTGCCTTCAGTTCACGGTTCTGCCATTTTTACACGTGGTGAAACTCAGGCATTGGCAACAGTTACTTTGGGAACTTCGAGAGAAGCAAACCAAATTGATTCGCCGTCTGAACAAGGAGAAGAAAAATTCTACCTTCACTACAACTTCCCACCATTCTCAACCGGTGAGGCTAAACCATTACGTGGAACATCGCGTCGTGAAGTTGGTCACGGAAACCTCGCTCAGCGCGCATTGAAAAACATGATCCCTGACGAAAATCCGTATACAATCCGAATTGTATCCGAAGTACTTGAATCAAATGGCTCGTCTTCGATGGCTACAGTTTGCGCAGGAACACTTGCGTTGATGGATGCCGGAGTGCAGATGAAAAAACCTGTATCAGGAATTGCCATGGGACTTATCTCTGACGACAAAACCGGACGTTGGGCAGTACTGTCTGATATCTTAGGTGATGAAGATCACTTGGGTGACATGGACTTTAAAGTTACCGGTACCGCTGACGGAATCACCGCTTGCCAAATGGACATCAAGATCGAAGGTCTTGCTTACGACATTATGGAAAAAGCGCTTGACCAAGCGAGAGAAGGTCGTTTGCATATTCTTGGCAAACTAAATGAAACCATTTCAGAACCTAAGAAAGACGTCAAGGCATATGCACCGAAAATCATCAAGGTAACCATTCCTGGTGCTTTCATTGGAGCGCTTATCGGACCTGGTGGAAAAGTTATCCAAGAGCTTCAAAAAGCAACCGGAACTACCATTGTTATCAATGAAGTTAACGAGCAAGGAGAAGTTGAAATTCTAGGAACTGATCCTGACGGAATCCAAGCGGTGCTTAGCAAGATCGATTCGATTATCTTTAAACCTCAGGTTGGCGAAACCTATGAAGTGAAAGTTATCAAAATGCTTGACTTTGGTGCGGTTGTAGAATATCTTCAAGCGCCTGGTGCCGAAGTTTTGCTTCACGTATCTGAGCTTGCATGGGAACGCACTGAAAACGTATCCGATGTTGTAAATATGGGCGATGTTTTCCAAGTGAAGTATATGGGAATGGATCCTAAAACCCGCAAGGAAAAAGTATCAAGAAAGGCTTTGTTGCCACGTCCTCCGAGAGATGAAAATGCTCCAAAAGAAGATCGCGGACCACGTCCTGAGAGACGCGGTGATGACCGTGGACCAAGACGTGATGACTCGAGAGGGCCACGTCCCGAAAGACGCGACTCAAATCCAAGAGACGACAAAGACAGTTCACAAGGTTAGTTTATATTAATTCATAGGAAACCCCATTACAATCGTAGTGGGGTTTTCGCTTTCATCAAGTATATTGAACAGTTACAGCCTCAGATTAATAGTCGTATACTTTAGCAAATGGTTTAAGAGTCCTGTTTCAACTTTCGGCAGGCATTCAATTACCGACTAAGCGCATTAGGGATGGGAAGCGGCATCCTTTTTTTGCCTGCAAAGGCGGAAAAAGATATAGCGGACAGCCCGACCCGACCGCGCAAAAGGCTGATAAGACGACTGCGCAGAGGGAAATGCAAAAAAATAAACAGAATTATTGTAACTTTTTCGAGCTTACTTACGTACAAGCATGGTACCCACTAAAAAAGTACCTACACTACATGAGACAACTCAAAATTACGAAGCAGGTAACCAACCGGGAAACTGCTTCTTTAGACAAGTACCTGCAGGAGATTGGAAAAGTTGACCTTATTACCGCTGACGAAGAGGTAGAATTAGCACAGAAAATTAAAGCCGGAGACCAGAAAGCCTTAGAGAAATTGACAAAGGCGAACCTGCGTTTTGTGGTTTCGGTTGCTAAACAGTACCAAAATCAGGGGTTAACGCTTCCCGATTTGATCAACGAAGGAAATCTTGGACTTATAAAAGCGGCTCAGCGTTTTGACGAAACACGTGGTTTTAAATTTATTTCATATGCGGTTTGGTGGATTCGACAGTCGATTCTACAAGCTTTGGCCGAACAATCGCGTATTGTGCGTTTGCCGTTGAACAAGATTGGATCGATCAATAAGATCAACAAAATGTATGCGCTTTTGGAGCAATCTAATGAGCGTCCGCCATCTGCCGAAGAAATCGCGAAAGAGCTTGATATGACTGTCAATGACGTTAAGGAAAGCATGAAAAACTCGGGGCGACACCTTTCGATGGATGCGCCACTTGTTGAGGGAGAAGATTCTAACCTTTACGACGTATTGCGTTCTGGTGAATCGCCAAATCCGGATCGCGAACTTATTCACGAGTCGTTACGTACAGAGATCGAGCGCTCGCTTGAGACTTTGACACCACGCGAGGCTGATGTTGTTCGTTTGTATTTTGGTCTTGGTGATCAGCATCCGATGACACTTGAAGAAATCGGCGAGACTTTTGATTTAACCCGCGAGCGTGTTCGTCAGATCAAAGAGAAAGCGATCAGAAGGTTGAAACATACTTCACGCAGCAAAATCTTAAAAACATACCTTGGTTAAGATTTCGTTTAATGCTTAATCCGATTGGAAATGGCAATATAAACCTGGAATCGAAATAGTAACAACAGTCTGATTAACTGTTCGTTTTTTGATTGATGATTGAAACTCCGGCTGATTACCGGAGTTTTGTTTTTGGTGAACAAAACTCCAGTCTGTTCGGACAATGTCCTCGGGTTTCCGGAGTTTTGTTTTTGGTGAACAAAACTCCAGTCTGTTCGGACAATGTCCTCGGGTTTCCGGAGTTTTGTTTTTGGTGAACAAAACTCCAGTCTGTTCGGACAATGTCCTCGG
>JADGMW010000095.1_pt1 | contig 76454 bp, 74 predicted proteins | sample 8641801 | NCBI WGS metagenome assembly JADGMW01 (sample SAMN16272018, study PRJNA661076) | feces metagenome | isolation source: fecal sample from diarrhoea affected cattle A | host: Bos taurus | place: South Africa: Lokaleng Village, Mahikeng | collected 2019-09
CCGCTGCTGATCATTGCCGAAGACATTGAAGGTGAGGCTCTCGCGACCCTCGTCGTCAACCGTCTGCGCGGTGGCCTCAAGGTTGCTGCCGTCAAGGCTCCGGGCTTCGGCGATCGCCGCAAGGCAATGCTCGAAGACATCGCCATCCTGACCGGTGGCCAGGTGATCTCGGAAGATCTCGGCATCAAGCTCGAGAACGTGACCATCGACATGCTCGGCACCGCCAAGCGCGTTGAAATCACCAAGGAAAACACGACCATCGTCGACGGTGCCGGTACGGCCGAAGACATCCAGGGTCGCGTTGGCCAGATCAAGGCGCAGATCGAGGAAACCACCTCGGACTACGACCGCGAGAAGCTGCAGGAACGCCTTGCAAAGCTCGCTGGCGGCGTTGCCGTGATCCGCGTTGGCGGCTCGACCGAAGTGGAAGTCAAGGAGCGCAAGGACCGCGTCGACGACGCGCTGAACGCAACCCGCGCTGCCGTTGAAGAAGGCATCGTGCCGGGTGGTGGCGTTGCCCTGCTCCGCGCCGCTGCTGCGATCACCGTCAAGGGTGCAAACGCTGACCAGGAAGCCGGTATCGGCATCGTTCGTCGTGCGCTGCAGTCCCCGGTCCGCACCATCGCCAACAATGCTGGCGCTGAAGGTTCGGTCGTTGTCGACAAGATCCTCGAGAACAATTCGGCTTCGTTCGGCTACAACGCCGCAACGGGTGAATATGGTGACCTCGTCCAGCTGGGCGTTATCGACCCGGTCAAGGTCGTTCGCACCGCTCTCGAAGACGCTGCCTCGGTTGCATCGCTCCTGATCACCACCGAAGCCATCATCGTCGAAGCCCCCAAGGCTGACGCACCGGCAATGCCGGGCGGCGGCGGCATGGGCGGCATGGGCGGTATGGGCGGTATGGACTTCTAAGGCTGACGCCTTAGATTTCTCTCGCTCACGGGCCGTATCGCAATCGGCCCGACGCGCTAAAACCGCGCTGGACCAATTGCTGGCCCTGCGCGGGCGCGGCCGACGGCCGGGCGGCCTAGCCGCCTGCCAAAGGAAAGACTTCGCGGTTTGTTTCTTCCCAGTCACGAACCTCGCAGGAAAGGCCCCGGTGGAAACACCGGGGCTTTTTTCATGCCCGTTCTGGCGTTAAGCTGGCGACACACAAAACATGAGTGACCGATGCGAACGCCACGACGCGGCAGTGCCTACGAACAAGCCGAGGCCGCCTTCAAAAGCGCCACGACCCGGCCCACCGCAGCCGAACCGGCAAAGCCGGCCGCTACAGCAAAGCCCGAAGGCAAGGAACTGGTATCGCTGCGGCTCGACCGTGCAGTTCTTGAGCACTTTCAGGATGATGGTGCAGGCTGGCAGGAGCGCATCAATGCGGCGCTGCGGGTAGCTGCCGGGCTCGACAAGGCATAGGGCGCTGGGGAGGCCTCAGGGCCAGACCAGCAATTTCACCGCCATGGCGATGGACACGACGACGATAAGCGGGCGAATCACCTTCGCGCCGTACTTGATGCCTGTGCGCGCGCCGATATAGCCGCCGGCGATCTGGCCGATGGCCATGACGAGGGCGATGGGCCAGACGACCTGCCCCATGGGAATGAAGACGACCAGGGCCGCCGTATTCGACATGAGGTTGAGCGCCTTGGTATTGCCGGTGGCGCGGGTGAGCCCCAGCCCGAACAGCAGCACAAAGCCGATGGAAAAGAAGCTGCCGGTGCCCGGGCCAAAGATGCCATCGTAAAAACCGACGACGAAGGCCATCACCGGCATGAATTTCTCAAACGAGAGGCGCGATGCGCGGTCGGCATCGGACAGTTTCGGCGAGAACAGGAAATAGAGCGCGATCGCGATCAAAGCGATCGGCACCGCGATGTTGAGGAGCGAGGTGTCGACGCGCGAGACGATCAGCGCGCCGATGGCGCTGCCGGCGAAGGCCAGCAGCAGGCCGGGCAGAAGCGTCTTGAGCTCGACATAGCCGCGCCGCCAATAGGTGGTGACGGCCATCGCTGTGCCGATGACCGACTGCATCTTGTTGGTCGCGAGCGCTGCAACAGGCGGCAGCCCTACCGACAGCAGGGCCGGAACCGAGAGCATGCCGCCCCCGCCCGCCACGGCGTCGACAAAACCGGCAAGGAACCCAACGCCAGCCAGCGCCAGAAGAATGAGGGGATCGAGCATGTGCGGAGGACCAGAAGACTATTCCGGGTCCTCTTAGCATCAGGGGCGCGGCGGGGACAGGGGCTTAAGGTCGCCTCTGCCCCAAGGCCTAGCTAGAGGCCGTCGGCGCCAATGCGGGACAGAAGATCGTCGAGCAGTGCCTTTTTCTCGGCGGGCCATGGCGCCGTGCGGGAGACGATGAGATTGGCTTCGCTCTTGAGCATGATGCCATCATCGAGGACACGCAGGCCATTGGCGACGAGGGTCGAGCCTGTGGAGGTGATATCGACCACGATATCGGCGACGCCAGAAGCCGGAGCCGCCTCGGTGGCGCCGAGGCTTTCGACAATGCGATATTCTGCAATGCCGGCGCGGGCAAAATGCTGGCGGGTGATGGTGATGTATTTGGTGGCGATGCGCAGCCAGCGGCCGTGACGGGTGCGGAAGTCCGACGCCACATCGGCAAGGTCATGCAGATGGGTGACGTCGATCCAGCTCTCGGGCACGGCGATGACGACGTCGGCATGACCGAATTCGAGCGAGCTGGCGAAGTGGACGGCTTCGGGGCCGGTTTCGCTGGTCTCATGGATCAGGTCACGCCCGGTGACACCGAGATCAATATTGCCGCGGATGAGCTCGCGGGCGATCTCGGAGGCCGGGAAGAAGCGGACGGTGATGTCCGGCTCGCCTTCCATGTGGCCGAGATAGGAGCGTGCGCCGCCGGGGCGGGAAATGGTGAGGCCGCGCTGGGCGAACCAGTCGCGCGTCAATTCTTCGAGCCGGCCCTTGGACGGCACGGCGAGGGTCAATCCGGTCATGGGGTAACCTCCGCCTCCAGCCGATCCACCCAGAGCGCACAGCCCGAGGCGGCGATAGGAGCGCGGGCGCCGAGGCGTTCCAGCAGGCGATCATATTGTCCGCCCGAAGCCAGGATGGCGCCGTCGCGGCCGAGCAGTTCAAACACGATGCCCGTGTAGTAATCGAGGCGCGGCGAGAAGGCAGCGTCGAACTCGATGCGGGCTTCACCCAGCTTGTCGAGATGACGGCGAATGGTGCGGATGGGCGCGCCGAGCATCAAGCCGTAGTCGTCGGCCAGCGCCTCGACCTGACGCAGGGCAGCAAGGACATCGCCGGAGATGGAAAGATAGCGGCGGAGCAGCGCCAGGGTTTCGGCCGGCACATGGGCGGCATCGAGCGCCTGCTGCTCGAGATAGCGGTCGGCGATTTCTTCGGGAGAACGGCCCTCCGAGAGGCTGAGACCGGCAGCGACCATGCGGGCGGTGACGTCTTCGACCAGCGCATCGCGCGTCGGCTGTTCGCTGCGCGGCAGGTCCGGGGCAGCCTCGAGGCGGTTGAGCAGGCGCTCCAGCGCCTCCTTGTGTCCAAAGCGCTGGCGAATGCGGGGACGCCAGGCGTCGGGCATGTCGGCTTGCGCAAGGAGCCCCTCGAAGAGACCAACGCCGCCGAGGCGCAGGCGCGCGGGAATCCCGTAGATGGAGAGCGCGGCACGGGCGAAGGTCAGCACCTGATCGAGGGCGACATCGCCATCGGGCTGAGCCAGCAGTTCGATGCCGGCCTGATCGAATTCGGCGGCACCGTTTTCGCGCTGGCGGAAAATGGGGCCCATATAGGTGAAGGCCGCCGGCTGGCGCGTTGCCTCGGCAATATAGTCCGAGACGATGGGCAGGGTGAAATCAGGACGCAGGCAATATTCGGCGCCGGTCGCGTCGGTGGTCAGCAACAGGCGCCGCCCAAATTCCTCGCCAGCAAGGTCGAAATAGGGATTGGCGTTGAGCAGAAGCGCAGGGGTGGCGCGACACCCGCCCTGGGCTTCGACAAGGGCCTCGAGCTGGCTGCGGCGGTAGGCGGAATTGGTCATCGAGAAGCTCCCTCACCCGCCGAAACGAAGGCCATGAAGACCCCCTCACCCGCCCCGCGCGGGGCGACCTCTCCCCCGAGGGGAGAGGTGAGAACTGCGGCTGCTTTTACCCGCACCAGCATCACTGCTCGCTCAGCAGCTTCTGGATGGCAGAGACGAGGTCTTCACGCTTGATTTCAAACTGGCCGGGGCGAGCGGCCTTCCATTCAGCATTGTCGGTGATGGCTTGGGCCGCCTGCTTGCCGGCGACGAGGTCCTTGATCTGGAGGATCCCCTGCTCGCGTTCCTGGCTGCCTTCAATGATGACGGCAGGCGCGTTGCGCTTGTCGGCATAGGCGACCTGCTTGCCGAAATTCTTGGTATTGCCCAGGAACATTTCTGCGCGGATGCCGGCACGGCGCAGCTCGGCAACCATCTTCTGGTAGCCAGCGGTTTCGGCCTTGTCCATGACGAGCACGACAACCGGGCCAACCGGCTCGGTGGCGCCGAGATTGCCGGTGAGCTTGAGGGCATTGGCGAGGCGGGAAACGCCGATGGAAAAACCGGTCGCCGGAACGGGTTCGCGGCGGAAACGGGAGACCAGGCCATCATATCGCCCACCGCCACCGACGGAGCCAAAGACCACGTCCTGGCCCTTTTCGTTCTGGACCTTGAAGGTCAGTTCGATCTCGAAGACCGGGCCGGTGTAATATTCGAGGCCACGGACGACCGACGGGTCGATCTTGATCTTTTCGGCGCCATAGCCGGCAGCGTCGAACAGGGCCTGCATGGCGTTGAGCTCAGCCACGCCGTCATTATCGGCCGGCGGCTTGCCGTCGATATAGTCGAGCACGACCGCAGCCTGCGCGTCCGACAGGCCAGCGCCCTTGGTGAAATCACCGCTTTCGTCCTTGCGGCCGGCGCCGAGGAGGAGCTTGACGCCCTCGGGGCCGAACTTGTCGAGCTTGTCGACAGCGCGCAGCACGGTCAGCTTTTGTACGGCAGAAGTCACCCCGGCCGCTTCCAGCACCCCGTCGAGCACCTTGCGATTGTTGACGCGGACGACGTATTTGCCCTCAAGGCCAAGCGCATCCATGACGTCAGCCATCATCATGCACATTTCGGCGTCCGCTTCCGGCCCCCCTGCCCCGACGGTATCGGCGTCGAACTGCATGAACTGACGAAAACGGCCCGGACCGGGCTTTTCATTGCGGAAGACATAGCCCTGACGGTACGACCGATAGGGCTTTGGCAGGCTTTCAAAATTGTCAGCGAAATAGCGGGCGAGCGGCGCGGTGAGATCGTAGCGCAGGCTCATCCACTGCTCATCGTCGTCCTGCAGCGAAAACACGCCGGCATTGGGCCGATCGGTGTCGGGCAGGAATTTTCCGAGGGTCTCGGTGTATTCGAACAGCGGGGTTTCCACGGGGTCGAAGCCATAGCGCTCATAGACCTTGCGGATCGTCTCGATCATCTGCCCGACGGCGGCGATTTCGCCGGGGCTGCGGTCTTCAAAGCCGCGCGGCAGGCGAGCGGTGATCAGCTTGGTCTTTTCGGTCATTTGGCAACTCTGGAAAGCGGACGGTTCGACTATGGGCGGACGCAGGGCGAAAGGCAGGAACCGGCCCCCACTTCTATGGGACCTGCTCTAGCTTATAGGGTTTTGAGTGACAACAGGCGGGCGGGGGAAAAGGCAGCCGGGGGAGGACCCCGGCCGCCAGGCACTATCAATGTCGGCTCCGCTGCCTGAGACTGAGGACAGTGGTCGTTGTCGGCACCGAATGCCAGAGAACAGGTTCTGCTGCCGGTGGCAGGCCCAGGTCTTGCCGCAAATAGGCGGGGACGCGGGCGGGTGCCCGTGGGCGGTTCCACCAGGCGGCAAAGGCTGCGGCCAGAACGGGGGTAAGGCCGCGCTGGTGCACCGCATCGGCGATGGAGAATTCAAGGCGCAGCACAATGCTGCGCTCGTCAAGCACGTTGGACGTCATGATGGTTCCGGCAGGTATGCCTGCCGGCCTCTGGTCTGGTTCAGGAATGGAAGCCCGGAATCCGGACGCAGAGCGACCCGGTTTTCTCAAGACTTCAGCTGGGGGAAATGTCCACTACCGGTCGCCGGCGGTTACACCGGCAAGGGGCGTCATACTCGGGCGATAGTGCCGAGATGTGGAGCAACCCAGGTATGGCGATGCGAACGATTATTCATTATGCGCCTCCCTTGGTTGGCAATGTGGACGCCAGTCTTCTAGATCGCGGTCGCGTGATCCGCAAACCCTATCTGCGGCAGGTTGTCGCAGTTTTTTGCGGTGTTGCGGCGGCGCAACAGACCGGATTGCAGGAAGAAATCGTTTACCCTGCCGCGTAGTCCTCGGTTAACCAGCCCAATTGACCTCTCCTTTGGGGCTTCTGGGGCAAACTGGCCGCGCTTGGCTGGTTTGGGGACTGGAATGCGCACAGGTGTTCGCCGCAGTTTGACTGCAATCATTGCCCTCGTGCTGGCGGGATCCATGGTCCTGCCCTCAATGGCGCAACAGCGGTTCGAGCAAGGCTGGCGGTTTGCGCCGCCTCCAGGCGTCACCGTGTCCGACCAGAAGCCGCGCCACGCCCTGATGTTGCAGGGCAATGCCAAGGTCCATCCGCAATATCTTCGGCAGGTGGTTCGCTATGCCACGACCGAACGCTCCGGCACGATCGTGGTCGATACGCGGTCGCATTTTCTCTACTTCGTACTCGGTGATGGTCGGGCGCTCCGGTACGGCATCGGGGTGGCGCGCGATGGCTTCGAGTGGAGCGGCGCGCACCGGGTCACCCGCAAGGCCGAATGGCCAAGCTGGACGCCGCCGGCAGAAATGCGCAAGCGGCAGCCGGGCTTACCGGCCCATATGGAAGGGGGACCAAATAATCCTCTGGGCGCCCGCGCGCTCTATTTGGGATCCACGCTCTATCGCATCCACGGCACCAATGAACCATGGAGCATTGGGCAAAATGTTTCTTCTGGATGCATCCGCATGACCAATGCAGATGTCATGGATCTTTATGAACGCGTAAAACTCAACACAAAAGTAGTGGTCCTTTCATAAGGTTTTAACTCGATACTGCAGAATTATTCTGGTGCAGCGAAGAGGTCCGGGTCGATGAGGGGATTTAAGCGCACGATTTCGCGTTTTGTCCGCGACGAAGGCGGGGCCTTTGCCCTGATATTCGGCGTCATGGCCGTGGTGCTGATCGCACTGGGCGGCGCAGTGGTCGACTATGTCTCGCTTGAACAGAGCCGCAATCGCGCCCAGCTGGCGCTCGACGCTGCGGCTTTGGCTTTGCAACCAGAAATCACCCGCCCCGGATATGACGAAGAGAGCATTCGGCTACGCGCCGAAGCGCTGGTGATCGAGCGGATCGGCAACGCCGATGTGCGCGCCGAGATCGACCAGATTGTCATCGATCCGACCAATGGCTCGCTGTTCCTCAGCGGCATTTTCGTGACGCAAACCTATTTCGTGCGCCTTGTGGGCGTGCCGGAACTGGCAGCCCGCTTCAGCTCGGAGACCGTGCGCGGCATCCTTGATATCGAGGTGGCGGTTGCCCTTGATATTACCGGGTCGATGGAGGGCCAGCGGATCATCGACCTTCGGGCAGCCGCGACACGCCTTGTCGACGCTGTGGTTCAGGATGATCAGACCCTCAACAGAACGCGCATGGCGCTCGTGCCCTATGCACAGGCGGTCAATGTATCGCCCTATCAGGTGCAGGTTCGGGGGCCTGAGCAGGGGCCAGTCCCGGCAACCAGGATGAGCTGGGCAATTGGCCCGAAGAAAATCAACGCAGGCGCTGATCGCGATTCAAATGGCAGGGGCGTAGTGGTCAAGATCACGCGCCATGGTTATGCAGAAGGCGACTGGGTCTACGTCTGGAATTTCAATAATTTCACCTCGATCAACAACAAAGCCTTCCGTATCAGCGAGGTAAACAACAACTCGTTCCGTCTGGTCGGCGCCAACGAGACCGGATGGTATAATTCGGCAACGGGTGGCCAGGTCATCAAGTGCGAACGCGCGAACTGCGAGGTTTTGGTGACCTCGGTTCGACACGGCTACACCAACGGCCAATATGTCGTTGTGACCGACGTTGGGGGCATGAGCGGGCTGAACTATCCCGTTCCCAGGATTACCCCAAAGGAATTTGAGGTCCGCAGTGTCACCCGGGACACACTGATACTGGGCGGCTCGATGGCTGGCGGGCACGAGCCGGATCGCCTGCCCTACATTGCCGATACCGGCAACCTCCATTGCACCTGGATTACCGCTTCTGTCGGCTGCACCTACTACAGATTCACCACAGCATCCGGTGGATCCAATACATTCCCCCTTACAAACTGCGCCACTGATCGGCCGAACAACCCGACCAGCGACCTGCCCTTTTCCGCCAGCCTCGCCGGGCGCAATTATGCAAATCAGAGCGCCAACAAATGCCCCACCAGCCCAATCGTGCCGCTCACGACCGACAAGACGGCGCTGAAAACGGCAATCGCCGGGCTGATGACAGACGGTTCGACCGCGGGCAATCTCGGGATTGCTTGGGCATGGCACATGCTCTCGCCCAACCTTGGATATCTCTGGCCAGGCAGCCGGCCTGACGCCTATGACGGCGAAAATATCATGAAGGCGGCCATCATCATGACGGACGGCGAGTTCAACACCGTCCATTGTAATGGCGTGGTGTCGTGGAATTCGACGGACGGCAGTGGCGGCAATGCCGACAAGATCGCCTGCAACGCACCCAACGGCGCGCCCTATGCCCAGGCGCGCGCCTACTGCGATGCCATGAAAGCAAGCGACAAGATCATCATCTATACCGTCGGCTTCGGGATTGCCGAGGGCAGCGCGGCAGCCGAACTGCTGGCCTATTGTGCGAGTGGCGCGGACAGCTACTTCCTCGCGGAGAACGCCAGCGGGCTGGACGCGGCGTTCCAGCAGATTGCCAGCAATATTTCTGCGCTACGCATCGCGCGATGAACACATTTCCGCGTCAAAAGGGCAGTTATGAACTGATCACAGCTGGCGCTGTGCTAGAAGCACCCTAGAAACACCGCCTCGCCACCAAGCAACCGGAGCAAAATTGTTGAATGCCAATGGGCTCCGGAATGTGTTGCGGCACAGCACCCAGAACGAACATGACCGGCTCGACGCCCTGATCGGCAATTTCTCCGATCTTGCAAGCTATCGCTCCTTTCTCGTTGGCAGCTATCGCTTTCGCAAAAGTCTTGAGGCGACGACCGCGGCCATAGATTTCTGGCAGGCCGAGCTCCTGCTCGACGAACTGGCGCAGGATCTCGAGGAACTTGGGGGCGACAGCGTCCGGGCGCCCACCGCAGCAGTGTTCGCCAACACGCCGGCAGAACAGCTGGGCCTGCTCTATGTGCTTGAGGGTTCGGCTTTGGGCGCGCGGCTGCTCGTAAGGCGAACGGAAGCACTCGGGTTGAGCGCGACGCATGGTGCGCGCCATCTCGCGATGCAGGTGCGCGATCCGGGGCGGTGGCGACGTTTTCTCGATCTGCTCGAAAGCCAGAAAGATATTGACCTGGCGCTGGCCGTCCGCGGCGCGCAGACCTGCTTCTCCGCCGCCCTTGCCAATTTCACGGAGGTTCACAGTGAACCCGCCCAATGCGCTTGACCTGACCAGCTGCGATCTCGAGCCGATCCACATTCCCGGCTCCATTCAGCCCTATGGCATCATGCTGGTGGCCGACGCGGCGTCCGGGCGCATCGTCGGATACGCGGGCACCAAGGGTGTCAGCCCGACCCTGCTCGACAAGCCCCTGCAGGAAATTGTCAGCTGGAGCGTCGAGGCCATTCGATCGGCTCTGCCGCGAACCGGCATCCATGTGCTCGGTGATGTGACGTTCGATGGCATCCTTCGCGACGCCATCGCCTATGCCAGCGGCGCACATATTGTTGTCGAGCTGACCGAAAAGGTGGAAGGCACCCGGATCGACGCGGCGCTGCTGGCCGTGCTCGATACGCTCGACGTGCACCTCGAGCGGGCACAGAACCTGACCGAGCTTGCGGCCGAGGCGGCACGCATTTTCCAGCGGCTGACCGGTTATGGCCGCGTCATGGTTTACCGGTTCGTCGATGAGGACGCGGGCGTCGTGCTGGGGGAAAGTACCTCCGAGGGCCTTCCCAGCTTCATGCATCATCATTTTCCGGCATCCGACATTCCGCGACAGGCCCGCGCGCTCTATGTCCGCAACCGCGTGCGCGTGATCGCCGACGTGCATTACGAGCCAGCGCCGATCACCAGTGCCAGCTCGGACCTGCGGGAGCTTGATCTCAGCGATTCGACCCTGCGCAGCGTCTCGCCGGTGCACCTGCAATATCTCAAGAACATGGGGGTGGCCGCCTCGGCCTCCATGTCGATTGTCAAAGACGGCATGCTGTGGGGGCTGATCGCCTGCCACCATCACGAAAAGCGCGAGCTGTCGCTCGACACGCGGATCGCCTGCCAGTCCATGGCTTCGAACCTGGCGCGACTGATCAAGGTCCGCGAGGACAACGAGCTCTATCGCGAGCGCGTCCGGCTGCGCAGCCAGGAGGACGCGATCCTGACACAGCTGGGGCCGGATATTTCCTTGAACCGTCTGTTCGCCCAGTCGGGGGAGGACCTCGCAAAACTGCTCGGCGCCGATGGCTTTGCAGCCGTGCAGGGCGGCGACCTCTACTGCGCGGGAAAATGTCCGGATGATCCGGCGGTCCGCGCCATGGCGGAGCATGTTCGGGTATCGGCGCTCGCCAAACCTGTGGCGACACGGCAATTGTCGAAGCAATTTGCGCCGGCGGCGGAATTTACCGAGACGGCGAGCGGGCTGCTCGCGGTCACCATGTCCACCGAAGTTCCGACAATCCTGATGTGGTACCGGGCCGAGCAGTTGCAGACGGTCAGGTGGGCCGGCAATCCGCACAAGGATGTCACCCATGACCCGAGTGCCAGGCTGACCCCGCGCAGCTCGTTCGAGGAATGGGCAGAGAGCGTTCAGGGCCGAGCGCGGGACTGGACCCTCGCCGAGACCGAATCGGCCTCGCGGCTGGTGCGCCTGCTGCTCGAAGCGCGCAACAACAGTCGGATCCGCGAGCTCAACACCGAGCTGACCACAACGCTTCGGGAAAACGAGATTCTGCTCGAGCAGCGCGGGTTGCTCCTCAAGGAGGTGAACCACCGCGTGCAGAACAGTCTCTCTCTGGTGGGCGCTTTTCTGCGAATGCAGGCACGCGCTGCCACTGAGGAGGTGCGGACTGAGCTTGAGGAGGCGCAAAAGCGGCTGCTGGCGGTGTCCCTCGCCCATCGTCGACTCTATCTGGACAATAGTGTCGAGATCATCGACCTGTCGCGCTACCTGACCGAGCTCATGGATGAACTGACAAGTTCGCTCGAAGGCGGCTGGCGGGATGCGGTCCAGCTTGACCTGTCGCCAGTTCTGACCGATGCGGCGCGCGCCGTGTCACTTGGCCTCGTGGCCAATGAGCTGCTCACCAATGCGGTCAAATATGCTTATGAGGGCCGTCCCGGTCCCGTGAACATTCGGCTCGAGCAGCACCGCGAGACGCTTCGCCTGATCGTTGCGGATCGCGGTCCGGGGATGAACAGCGGCATCGCCGGCACGGGCTTTGGCTCAAAGATGCTGCGGGTGCTGATGCATAGCCTCGAAGGATCTCTCGAGTATGAGGACAATCACCCCGGCGTCCGCGCCATCGTGACCGCCGCCATCCGCGGCAATCCGTGACGCCAGCGGAAAGGTACCGACCCAACGGCAAAACTTCAGCAAATGCGGGGGTTTTGGGTGGTACCACCTCTCGGGATCGAACCGAGGACCTCTAGATCCACAATCTAGCGCTCTAACCAACTGAGCTAAGGCGGCAAACCAGTTCGGGGGCACGGCGTACTCCCGAAATCGGGCGGAACATAGGTCGAGTTTGCCTGGATGACAAGCACCGATTTTCCCCTGTGGACAGTGTGATTGTCGCAGGCGTTTTTCCTCAGAAATATGGGGGTGCATGACCAATCCTTAGGACATGTCTTTTAACCATTGAAGAGAATGAATCGCGCTGGAGGGTGTGCTGGGCTGGATTCAGCCGGGCCGGCACTATATTTAAGAACACATAAAGAACTTAGGCCCACCGTTTCAATATGGGACAGGGCAAACGTATATTGGTCGAACGCGCTGCCTTATGGATGAACTCTGGACGACATTGCCCAATGCGCGCCGCGTTCTGCAACATGCACAGGACGCGCGTCCGGCATGGCTGTGGTCGCAGGATGGCCAGCAGCTGCTCTGGGCCAATGACGCGGCCGGGCTGTTCCTTGCCAAAATAAAGAAGCATGGGCTGACGCGCGCCGAGCCGGCCGTACCGATCAAGGGACAGATCGCGCGCATCATCCGACTGGGGTCATCCGGCCGCACGAGCCTGGCGCGTATTCAGTTCCGCGCGGGCGAAAAGCCTGTGTCGGCAACCTGTGCCACGACGCCTCTCGCCTGGGCGAACGACGAAGTCGCGCTGCTGATCGTAGGCGTCGACGCGATCGATTCTGACATTCTTTCGGCATACCGCGCCGAACAAGGGCCGGTCGACGAGCCGGCGGCAGAGGGTGCAGCCGAACCAGCAGACGCGACCGGGATGGATGCTCTCGCAGCCGAAATGGTGGCGATCGAGGCAGAAGTGACTGCGGCCGAGGTCAAAGCCGAAACGCAGGCTGAGCCTGAAGCCGAGCCAGAAGCCGAGGTGGTTCCTGAAGCGGAAGCTGCGGTAGAGGCTGAGGTTGAGCCCGCGGCGGAGCAGTTTGCCGAGGAGTTGGACGAGGCGGAAACGCCAATTGGTGGCGATATTGCCGGCGACAATGCCTATGTCCGTGAGCTCCAGAACTGGCAGGATGCCGACGCCGAGACCGCTTACGACGCTGGCTCCAGCGTAGCTGACGTCGCTGAAACAACTGCGCCTGAAGAAGGCGATGACTTGCCGGCAGTGGAGCCTGAAGCGCAGACCGAAACAGGTGCCGCTCCGGAAGCTATCGCTCCCCTGGAAATTGTTGCGCGGACGGAGCTCGCTGTCTCGGCAGAAAATGCGGAACCGGACCGCCGTCTGTTCCGCAGCCTCAGCCAGCTGGTTGATCGGCTTGCCGCCGACGAACAGCTCTACACGCCGCTGACCGAAGCCGATGACGAGGCTCCTGCGCCCGCTGTCGACGTGCCTTCCCCCGAAGGTTTGCCAGAGGTCGCGCCGAGCGTTCTCTACAAGCTCGTGGGCCGGGGTTTCCGACCCGACGTCGAGACCACGCTTCCAGCCGCCGACGACGTCACGCCGCCTGCCGAGGCCGTTGCGCTCAGCGCCGCTCCGGCCGATCCGGAAATCGTCGAGCGGGTGTCGCGCTATAATTTTGACGAGCTGTCGCGCATTCTCAATGACAGGGTCGGAGACCGGGTTGGCCAGGGTGAAGTCACCCCGACGCCCCCTGCCCCGCCGGCCAATCTGCAGCCTGCCAATGGCGGCGCGCTGGTGAGCATCAGCGGAGAGACCCTGGTGCTGAACCGGTTGCCGCTCGGGATCCTGGTCTTCCGCGACCAGCAGATCCTGTTCGCCAATCGCGCCATTACCGAGATGATGGGCTACGACAGCGTCGAGAGCCTGCGTCAGGCTGGCCTTGCCGCCGTGTTCCCGGGATCGGGTTCGGATCAGGAAGCTGGGCCGATCAATCATATCGTGCAGCGCGACGGCACGCTTGTGCCGGTGACGGCGCGTTTGCAGTCAATGTCCTGGCAGGGTCGTCCGGCGCTGATGCTTTCGGCCAGTTCGACCGAAGTCCGCACAGGGCACGAGGACGCCGTCCGCGCCTTCGCCCAGGGATTGGCCGAATTGCGTGACGATGGCTTTTTTGAAGCCAGCCGCAGCGGCATGATCAGCAACGCCAACGGGGTGGCGACCGCTCTGCTCGGACAGGGCAAGTCGATCCTAGGACAGGTGCTGACGAACTATATCAGCGAAGACGAGGCGCTCTCGCTGCGCTCTTTCCTCGAACGGCCAGCGCGCTTTGCCGAAACCGAGCGTCCCTCGCTTGGCCTGCGCAGTGCCGACGGCCAGTCGGATATCCAGATTTTCACGCAGGGCCAGGCAGGCATCGTCAGCGGCTATTTCGGCTTCGTGCGTCCGCGCACCGCCATGCCGCGGCAGCTCCTGACCACCCAGACCGATCTCGATCCTGCCCTTCTGGCACGGATCAGCCGGGGCGTTCGCCGACCACTCAATACGATTATCGGCTTTGCCGAACTGCTGCGCACCGAGAGCTTCGATGCCGAGCGCTTCGACAGCTACGCGCAGGATATTGCGTTGGCGGGCCACGACATCGCCGCGCTGGTGACAGAGCTCGACGATTATGCGCGGCTGCGCGAGGGGCGTTACCTGCCCCAGCGCGCCAGCCTTGATCTGACTGAGCTGCTGGAAAGCTGCGTGCTGCGCATTCGCAACCAGGCCAATGGCGCCCGGGTGCTGCTGCGCAACGCCATTTCGGAGACCCTGCCCAGGGTCACGGCCGATCGGGCGTCGCTCACCCAGGCGGTGCTCAATCTTCTGGCCAGTGCCATCGACCAGAGCCCGACGGGCGGCGCAGTGGTGATTTCGGCGCAGCGGCTCGACGATGGCGGGATCGCCATCCATGTCCGGGACAGTTCCAACCACGCACTCGACATGGCGGAGCGATTCGTCGTGTTCCGGGATGGCCAGAGCGTGCAGGGGAAATCGCTGAGCCCGGTGCGTTCGAGCGTCGGACTTGCCCTCACCCGGTCCCTTCTCGCGGTCAACGCGGTGTCCCTGTCAGTCGACCCCGCGGGTCGCAGCGGGGTCCTGTTCAGCCTCAAAGTGCCGGCAGATCTTGTTGACCACGATACAGACGCTCCATAAAGCGGCTCAATTGTCCCGTTCCGGCGGTGAATTGGGCTTGAGGGATAAACTTGCCCTTCAAAGGCCCAATGGGCGAAAAGTTTAATACGCTAGACGGGTGCGCTGAAAAGCCAGTTTGCCTATACCTAGGCCCGAGGTGCGAACGGGCCTAGCCTTCTGGGAGACCATAATGATATCGACGAAGTCCCTTGCGCTGGCTGCGGCCGGCCTGATGCTGGCCACCGGAATTTCCTACGCACAGTCTACCGAGGTGCGGATCGGGGTGGCGCTGGAGCCACCGGCACTCGACCCGACGGCCGGCGCGGCAGAAGCGATCGACGTGGTCGTCTACCAGAATATCTTCGAGGGCCTCGTGCGCATCGACCAGACCGGCGCTGTGCAGCCCGGGCTGGCGAGCAGCTGGACGATTTCCGACGACGGACTGACTTATCGCTTCAGCCTCGTCGACGGGGTGACGTTCCATGACGGTACGCCTTTCGACGCGGAAGACGTCAAGTTCACCTTCGACAGGCTGCTGGCCGATGACAGCGTCAATGCGCAGAAGGCGCTCTACACGCCGATCGAGTCGGTTACGGTCGTCGATGCACAGACGGTGGAGTTCACCCTGTCGCGTCCGGACGGGCTACTGCTGTTCAATCTTGGACGTGGCGACGCGGTGATCGTTGCCCCGGAGAGCGCCGAGAGCAACGCCAATGAACCGATCGGCACCGGCCCCTTCGCCTTTGTGCAGTGGGATCGCGGCAGCCGGGTGATTCTCGAGCAGTATGGCCCCTATTGGGGCGAGAAGCCGGCGCTCACCAAGGCAAGCTATGTGTTCATCGGCGACACGGCGACCATGACCAATGCGCTGCTGGCCGGCGACATTGACGGCACCAATAATTTCGCGCCCGAAGCGCTGGCCGTCTTCGAAGGCAATCCGCAGTTCAACGTGCTGGTCGGTTCCACCGAGGGCGAAACCATCTTGGCCACCAACAATGCCAAGGCGCCGTTCGACAAGCTCGAGGTGCGCCAGGCCATGGCCCATGCACTCAACCGCAAGGACATTATCGAGGGCGCGACCTATGGCTATGGGGTGCCGATCGGCACGCATTTCGCCCCGCATAACCCTGATTATCTCGACCTGACGAATACCTATCCCTACGACACGGCGGCGGCCAAGACCCTCTTGGCGGACGCTGGTTTCCCTGATGGATTCTCGGCGACCCTCAAGCTGCCGCCGCTCAACTACGCGCAGCTTTCGGGCCAGATCATCGCCAGCGAGTTCGCAACGATCGGCATCAAGCTTGAGCTGATCAACATGGAATGGGCGCCGTGGCTGGAAGATGTCTTTGCCAACAAGGACTTCGACCTCACCATCATCAGCCATGTGGAACCGTTCGACATTGGCATTTATGCCAATCCCGACTACTACTTCGGCTACAACAACCCCGAAGTTCAGGCGCTGAACGAGACGCTCAATGCCACGACCGACGAAGCACAGCGCAAGGTCCTGGCCCAGCAGATCCAGACCATCATCGCCGAGGATGCCGTCAACGGCTATCTGTTCGAGCTGCCGCAGACTGGCGTGTGGAACGCCAAGCTCGAGGGCATGTGGCAGAATGCGCCGGTCGAAGGCGTGGTACTGCGCGATATCCACTGGGTGCAATAACGCCAGACGCTTTTTCGCGGGCCGGGGGGGTGAGTGCACCCCCGGCCTTCTTTGCAGCCCCACCCCTGCACGAGGTGGCCGGTGATCTCCTATTTCGCAAAGCGGCTCGCTGAGTTCGCGGTGACCCTGCTGATCGCGGCAGTGGTCATTTTCGTGCTGCTCGATCTGCTGCCCGGCGACCCTGCCCGTTTCATCCTTGGCATTAATGCCAGCGACGATGCGCTGGCGGCGCTGCGCCTGCAGATGGGGCTCGACACCCCTGCCCCGGCGCGCTTTGCCAATTGGGTGTTCGGCATGCTGCAGGGCGACTTCGGCATGTCGCATACGCAGCGTCAGCCGGTCGCCAAGTTGATCATGGATCGGATGGCGGTGACCATGCCGCTGACCATCTTTGCCATGGTGGTGTCGATGGTCATCGGACTGCCGCTCGGCATCATGGCGGCGCGTCGCCGTGGCAAGCCGCTCGACACCGCAGTCATGGTGCTCGCCCAGGGAGCCCTGGCCATCCCCAATTTCTGGTTCGGCATGCTGCTGACCCTGTTGTTTGCGGTGACGCTGCGCTGGCTGCCCACAGGCGGGTTCATCCCCTGGCACGAGAATTTCTGGCTGGCCGCACGCGGGCTGATCCTGCCCGGTCTGGCGCTGGCCTTGCCGCAGGCCGCCATTCTCGCCCGCGTCATGCGCACGGCGCTGGTCGATGTAGCGAGCCAGGACTATATCCGCACCGCCCGCGCCAAGGGCATGACCTTCGGCGAGGCGATCTGGCGGCATGGCGTGCGCAATGCGCTGCTGCCGGTGCTGACCATACTCGGCCTCCAGTTCGCCTATCTCATCGCCGGCACGATCATCGTCGAGAATGTGTTCTTCCTGCCCGGGCTCGGACGCCTGATCGCAACCGCGATTTCGGAGCGGGACCTGACGCTGGTGCGTAGTGCGACCATTGTGCTGGTGCTGGCGGTCAGCCTCACCATGCTGCTGGTGGACCTCGCCTATGGGCTGGTCGATCCGCGCCTGCGGGAGCGGCGGACATGAGCTGGCAGCGGATCAAGGACCACCCGAGCCTGATGCTGGGGCTGGCGGCGACGACCCTCTTTGCCATTCTGGGGCTGGTGTCGCTGTTCTGGACGCCCTATCCGATCGGCGACATTGCCATTTCGCGCCGTTTCATGGGCCCGGATGCTGCGCACTGGCTGGGCACGGACCACCTCGGGCGCGATCTCTTCTCGCTGATCATGTCAGGCACGCTGGTGAGCTTTACCGTCGGCGCAGCTGCCGTCGCCATCGGCATTGGTATCGGTGTACCGATGGGGCTGGCTGCGGCCATGTGGGGCGGCCCGGTGGAATGGGTGGTGCTGCGCATCTCCGACCTCGCCTTTGCCTTCCCCTCTGTGGTCATCGCCATTCTCATCGCCACGCTGATGGGGCCCGGCACGGTCAATGCCGTTGTTGCCATCGGCATTTTCAACATTCCGGTGTTTGCGCGGGTGGCGCGCGGCGGTGCGCTGGCGCTGTCCTCGCTCGATTATCTCGGCGCAGCGCGGCTGGCCGGGATGGGACGCGCCGAGATTGCCGCGCGCCATATCCTGCCCAACATCATGAGCCTCATCATCGTGCAGGGCACGATCCAGCTGTCGCTGGGCATTTTGGCTGAGGCGGGTCTCTCCTATATCGGGCTGGGCACACAACCGCCGGCCACCAGCCTCGGGCTGATGCTGAAGGATGCGCAAAGCCTCTCCCTTATCCATCCCTGGCTGAGCCTCCTGCCGGGGATCGCCATCGTGCTCATCGTGATCGCTCTCAATATCGCCGGAGACGGGCTGCGCGACGCGCTTGATCCGCGCCTGCGCCGGCAGGAGCTGTCATGACAAAGCCCCTGGTCGAGATTTCAGACCTGACGATTTCCTTCGGCGGCCGGCCGGCCCTCGCGGGGCTATCGCTCGCGATCGAAGCCGGCGAGCGTTTCGGCATTATCGGGGAAAGCGGCTCGGGCAAATCGCTGACAGCGCTTGCCATCGCCGGACTGCTGCCGGAGACGGCCGAAGTCAGTGGCAAAATCGCCTTTGATGGCGCCCCACTTCCCACTGACGAGCGCGTGCTGGCTCGCCTGCGCGGCAAGCGCGTCGGCATGGTCTTTCAGGAGCCGATGACGGCGCTCAACCCGCTCTTGCGCGTTGGCGAGCAGATTGAGGAAGCCATGCGGCTGGTGAGCGCCAGCACGGAGCCTCTGGCCCAACTTGCCGACCTTCTCGCAGAAGTGGGGCTTGAACCCCGCCACGCCGATCGCTTCCCCCACCAGCTCTCGGGCGGGCAGCGCCAGCGGGTGATGATCGCCATGGCCTTGGCCAGCAAACCGGACCTGATGATCGCCGACGAGCCCACATCGGCGCTCGATGTCATCACCCAGCGGACGGTGCTCGATCTGATCCTCGAGATCTGCAAGCGCCGGCACATGACGCTCCTGTTCATCAGCCATGACATTCGTGCCGTCGCGGCGCTGTGTGAGCGGATCGCCGTGCTGCATCGGGGCAAACTGGTTGAAATGGGGCCCACGCACGAAGTGCTGCAGGCGCCGCGCGAGGCCTATACGCGAAAACTCGTCGCCGCGACGCGCGTTGAAGCCAGGCAGCGGCAGGATCTGGCGACGACGCAACCGATCCTCAAGGTTGAAAACCTCATCCGCGATTTCGGACGGGGATGGTTTCAGTGGGGCGAGCAGCCGCTGCGGGCGGTCAATGCCGTGGATTTCTCCATCCATGAAGGCGAATGCCTGGCCTTGGTTGGCCCGTCTGGCTGCGGCAAGACCACTTTGGGGCGGATCATCGTCGGGCTGGACACAGCGACCTCGGGGCGGCTTGAGTTTCAGGGCAAGGCCTATCGCGGCGCTGACCTGCCGGCGGGATTGCGGGCTGACCTGTCCTTCGTCTTCCAGGACCCGTTCAGCAGTTTCAATCCGCGGCTCACCATTGGCCAATCGCTGGGCGAGCCCTTGCGCCTGCTCCCCAAAATGGCGCCGATCGAGCGCCACGCGCGGCTGGAGGAGGCGATCCTCTCCGTGGGTCTGGAGCCGGCCATGCTTGAGCGCTATCCGCATGAGTTTTCCGGCGGGCAGCGCCAGCGCCTTGCCATCGCCCGGGCGATGGTGACGCGGCCACGCCTTGTGGTGCTCGACGAGCCCGTGTCGGCGCTGGACGTGTCAGTGCGCGGGGATGTGCTGGATCTTTTGGCGCGGCTGCAGGCCGACCATAACCTGACCTATCTCATCATCAGCCACGACCTCGATATGATCGCGGCTATGGCCGATCGGGTGCTGGTGATGGAAGCAGGCAGGATTGTCGAGGAAGGCACCCCGGATGCGCTGTTCGCGCACCCGAAGCACAAGCTGACGCAGGCCCTGATGGCGGCCCGTCTGCCGGAAATCGTGGCCTGAAGCGCCCGACTAGCTGGCCTTGTGCAGCCGATAGGCGACACCGGCAAAGCCGGCGATGACCATGGGCATGGCTTCCATCATCTCGTCGTACTCGGCCCATTCCTGTTCGCCGGCAGTTTCATCGGGGCCGGCATCGGGGGAGGAGAGCATGAGCGCCGTGGCGAGACCGAGGGCCGCTTCGCCGCGCTCGCCCTGACTTTCGGTGTCGCGCAGCAGGGCGTCCCAAGCGTCAAAGCGCAGCAGCATGGCTTGCTGGAAACCAGAGATCCAGACCTGCCAGATGACCTCTTCGGTCTCTTCATCGACCTCGAACAGCGGGGCGTAATTGTCGTCGGCCAGTTCCTGCTCGGTCTCGGCAAGGCGAGCTTCGATCAGGCCGGCCAGCTCTTCATTGCCGCTCTTGAGGACACCGCGCTCGTCGGCCAGCCATTCGAACGGCCACCATTCGTCGCGCGAGATTGGCTCGGGGCTGACAGCGAGGCCGCAGAGAAAGCCGTCGAGCTCAGCCAGCAGCATGGCATCAGGCCCGGCTTCCGCCAGCAGCTCTTCCAGCCGCTGCAGGGACTGGGGCAGTTCAGTCAGTTCTGAAGTCATGGGTGCGGTCCGCGCCTTGGTACAGGTTTGGCGCGGACCATACACGCTTAGCGCGAATTGTGCAGCAGGCCCTGGAAAGATCTGTAACTTGCCTTGGGCGTTCGTTTTTGCGTGGCGTAGTCGACATGGACGAGGCCGAAGCGCTTGTTGTAGCCCTCGGCCCATTCGTAGTTGTCGAGCAGCGACCAGGCAAAATAGCCGCGCACATCGGCGCCTGCGGCCCTGGCGGCGAGCACGGCCTTGAGGTGGTCGTCGTAATATCTGACGCGGCGCGGATCATTGTCGCCCTCGACCTCGGCCATGCCGTTCTCGGTGACATATACCGGGATTTTCGTGTAGTCGCTGGAGACGCGGACGAGCAGGTCGGAAAGACCCTGGGGATAGATTTCCCAGCCGATATCGGTCTTTTCGAGCGGACCCTTGATCTGCTCCACGGGGCGACCGGGCTGGGTGGAGGCCTTGTAGAGTCCGCGGGTGTAGTAGTTGATCCCGAGCCAGTCCAGCGGGCGGGAGACGACGTCCATGTCCGCCTGGTAATTGGCCGGCAGATAGGGCTCAAGCCATTTGGTAAGCACCTCCGGGTACTTACCCTTGAAGACGCCGTCGAGATACCAGCGGTTGAACTGGGCATCCCCGAAGTCACCGGCGGCCTGATCCTCGGGACTGTCGGAGGCGGGCTCGGACTTTTCGAGGTTGAGCACAATGCCGAGATTTTTCGTGCCGGTGGCGCGCAGCGCGTCGATGGCGGCGCCGTGGGCGAAAAGCACATGGTGCATGGCGCGGGCAGCGGCGCGGAGGTCGCGATAGCCGGGGGCGTGGACGCCAAGGAAGTGGCTGAGAAAGGCGACGCACCAAGGTTCGTTGATGGTGGCCGTGGCGGTCAGCCGATCGCCGAATTTTCCGCCAATCAGGGTGGCGTAGTCGGCGAACCAATTGGCGATGTCGCGGTTCATCCAGCCGCCACGATCCTGCAGGGTCGAGGGCAGATCCCAGTGATAGAGCGTGGCATAGGGCTTGAGGCCACGCTCGAGCATGCCGTCGATCAGGCGATCATAAAAGTCGACGCCCTTCTGGTTTACTGGGCCCGTCCCTTCCGGGATCAAACGCGGCCAGGCGAAGGAAAAGCGGTAGGCGTCAAAGCCGCCGTCGCGGATGAGGTCGAGGTCGGCGGGCCAAAGCTCGTAGTGGTTGCAGGCGTCGCGGCCGGTATCGCCATTGTGGACGTTGCCGGGGGTAGCGGAGAAGCTGTCCCAGATCGACTGGCCACGGCCATCGCCCTGCCCGCCTTCGATCTGATAGGCGGCAGTCGCTACGCCAAAGGTGAAGTCGGGACCGAAATCCCGCCGGTCGAATGAAAACATGGATCCCCTCCAGGGCAGCTTGTGCCAATTGGGGAGACCCGATAGCCCGCCAAAATCGTTTATGCAATCGATTTCAGCAATCGTTTTCAGCCGAAACGAGCCGAGGCGGCGGTTGGGTCAGGGGATGCGGGTGACCAGACGTCGGGCGATGGCACGATAGGCTGCGGCCTCCGGGCCCTCGGGATCCACAGCAACCGACGGCGCGCCGGCGTCCGAATTTTCCCGGATCGACATGACCAGCGGAATGGCACCGAGGAATTCGAGGTCGAGATCGGCGGCTGCTTTCTCGGCGCCGCCTGAGCCAAAGATATCGTAGCGATTGCCGGTATCGGGCGCGATGAAATAGCTCATGTTCTCGACGAGGCCCAGGACCGGTACGTTCATGCGGCGGAGCATGTCGATGGCCTTTTGCGCGTCGATCAGCGCGAGATCCTGAGGGGTCGAGACGATGACCACGCCATCGACTACGGCCTGCTGGAAGAGGCCGATGTGGATGTCGCCCGTGCCGGGGGGAAGGTCGATGACGAGGACGTCGAGCTCGCCCCAATCGGTTTCGCGCAGCAATTGGCGGAGGCCGGAGGTGGCCATGGGACCGCGCCAGACCACGGCCTGGCCGGGCACGAGCATGGAGCCAATGGAGATGGCCTTCACACCAAACGCCTCGTGCGGCGAGAAAATTCCGTCTTCGCGAATAGCGGGGCGGCCTTCGAGGCCGAGGAGTTTGGGCACGGAAGGGCCATAGAGATCGGCGTCGAGAATGCCGACTTTCAGGCCTTCGGCGGCAAGGGCCAGGGCGATGTTGACGGAGGTCGTGGACTTGCCGACGCCGCCCTTGCCCGAGCCAACGGCGATGATGCGGCGCACGCCTTTCACACTGGTCTTGCCTGCGGGAACCGGCGATCCGTGGGAAAATTTGGGGCCGCTGGATTTTTCAGCGGTGATCGAGACCATCACCTTGCGGGCGCCGCCAAGGGCTTGGGCACGCTTGTGGGCCTCGTCGCGGGCGGGCCCGAAGGCGGCTTCCATGCCGGGTTGCACAGCGATGGCAAAAGCAATGGCGCCGGGGGTGACGATGATCTCCGAGAGACCGGGATAGGAGGCGAGATCTCCGCCGCCGGGGATTTCCACGCCAGCGAGCGCAGACTTGATCTCTGCGGAAAGTTCGGTGTCGGCCATCTCGATCCTTAAAAGAACAAGACCTCACCCCGAGCGTGTCGAAGGGCGAGGTCTGTTAGGCGTCTCCCGCCCCGGAGGGCGGGATAATTGTTTGAAATCCTTAGAGGATCGACTGGCCGGTGCCGGCCCAATCCTTGAGGAAGCCTTCGATGCCCTTGTCGGTCAGCGGATGCTGGGCGAGCTTCTTGATCACGTCTGGCGGGATGGTTGCGACGTCGGCGCCGGCAAAGGCAGCCTCGGTCACGTGGTTCGCCGAACGGATCGAGGCGGCCAGGATCTGGGTCTCGAACTGGTAGTTGTCATAGATCTGACGGATGTTCTCGATCAGCTCCATGCCATCAAGGTTGATGTCATCGAGGCGGCCGATGAAGGGCGAGATGTAGGTCGCGCCGGCCTTGGCAGCCAGCAGAGCCTGGTTGGTGGAGAAGCAGAGCGTGACGTTGGTCGGAATGCCCTTTTCCTTGAAGTACTTGGTGGCCTTGAGGCCATTCAGGGTCAGGGGAAGCTTGATGACCACATTGGGGGCCAGCTTGGCGAGGACTTCGCCCTCGGCAATCATGCCGTCATATTCGAGGCTTGCCACTTCGGCCGAGACCGGATCGGGCGTGATCGCGCAGATTTCCTTGATGACTTCCTTGAAGTCACGGCCGGACTTGGCGATCAGCGACGGATTGGTGGTGACGCCATTGACGAGGCCGGCTTCGTGAAGCTCCGCGATGGCCTTGGTATCTGCAGTGTCGACGAAGAACTTCATCGTTCCCTCCTGAAAAGCGTTTCATCCCGGCTGGTTAGCCGAGGTTAGTCCATGGCGGCGCGGGGCCGCAAGCATTGCTCAGCGAATGGCGCCCAGAAACGCATCGGCGAGAGCACCGACGTGCTCTTCGGGGATACCGGCGACATTGATGCGGCTATCAGATGTCATATAGACACCGTTTCCGGCTTTTAAATGCTCCACGGCGTCGGCGGTGAGGCCGAGCAGAGAAAACATGCCGCGGTGACCGGCGACAAAGTCAAAATCGGTGGAATTGGAGCGCTCGCGGATCGCACTTGCGAGCTTTTCTCTCAATGAAATCATGCGGTTACGCATGACGCCCAGCTCTTCTTCCCATTCGGCGCGCAATTCGGCGTCCTGAAGGATGGTGCGGATGATCTCGGCACCGTGATCAGGCGGCTGAGAATAGGCGCCGCGAATGATGTTCAGAAGCTGCGAATTAGTAACATCGGCTTCTTCTGCATTGCGGGCGACGAGAATGGCGGCACCAACGCGTTCGCGGTAGAGACCGAAATTCTTCGAACCCGAGAATGCTATCACGGCCTCGGGGACCGTGGAAAGAATCTTGCGGGTGCCATAGGCGTCGGCTTCGATGCCATCGCCAAAGCCAAGATAGGCCAGATCGATGAAGGGCAGCGCGCCGGTGCGGGCGAGGCTTGCGGCAACCTGATCCCACTGCGCGTCGGTGAGGTTCGCGCCGGTCGGGTTGTGGCAGCAGCCGTGCAGGAGCACGATGTCGTCGGCGCCCAGTTTATCAAGCGCGGCAAGCATTTCGTCGAACTTCACGCCGCGCGTGACGGTGTCGAAATAGGGGTAGGTCGCGACTTTGAGGCCCGAACTATTGGCGATCGGAATATGGTTCGCCCAGGTCGGGTCCGAGACGTGGACCGTCGCACCGGGACGAGCGCGGTTGATCAGCTGCATCAGCACCCAGAGCGAGCCAGTGCCGCCCGGAGCCTGCGCGATGCGGACGCGCAAGAGATCGACAGCGTCGGCTAGGACGAGGTCGAGAACCGCAGTGCCAAAGCCCTTGTTCCCGGCGATGCCGAGATAAGTCTTTGTTTTTTCGTTCGAAAGCATCCGCTCTTCGGCCTTGCGAACCGAGGTCATGACCGGGGTCACACCTTTTTCGTCTTTGTAGACGCCGACGCCGAGGTCGATCTTGGTGGGACGGGCATCAGCCGCATATTCGCCCATGAGCGCAAGGATCTTGTCGCCAGGGGCCTTGGAGAGGTTTTCGAACATTTTATGAAGTCCGGTGAGAAGGCGCGGTCTTTATAGGCGCGCGGGGGATTTTTGCAATTGGGAGCGGCTTTGGACGGCCGGTTTTTGAAACGGGAATGGGTCAGCCGGTGGGTCTGGAGACCCCAAGCTTCTCCAGTTCGGCAATCAATTGCGGAACAACTTCAAAGAGATCGCCGACAAGCGCGACATCGGCGAGTTTCATCAACGGAGACTCGGCATCGGTATTGATGGCAAGAATCTTCTTGGCGCCCTGGATGCCGGCGAGGTGCTGGAGCGCGCCGGAAATCCCGATGGCGATGTAGAGATCGGGGGCGATGATCTTGCCGGTCTGGCCGATCTGCCAATCGTTCGGCGCATAGCCGGCATCGACCGCAGCGCGGGTGGCGCCGACCGCTGCACCAAGAGTTTTGCCAAGCTTTTCAATGAGTTGAAAACCTTCGGCGGAGCCGACGGAGACGCCACCACCAATGACGATCTGGGCCGTCGAGAGGTCCGGCACATCACTCTGGTTGCGGTGCGCGGCAAGCAGGCGCGCCAGCGAAGTGACTGAATTCTCGAGCGTTTCGACGGGTGCGGAACCACCAGCAGCGACCGGGCGGAAGGCGGAGGCGCGAAAGGTCAGCAGGTGCAGTGGCTGCGGGTCGGTGACGGTTTCGAGCGCATTGCCGGCGTAGATCGGGCGGGTAAACCGGTTGGGCGCCGCGATGGCGACGATGTCGGTGACCGGCTGGATATCGAGCTTGGCGGCCAGACGCGGAATGACATCCTTGCCAACAGAAGAGGCGTTCGCGCTAACAGACTGGTAGCGTTGAGCGCAGCTTTCGAGCGTAAGTGCTAACGCTTCGGCGGTGCTTTGCCCTTGAGCCACCAGGACTTTCCGAACATGGGAGAGGGTGGACGCAGCCTCGGCGATGGCGGCGGGCGCCTCGGCGACGACCAGAAGATCAACCGGGCCCAGCTGGCTGGCAGCGGCAACAAGGCGCGCCGTGGCGGGAGAGAGTTTTCCGTTGTCGTGTTCGGCAAGCAGAAGAACGGACATCAGAGCGCCTCCATCTCGTTGACTTCGGCGGCGACGGCCGCGGCGAACTCGGCAACCGAGGCGACGCTTCTTCCTGCCACACGTTCGGGCGGCGGGGATATGTTTTCGACGATGAGGCGCGGCGTGAGATCGACGCCGAGATCGGCAGCGGCGCGGACGGCCAGGGGCTTGGAACGCGCCTTCATGACCATGGGCAGGGCTGCATTGCGCGGGGTGTTGAGGCGGAGATCGGCAGTGACCACGGCCGGCAGCGGCAACGAGAGAGTCTCGCGGCCATAATCGACCTCGCGAGTGACTTCGAGGGTGGTGCCATCGAGCTTGATCTCGGAGGCGAAGGTGGCCTGCGGACGATTGGTGAGCGCCGCCAGCATCTGGCCAACGTGATTGCTGTCATCGTCGACGGCCTGCTTGCCCAGAAGAATGAGATCGGGCTGCTCCTCATCGACAATTTTGGCGAGGAGCTTGGCGATGGTGAGGGTTTCGAGGGTCTGCTCGGCCTCGACGAGAATGCCGCGATGGGCGCCCATGGCAAGGGCGGTGAGGATCACGTCGTTGGTGTTCTTGGGGCCGATGGACACCACGACGATCTCGTCGGCTTTTCCAGCTTCCGCCAGCTGCACGGCGGCTTCCACCGCATGCTTGCAGAAGGGGTTCATCGACATGCGCACGCCGGCTGTCTCGACGCCCGTTCCATCAGGACGGACACGGATGCGCACATTGTGGTCGACCACGCGCTTGACGGCGACGAGGATTTTCATTGAGCAACTCCCGGGGCTGGGCATCCCTTCGCAAAAAGGGGCGAACGGGGCAAGGCACGGAAGGGAAATTTTGGGCTAGCGGGCGGCGCTTTGTTGAAAAATGTCGCCCCGGGGCATCGCAGGCGGCGAAGACAGAAAAGCCCGCGCTTCGGGGAGAAGCGCGGGCCGGGAATATCAGTGGTAGAGCCGATCAGGCTTCCTGGATCGCCGAGAGCAACCAGTCGCCGCCCACATCACGCTTGAAGGTCCAGATTTCGACGGACTCGGTGGCGTTATCGGCATCGCCTTCGACGATGGCGCCGGTCTGGCGATCCTGCGTGTAGTCGATGGACGAATAGCGCATGGCGACGGTGGCGTATTCGACCTTGCCTTCGCGCCAGCTTTCCGAGAGATCGCCCTGCAGCAGAGTGACATCGGATACGTGGTTCTTGACGCCATTGGTGGCGTTGGTGGCCAGTTCTTCGGAGAGGTAGCCCATGACTTCAGGCGTGGTCAGCGCGCGCAGGGCCGAATAGTTCTCGCTCGAGAATGCAGCCTGGACGCGGGTGAGCATCTGCTCGAAGACCTGGAGATCTTCCATGCCGATGTTGAGCGCGTTCTTGCCCGGCACGGGCTGTGCGGCGCGCGGCGCGGCAGTGCCTCCACCAAACATCTGGCCGAAGTTATTCGGCTGGGCATTGGGCTGCGGCTGGGCCTGGTAGGCCGCCACATCGGGACCGCCGGCAGTGGCCTGACGCGGGCCGCGGAAGAAGCGCATGGCCAGCCAGATGACGCCACCGATGAGGGCGATCTGCGCAACCATGGCCAGAATGCCACCCATGCCGCCGAAGCCACCACCCATCAGGAGACCAATGATGCCGCCGAGGGCGAGACCGCGCAGGAGCGAGCCGCCAAAGCCGTTCATGAAGCCACCGCGCGGCTGAGCCGACTGAGCGGTGGGGGCAGCAGAAGGCTGGTTCTGACCGGGGGTCATGGTGCGCTGAACCGGGGCAACCTGGCCCGGGGCCGTGTTGGTCGGCGCGGGCGAATTGAAAGTGTTGGCGCCGCGGCTGCCGAAGCTGCCGCCACGACGGGCTTCTGCATCACTGACCGAAACCATGGAGAATGCCATGAGCAGACAGGCGAAGAGGCTAGCGAAACGGAAAGACTTGGAAGCGAACATATACCCGACCACAAAACAGAGTTGTGGGGGATATAGGGGCTGATGGCCGGGATGTGTAGCGCAGGCGGCGCAAAAAGTTGCCGGAACGGTTTTTTGTACGGCTGCGGCACTCCGGACGGGAAGAAGCTGCAGCGCAGCAGTTGACGGGAGGGATTGGGACAAGGACATTGTCCCTCTCTCCCATCTGCTTTGGTTCTTCCATGCCCGTTATCAATCGCATTGCCGAATTCCACGATGAAATCACCGCCTGGCGACGAGATCTGCACGCCAATCCGGAGCTTTTGTTTGATGTGCATCGCACCGCGGGCATCGTGGCGGAGAAGCTGCGCGAATTTGGCTGTGACGAGGTGATGACCGGGCTGGGCCAGACCGGGGTGGTGGCGATCATCAACGGGCGCGGCGGGCCGGGCAAGACCATTGGCCTTCGCGCCGACATGGACGCCCTGCCGGTGACCGAAAAGACCGGCGCGCCGCATGCCTCCACGGTTCCGGGGAAGATGCATGCCTGCGGCCACGACGGGCATACTTCGATGCTGCTGGGAGCGGCGAAATATCTCAGCGAAACCCGCAATTTCAGCGGGCGCGTGGCGCTGATCTTCCAGCCGGCCGAAGAGGGAGGCGGCGGCGGGAAGGTGATGATCGAGGACGGGCTGTTCGAGAAAGTCGCCATCGACGAGGTTTATGGGATGCACAACTGGCCGGGCATGCCGGTTGGGCATTTCGGCATCCGCGTCGGCGGGATCATGGCGGCGACTGACCGGTTCTATATCGACGTTGTCGGCCAGGGCGGACACGCAGCGCGGCCGCAGCAGACCGTCGACCCGCTGATCGTGTCGGCCCAGATGGTGGTGGCGCTGCAGACCATCGTCTCGCGCAACCTCGATCCGATGGCCAATGCGGTGCTGAGCGTGACCATGCTCGAGGCCGGCGAGGCGGACAATGTGATTTCGCGCACGGCGAAAATCACCGGCACGGTGCGCACGCTCGATCCGGATGTGCAGGATTTCATTGAAGCCAAGCTCAATGAGATGGTGCCTCAGTTTGCAAAGAGTTTTGGCGCCGAGGCGAGCATCCGCTACGTGCGCGGCTATCCGGTGACGGTCAACAGCGAGCGGGAAACCGCCTTTGCTGCGGATGTGGCGCGCGACGTTGTGGGTGAAGAGCGCGTGGACGACGACGTCGCGCCATCGCTGGGCGGGGAGGATTTCTCCTTCCTGCTGCAGGAGCGCCCCGGCGCCTATATTTTTCTCGGCAATGGCAATTCGAGCGAACTGCACACCGACACCTATGATTTCAACGACGACGCGATTCCGGTGGGCGTGAGCTATTGGGCGCGGCTGGTGGAAAAGGCCCTGCCGGTGGGGTGAGGTTTTTTGGGGGCGAAGAGACCCCCTCCCGAGCGCCGCTAGGGTCCTTGGACCCAAGCTCTGCTTGCCCTCCCCTCAAGGGGGAGGGTGGGATCGTGGTTGTGGCACGTTTTGCGAACATGGCTGGTGTTTGGCGTTGTCTAACCCACACACCGCAGTCACCCTCCCCCTTTGGGGAGGGCCAGGGAGGGGGACTTTCTGTGCCACCACGCACTCTCTGGAACACAGGCTGGAACGCTGACAGAGTGCATTGATCGCTAATCCCTGATACGAGGGGACATGTCGCAGCTGGCGCGCAGGCTGAGGAAGAACCCTACACCGGCGGAAATCCGGTTCTGGCGATTGATCGCGCCGCTTCGAACCCGTCATCACTTTCGCAAGCAAGTCCCGATGGGGCGCTATGTGGTCGACTTTGCCAGCCACTCAGCCAAGCTGATCGTCGAGATCGACGGCGACAGCCATTATCTTGGTGATGGGCAGCGTCGCGACGCCGCGCGGGATGCGGTTTTGGGCGAGCATGGCTATCGCGTGTTGCGGTTCACCAATGATGAGGTGATGCATAGCGCTGAAGGCGTTTATCTGGCGCAGGCCAGAGCGCTGGGGGAAGCGGATTGAGGACGGAAGCCCCCCTCCCGAGCGTCGATTGGGTCCGTTGGACCCAAGCTTTGCTTGCCCTCCCCTCAAGGGGGAGGGTGGGATCGTGGTTGTTGCACGCTTTGCGAAACAGTGTTGCTGGCGTTTTCTCGTCCACCCACCGCAGTCACCCTCCCCCTCGAGGGGAGGGCCAGGGAGGGGGGCTTTCTTGATCCTGGTGCTACGGCCACAAGCCCACTCCTAAAATCCAAGATAGCTCTTTGAATGTTGGGCGAACATGGGCAGGGTGGCGGGGCCTTTCCTGCCAGTTTCTGTGCCATGCCCCGCCCTGCCCTTTCTGATTTTTATTCCTTTGTCCTGACGCTGGGACTGGCGACGCTTGGTGGCGGGGCCGCGACGATGCTGGGCTTGCCAGCGGGGTGGCTTATGGGGTCGGCGCTGGCGGTGACGCTGGCGGCGATGATGGGCCTGCCGATCCGGATGCCGAACTGGCTGCGGGATGTGATTTTCGTTCTGATCGGCATGTCGATGGGCGCGAGCGTGGCGCCGGACAGCCTGTCGCTGCTGGCGAGCTGGCCGATCAGTCTTGCGGCGCTGGCGATCGAGCTGGTGATCGTTATTGCCGCGACCGGCTGGATGCTGACGCGGCTTTTCGGACTCGATGCAGGGACGGCTTATCTCAGCTCGTTTCCGGGGCATTTGTCGCTGGTCCTCGGCATTGCGGCCAGCGGGGTGGGCAATCCACGGCAGATCGTCATTATTCAGGTGATCCGCATTTTCATGCTGACCATTGCCGTGCCGGTGATGGCGATGTTCCTGCCGCTGGGGGACGGCCTCGCGCAAGTGTCGATGGGCGTGATGAGCCCGGTGCAGCTGATCCTGCTCGCGGCGGGGTGTGTCGCCGTGGGGCTGGTGTTCAACAAACTGAAAATTCCGGCGGGGATGGTGCTGGGCGCCATGGCGGCGGCGACGGTCGCCAAGCTGGGCGGGCTCTACGTCGAGACCATGCCCGAGCTGCTCATGGTGATCACCTTTGTGCTGACCGGGGTTCTCATCGGGTCGCGCTTTGTGGGGATCACACGGAGCGAATTTCTGTCGGCAGCCAAGGGTGGTCTCATTGCGACGGCAATGACGGTGGGGATCTGCACCGCCATCACGCTCGTCGTCGCCCAGTTCGTCGACATGCCGTTTGGGCAGATCTGGCTGGGGCTGGCGCCGGGGGCGATCGAGGGCATGGGCGCGCTGGGGATTGCGCTGGGCTATGATACCGCCTTCATTGCAGCCCACCATGTGGTGCGCCTCTTGATGCTGAGCTTTGCCATCCCCACAGTGGTGATGCTGGTGCGCTGGCAGGAGAAGGCTGCGCAGAACCGTAAAGCCGGCGGATCGCCGGATCCGAAAGGGAGCTGAAGATGAAACGGATTGCCATAGCCAGCGTGATGCTGATGGGGCTGAGCCTGCCGGCAGCGGCCGTGCCCTATTGCACGGGCTCGGGGGTGAGTTTTTCGTTCGGCTTTTCGGTGGGCAAGTTCAGCGAAAGCGAAGTGAACGAATTCAATCTTATGCGGCTGCGGCAGATGGGTGTTGATGCCACTGCGGCGGAAAAATGGAACGGCTGCATCCGCGCCTTTGTGCGCAAGCCGGGTGGCGGGGAAGAGATGCAGTTCTTTGACCCGGATACTTTTGCCCGGGTTTATTGAGAATACCCCAACCTGACCTCCCCCTGGTAGGGGGAGGGACGAAAGGGCCGATGGGTTTGGTGTCAGACTGAAACTGAGCTTTCGCCCGCAGGGACTTCGACGATCGCAAAACCGTTGGGGCCGAGGGAGAGGTGCTCGTCGATGAAGGTGGCGTTGTTGCTGACCGGCTCGAGCGGGGTGCCGTCGACGCCCGAGAGCGTGATGTGGCGAGCGTCAGGGGAGAGATTGAAGACGCAGATGAGGTCCTTGTTGCCGGCGCTGCGGCGATAGGCGAGGACCGGCTCCGGCGTGTCGAAAAATTCGATACCGCCGGTCTGCAGCGCCGGTTGGGAGCGACGCCACGCCAGCAGCTCGCGATAGTAACTGAGGGTCGAGCCCGGGTCCTCGTTCTGGCCTTCGACATTGAGCGCGGACTGGGTGTGCTTGATCGGCAGCCAGGGTTTGCCGGTGGTAAAGCCGTTTGGCGGCGGGCCGGCTTCCCAGGGCATGGGGGTGCGGCAGCCGTCGCGGCCCTTGTCGCCGGGCCAGAAGCGGATGCCGCGCGGGTCGGTCAATTCCTCAAAGGCAATGTCGGTTTCGGGCAAGCCCAGCTCTTCGCCCTGATAGAGGCAGACCGAGCCGCGCATGGTCAGCACCAGCGCAGCCGCCTGGCGGGCGAGATCGGCGGGCGAGACGCTGTGGGGCGCCCAGCGCGTCATGTGGCGGATGACGTCGTGGTTGGAAAAGCTCCAGCACGGCCAGCCTTCGCCGCTCGAAAAGAAGGTTTCGAGCTTGCCGCGGAAATGAGCGGCAGTGAATTTGGGACTGAGGAAATCGAACGAATAGCACATGTGCAGCATGTCGCTGCCGGCGGTGTAGGCCGACATCAGCTCGACCCCGCGCTCGTCGTCCCCGACTTCGCCGACGCTGGTGGCGTTTGGATATTCGTCGAGCAGCTTTCGCACACGCTTCAGCCAGTCGATATTTTCGGGCTGGCTCTTGGAGAACTGGTGGCTCTGCATGTCGTAAGGATTGACCTTGAGCGTGTCATCCTTGTCGCGCGGCAGCGGCGGATTGGAGCGGAACTGGTCGTCGTGGAAATAGTAATTGACCGTGTCGAGGCGGAAGCCATCGAGCCCGCGTTCGAGCCAGAAGCGCATGGTGTCGAGCACCGCGTCCTGGACTTCGGGATTGTGGAAGTTGAGATCGGGCTGCGAAGTCAGGAAGTTATGCAGGTAATATTGCTTGCGCCCGGTGTGCCATTCCCAGGCGGAGCCGCCAAAGACCGAGAGCCAGTTGTTGGGCGGGGAACCATCGGGATGGGGATCGGCCCAGACATACCAGTCGGCCTTGGGATTGGTACGGTTGAAGCTCGACTCCTGGAACCAGGGATGGCGATCCGAGGAGTGGCTGACCACCTGGTCCATGATGACCTTGAGGCCAAGGGCGTGGGCGGATTTGATCAACAGATCGAAATCCTGCAGCGAGCCGAAAAGCGGGTCGACATCCTTGTAGTCGGAAACGTCGTAGCCCATGTCGGCCTGGGGCGATTTGGTGATGGGCGAGAGCCAGATGCAGTCCACGCCGAGGCTGGCGATGTGGTCCAGCCGTTCGATGATGCCCGGCAGGTCGCCGACGCCATCGCCATTGCTGTCCTGAAACGAGCGAGGATAGACCTGATAGATCACTCCGCCGCGCCACCATTCCTTCATGGACCTGTTCCTTTCGTGGATTCGCAAGCTAGGCTAGCGGTTTGTGGCGCGGCTGGAAATCCGGCCCAGTGCAGGGCGCCAATGCGTGAGGAGCCGGGAAAATGGCAATAGAGACAGCATTGCTGATCGACCGTGGCGATACGGTGACGCCGCTGGTCGACCTCCTCGAGGCGGTGTGGCCGGAGTGGTATAATCCGCGTGGCGCCTCGGCGCGGGCGGATCTGGCGGAGCGGATGGCGCGCGAGCACATGCCGCTGGGGATCGTCGCTTTTGTCGACGGGGCTTTGGCGGGCACATGTGCGCTGGCGGCAAAATCGGGCGGGCTGGTGACGGAGCGCGGGCCGTGGCTGGGCGGGCTCGTGGTGGCGCCTGAGTTTCGCGGACAAGGCGTTGGGGCGGCGCTGCTGGCGCGGACACTGGTCGAGGCGCGGCGGCTGGGGCATGAGCGGGTCTATGCGCTGACCGCCACGGCGCAGGCGCTGTTTGTGCGCGAGGGTTGGCGGCTGGTGGAGACGACGCCGGTGCATGGCGAGGTGCACGCGGTTTTCGTCCAGAGCTGCTAGTGCCCTGCTCCCATTCGTAAAACTGGCGCGAAGATTTCATGGACCCTCCCAAACGGGAGCGGTGAAACGCCGCTGCCAGGACTAGCCTTTGTGGACGCGCCACTCCGGCGCAGACCATGGAGGACAAGATGGCACTGATCTCAAAGCACTTCGAAAAGGTCGACCTCAAGACGGGCGTTGGTGCCCGGCTTGGCGTGTTGACCGAGCAAGAGCGGATCATACAGGCCAAGTATGAAGCAATGGGGGGCGAGGCCCGACTGGGGAAACCGCGCGAGAAAAAGGCGCGCATGTGGGTCTTTGACGGCCATGCCATCGTCTACAACAAGACAAGGAAGGCGGCCTTCCATGTGATGGGGGCGATCTACGAAAAGTGGATAGACCGCGGGGGGCTCAAGTGGGGCGAACCGACGACGGACGAGACAGCAACCCCGGACGGCGTGGGCCGCTACAATCATTTCAACGAGGGCGGCGCCTCGATCTATTGGCATCCGAACACCGGCGCCTGGGGCATCTACGGGGATATCCGCAAACGCTGGGCGGAACTGGGATGGGAGCGCAGTTATCTCGGCTATCCCACCAGTGACGAGGACGACATCGACGAAGGCGGCCGCGCCAACAGTTTTTAGCACGGGCAGATCTATTGGTGGCCGGACACCGGCGCCATCGATATGCGCGGCGTTGTTATTCACTACACAGGCTTTTATGCTCACAAGGAGTCGGACTGGGACCAGGGATCGGGCTCGGACGAACCCTATGCCATCTTCTCGATGGTGGCTCCGAAAGTGGCACCCTATTCCCTGCGCACCAAGGTTTATAGCGGGGTGGACGACAATTCGAGCCGGCCTGACCTGATGGAGCTCTATCGTGGTCCCGCCTGGGGTATCGGCATTGTGGTGACCGCAATGGAACAGGACCACGGCGATCCGGAAAAAGCCCGACAGAAGATACAGAGTGCCTGGGTGGCCAATCACGAGATCGGCAAATTCGTCATGGATTTCATCCCCCTGGTAGGGCCAATTTTGTCCAAGCTCGCGGGCGCTCTGCTGGATGACGTGATGCCCAGCGTCGGCAATTCCCTGGCCGGGTTTCTCAATATGGGAGACGACACCATCGGGACCTATGCGCTTACGCTCAAGACCAAGCAATTGGTGATGTTGGCCACGCGGACCCCGAACTCGGTCTTCAAGGGGGTCGGCTACAAGCTGCAGTCGGGCATGATGAAGCGCGGCGGCGCGGAATATCGTGTCTATCTGGGGGTGGTGCCGGCCTGACCCCGGCTCTATCCCGAAAGACGCGATGCCAGGCGGATCAGCTCCGCCTGGCGATTGACGCCGGTCTTGCCGAAAATGGCCTTGAGGTATTGCCGGGCTGTTTCGTGGGTGATGCCGAGCGTTGCGGCGGCGGACGGGAGAGGCTGGCCCAGCACCAGCGCCGCCACAAGCTGGCTTTCGCGGGCTGTCAGCCCATATCTGTCGACCAACCGCACCAGAGCGTGGCGGGCGATGACCTGAGCATCCGTTACGAGAACTGCGACCCAGCCATGGTCCAGCCCGGCGGCCGACAAGATCGCCAGCCCCCTGACCGGCAGGACAGAAACGGAGAGCGCCGGCCGACCCGGGCGCTTCACGGAAAACGCATTAACCCCACCGCCAACGGACGCACCCGGCAGGGTATCGGGCCAACGCTGCACGGCGGCAACCCGCTCGGCCAGCCGGGCAGATGCGGAGCCAGAGCAACAGCTCAGGCCGCGACTGGTGAGAACAAAACTTTCGCCACTGGCCAGGAGGTCGTCGGCCATAGCGTTTCGGTAGGCGAGACGTCCGGCGGGATCGATGAGGAACAGTGCCTGATGGAGGCTATCAAGGGTTAGTCCTGCAGCGAGGGCGATCTGATTGGCGCGCTGAAGGCTTTGCCGGATTAACTGGGCGGTTGCGATATGTGGCAGGAGCGCCTGCAGGGCCGCGACCTCGCTATCGCGAAAATCGGCTCCGAGACGCAGGGAACGGCAGAAGAAAATGGCGTTGAGTGTGCCCTTACCCCACCAATAGGCGCATGCGGAAAGACCACCGTCATATCTGTACAGCAGCTCCCGATAAATGCGTTCGCGCCTCAGCGCAGCGAGGTCGCTATAGTCGGTATTGCGGAAAAAGGTAGCCTCTGGCGGATAAACGTCGGGGAGCCTCGACAACTCCGCTATGCCCATCAGCCGCTCCGAAGTGGTGATATCGGCGAGATGTCGGGAGGTTCGGACCAGTCGGGAGGGACCGGATTCCAGCATCACCACATGCTCGACATTGATCCAATGACTCAGGGCGTCGAAAATCGGTTCGTCGTCCGTCAGGGTGGCCGCGGCCTCGTAGAGACCACGAATGATATTTTCTGCAGAGCCCGGGCGCATATTGCCAGCCTCCTCGCCGTTCCGAGGGTGGAGCCAGCATAGTCCCCTCCCCGCCCCGGCTGGAAATCAAATCAATGGGCGGGGCTGGCGCCGTCGAAATGAGCGCGGCAGGATCGTCGCGGGGGAAAGGAGGAAACTGCCATGGTTCATGTCCTGCCCGCAGCTAATCGGCCGCCCGGCACCAGCCGGACAATCCGCTTTGAAGGGGAAGCCTATGGGACGCCGGTTTCCTTTTTCGCGGTGGATGTCGCGCCCGGGCATGGGCCGGTGCTGCACCGTCACCCCTATGCCGAGACCTGGATCGTGCTGCGTGGCCGGGCAGAGGTGGTTGCCGGAGATCGGGTCTTTCCCATCGGCCCAGGGGATGTGGCCGTGGTGCCGGCGGAGACGCCGCACAAATTCACCGCGATCGGGGACGAGCGGCTGGAAATGACCTGCATCCATGCCGCCGGGATGATGGTGCAGGAGAATCTCGAATGAGAAGGCGTTGGGTACTGGTCGCTGTGGCGTGGATGGTCGCAGGAATGAGCGTGCCGGCGAGAGGATAGGAGAAAACGGAAATGGACACGTCAGCAACAAGCGGGCGGATCGCCGTCAATGGGGTGCAGTTGCATTACGAGATCCATGGCGCGGGCAAGCCGCTGGTGATGCTTCATGGCGGGGTCAACCCGGCGGATATGTTCGGCGCGCCGCTCAAGGCCATGGCCGAGGCGCATCAGGTGATTGCGGTGCATCTTCGCGGGCATGGGTTGAGCAGCGATGGCGATGCGCCATGGAGCTCCGAGCTGATGGCGGATGATGTGGATGTGCTGCTGGGGACGCTGGGGATCGGGAGCGCCGATGTGATGGGCTATTCGCTGGGGGGCGGCGTGGCGCTGCAGCTGGCGATCCGGCACCCCGAGCGGGTGGGCAAGCTGGTGATGGTTTCGGCCAGCATCAAGACGAGCGGCAATTATCCGGAGGTGGAAGAGGCTTTTAAGGCCATGGGCGCACAGGCGGGCGCGATCGGGGCGTATCTCGCGACCACCCCCATCGGAGAGATGTATCCCGACGTGGACTGGGAAAAGCTGATGCGGCGGACCGGGGAGATGGCGGCGGCGCCGTTTGACTGGTCGGAAGGGGTGAAGGCGCTAGACGTCCCGACGCTGGTGATCTTTGCCGACGCCGACATGATGTATCCCGAGCATATCTCGGAGATTTACCGACTGCTAGGTGGGGGGACGCGGGATGCGGGCGTGGATGGGTCATTGCGGCCGACGCAGAACCAGCTCGCGATCATTCCGGGGACCACGCATTATGATCTGATCAGCAAGGGGGTGGGGCCGGTGACCGGTTTTGCCAAGGCGTTTTTGGCGGATTGAGGGAGGCGATGGGGCCGAGGATTTTGTGGCTCTCTTACCCCCACCCGACCTCCCCCTGAAAAAGGGGGAGGGGTGGATCGGGGCTCTCGATGTCTGGCTTCCCACTGGCCGGTCCCTCCCCCGTCTTCCGGGGGAGGTTAGGAGGGGGTTTTAGACCACCGCGCTTATCAGCGGTTCGCCGGCGAAGTGTTTTTCGAGGTTGGCGACGAGAAGCGCGCCCATGGCGTCGCGGGTCTGGTTGGTGGCGCTGCCCTGGTGGGGGGAGAGGACGACGTTGTCGAGGCTGAAGAGCGCTTCGGGGACCGAAGGCTCGTTTTCAAAGACGTCGAGGGCGGCGCCGCCGAGGCCGCCGTTTTGCAGGAGCTCGACCATGGCGGCTTCATCGATCAGCGTGCCGCGGGCGACGTTGACGATGGCGCCCTTGGGGCCGAGGGCTTCGAGGACTTTTCGCGAGACGATCTTTTCGGTGCCCTTGCCCCCGGGGGCGATAATCACCAGCCAGTCGGCGTCGCGGGCCATGTCCTCGAGATTGTCATAGTAGACATAGGGCACGGACGGCTGGGCGCTGCGGCCGTGATAGACGACGCGCATCTTCATGGCCTGGGCGCGGGAGGCGATCTCCTTGCCGATACGGCCGAGGCCGAGAATGCCGACGGTCTTGCCGGTCAATTCGGAGAAAAGGCCGAAATTGGCATTGGGCCATTTGCCCTGGCGGACGAACTGGTCGGACTGCGGAATGCGGCGGGCGAGCGAAATCATGAGGCCGATGGTGAGCTCGGCCACCGCGTCGTTGAGCACGTCGGGCGTGTTGGTGACGCGGATATTGCGGGCCTTGGCGGCGCGTGTGTCGATATTGTCGTAGCCGACGCCGAAGCTGGCGATGATCTCGAGATTGGGCAGCGCGTCCATGAGATCGGCCTGGACGCCGGAGCCGGCATGGGCGCGAATGCGGGCGCCGTTTTCCCTGAGCCAGGCAGAGGGGGCAGCCTGTTCGTGCAGCTTGTGGACAGTGTAGCGCTCGGCAAGCGCCTTTTCGCAGGAGGCCAGAAGCGGGCCGGTCTGGAGAATTTCGATGGTCATGAAAAGGCGTCCCCCTCAGGTGGCAAAGGCTTGGTGATGATAGTCGAAACGGCCGTCGCGTCACCCCTCCCGGGCAAGGCGACGGCTATAGGGCTAGGATATAGAGCCAAGCGGAAATGGTCAGCGCCGACAGCAGGGTGGCGATGAGAATGGTGTTGGCGGCAACACTGGTGCCGCGATCGTAATAGGTGGCGAAAACATAGATGTTCACCCCGGCCGGCATGGCCGCGAGCAGAATGCCGTAGCGGGCGATATCCATGGGCACGCCCAAGACGTGGATCATCAGCACATAGGCGAGCAGCGGGTGGAGGATCAGCTTGATCAGCGAGGCCACCAGCGCCTGACGCCAGTTTTCCGAGAGCTTGAATTCGTTGAGCGCGCCGCCGATGCCGAAGAGCGCGGCGGGGACCACGGCCTGGCTCATCATGGAAAAGAAGGCTTCGGCCGGTTCGATCAATTGCAGATTGAGGAGCGAGCCGATGATGCCGGCGGCGATGCCCCAGATCAGCGGATTGGAAACGACGCGGCGGATGGCGACGATGAGGGTCTTGCCCAGCGACTGGCCATCGCGGCGCACCAGTTCCATCGTCACCATGCCGAGGGTCAGGAGGATCGCGCCATGCAGGCCCAGAATGGATAGCGTGACGGGCAGCGCTTCTTCCCCATAGGCGCGGGTAATGATCGGCAGGCCGATAAGCACGGTGTTGGTGAAAGTGCCGGCAAAGCCGAACGAGACGCTTTCGCCCGGGCGATTGCCGAAGAACTGCCGGGCGATAAAAATGCCGAGGCCAAAGCAGATGAAGGCGCCGATATAAAACGGGCCGATGATCGACAGATTGAACGCCGAACGGAAATCGCTGGTCAGGATCGACAGAAACAGCAGGCACGGCGTCGCGAAATTATTGACGAAGGCGATGAGGCTTTTGACACCCTCGGCCGGAAACAGGCGATAGCGAACGGCGCCAAAGCCAAGCGCCATCATGGCGAAGATCGGCGCGATAACAAAGAGGATGTCGAGCATTGGCCTGCAGGTCCGGGCCGGAGGAACAGGGGGAGGCCTAAACGTTCATCTCATTGTGGTCAATTGCCATCTGGTATGGAAGTGACGCAGGATCGAAACGAAACATATTACGTTCACAAACGAAAGATAATGACGTAAAAACGAAAGTCGCGGAGCGGAAAATCATGAGCGAGACGGCGATGCTGGATGTGTTCGTCATTGGCGGGGGGATCAACGGCGCGAGCGTCGCCCGGGACGCGGTGGGGCGCGGGTTCACCGTGGGCCTAGCCGAAATGAATGATTTTGCCTCCGGCACGAGTTCGGCCGCGACCAAGCTGGTGCATGGCGGGCTGCGCTATCTCGAGCATTATGAATTTCGCCTCGTGCATGAGGCGCTGGCCGAGCGCGAGGTGCTGTGGGCGGCGGCGCCGCACATCATCCGTCCGCTGCGGTTCGTGCTGCCGCATCACAAGGGGCTGCGCCCCGCTTTCGTGCTGCGCACCGGGCTGGCGATGTACGACTATATGGGCGGGCGCAAATTGCTGCCGCCGACCAAGACGCTGGATCTGACGCGCGATGTGACCGGCACGCCGCTGAAGCCGGGGTATCGGCTGGGCTTTGAATATTCGGACTGCTGGGTGGACGATGCGCGCTTTGTGGTGCTGAACGCCCGCGACGCGGCAGACAAGGGCGCAAAGATCCATGTGCGCACCAAGGTGGTATCGTCGCGGCGCGAGAATGGCGGCTGGACCATCGAACTCGATGGCGAAGGCGGGCGCGAGACGGTTCGGGCCAAACTGCTGGTCAATGCCGCCGGGCCGTGGGTGGACACTGTCATCAACGGGGTGATGGGCAAGAACGGGACGCATAATGTGCGGCTGGTTCAGGGCAGCCATATCGTGGTGAAAAAGCTCTATGACCACGACCGCTGCTACATCTTCCAGAATGGCGACGGGCGGATCATCTTCGCCATTCCTTATGAGGGGGATTTTACGCTGATCGGCACCACCGACCGCGACTATAAGGGCGACCCCAAGGATGTGAAAATCTCCGAGGAGGAGACGGATTATCTCCTCAGCGCGGCCAGCGAATATTTTGCCAAGCCGGTGACACGGGACGAGATTGTCTGGACCTATTCGGGCGTACGGCCGCTGTTCGACGATGGCGCCAGTGCGGCGCAGGAGGCGACGCGCGACTATGTGCTCAAGGTCGATGGAACGGCGGGCGAAGGGGCGGCGATCAATGTGTTTGGCGGCAAGCTGACGACCTCGCGGCGCCTCTCGGAATCAGTGCTCGAAAAGATCGAGGGGCTGATCGGTCACAAGGGACCGGCCTGGACCAAGGAAAGCACCCTGCCCGGCGGCGATTTTCCGACGCTCAATTTCGAGGCGGAAGCGCGCCGGCTGGGCATGGATTTTGCTGATCTGCCGCAGAAGCTGACGCGGCGGTTGATGCGGCTTTATGGGACCAAGGCGCGGGTGCTGCTGGGCGAGCGCAAAACCATTGCCGATCTGGGCCAGCATTTTGGGGCTGATCTTTATCAGGCCGAGGTGGATTATCTGGTTGCAGAGGAATGGGCGCGGACGGCACAAGATATTCTGTGGCGCCGCACCAAGCTTGGGCTGCGGGTCGCGCCGGAGGATGTGGCGCGGCTGGAGGAATATCTGGCGGGGAGGTGAGACCCCCACCCGGCCTCCCCCTGAAGGAGGGGGAGGAGTGGGGCCGGTGATGGTGGCGGCACCGTCGCAAACCCGGGTGATGACGGCAGTGCCGAGACATTTCAGCTGGGCGCAGAAATGTCGTCCTTCTCCCTCAAGAGGAGAGGGGAAGAAGCGAGTGGAGGGAAAATGACAAAATATATTCTGGCCATTGATCAGGGGACGACGTCGAGCCGGGCCATTGTGTTTGATGGCGAGCGGAAGATTGTTGGGGTGGGCCAGAAGGAATTTACCCAGATCTTTCCGAACGATGGCTGGGTGGAGCATGACCCGGAGGAGATCTGGGAGAGCGTGGTCGAGACCATCCGAATCGCTCTGGACCAGGCCGGGATCAGCGCCGGGGATGTGGCGGCGATCGGGATCACCAATCAGCGCGAGACGACGCTGATCTGGGACAAGGCCAGCGGCGAGCCGATCCATAATGCGATTGTCTGGCAGGACCGGCGGACGGCGGCGATCTGTGCGGAGCTGAAAGAGGCCGGGCACGAGGCGCTGTTTACCGAGCGCACCGGGCTGCTGCTCGACCCCTATTTTTCCGGCACCAAGTTGAAGTGGCTGCTCGACAGGGTCGAGGGCACGCGGGCGCGGGCGGAAAATGGCGAGCTGGCTTTTGGCACGGTCGATAGTTTTCTGATCTGGCGACTGACCGGTGGGAAGGTCCACGCCACCGACGCGACCAATGCGGCGCGCACGCTGATGTTCGACATTTCGCGCAATGAATGGGACGACGAACTGCTGGGCGTATTGGGTGTTCCCAAGGCGATGCTGCCGGAGGTGAAGGATTGCGCCGATGATTTTGGCGTGACGGATGCCAGCCTGTTCGGGGCGGCAATTCCGATTTTGGGCGTTGCCGGCGACCAGCATGCGGCCACCATCGGGCAGGCCTGTTTCGAGCCGGGCATGGTCAAATCGACCTATGGGACGGGGTGTTTTGCCGTTCTCAATACGGGCGCAGAAATGGTGCGCTCCAACAATCGGCTGCTGACGACCATCGCCTATCGGCTGGATGGGAAAACCCATTATGCGCTGGAGGGGTCGATCTTTATCGCCGGGGCAGCGGTGCAGTGGATCCGCGACGGGCTGAAGCTGGTTCAGCATGCCAGTGAAACCGGGCCGCTGGCGCGCAGCGCAGACCCGAGCCAGCATGTCTATATGGTGCCTGCCTTTGTGGGGCTCGGCGCACCCTGGTGGGATGCGGATGCGCGCGGGGCGATTTTCGGGCTGACGCGCAATACCGGGCCGGCGGAAATCGCCCGGGCGGCGCTGGAAGCGGTCTGCTACCAGACGCTCGATCTGCTCGAGGCGATGCGAAAAGACTGGCAGGGCGGCGGCACGGAAACCGTGCTGCGCGTCGATGGCGGCATGGTGGCGTCGGACTGGACGATGCAGTTCCTCGCCGACATTCTCGATGCGCCGGTTGACCGGCCGACCATCCTTGAGACGACGGCGCTGGGTGCGGCGTGGCTGGCGGGGATGAAGGCGGGCATCTGGCCGGGCATGGCGAAATTTGCCGAGAGCTGGGCGCGTGACACGCGTTTCGAGCCCAAGATGGACGCCGCGGAGCGGGGCCGGAAGGTGCGCGGCTGGGACGATGCGGTGCGGCGGGTGCTGACGACTTAGTTTACACCCTTGGCGGTCTCCTCCACCCGGCCTCGCTCCTGGAAGTAGAGGGCCGATAGTCCCTTGGTAGCGTGTGCCCCTGCCCGCGGTTGGCAAAGGCTTGGGGAAGTGCCATAGCAGCCTCATGACTGAGAACAATGACGACTACATCTATGACGAAGCGACGGGCGAATGGCTGCCGGCTTCCGAGGTGGCAAGCAAAGCCAGCGCGAGCCTTGAAGTTCGGGATGCCTCGGGCACTCTTCTGGCCGATGGCGACCAGGTGGTGCTGATCAAGGACCTCAAGGTCAAGGGCGCCGGACAGACCCTCAAGCAGGGCACGGTGATCAAGTCCATCCGGCTCACCGACAATCCTGAAGAGATCGATTGCCGGCACGACGCCATCAAGGGCCTCGTGCTGCGCACCGAGTTCGTGCGCAAACGCTAATCGGCTTCGCCCTCGACGCCTGGCGGGGGCGGTTCCTCTTCTTCAGCCACAGGCTGATTGGCGTTGGGATTGTCGCGGAGGAGACGCGTCACCTCGCCGTCGAGCGCCACCATGAATTCCGAAATACGCTCGCCGTTCGAGCTGAAATCGTGCCAGGCATTAATCGAGGCCGAGCGCATGTCGATGGCGGCACCCTGAGGGTCCGGGGACACGCGAATGACCGCCTCCTCTCGCCAGCCGGCGAGCGTCGTGATCCGCGCATTGATGCGGCCGTTCTGACCACTTTCGCCCGGAGCCGCGCGCAGGCGGACATCCCAGCCGCGTTCGGCGACGAGCCGTTCGGCAAGGGCGAAGAGCTGTGCCGGATCGAGCGGATAGCGGCGCGTTGTGGCATTGGGGAAGATGCGGGCCTGCTCGGCCGCCGGGATCAGTTTTGGCGCGGGCATGGCGCGCGTGTCCGGCAGGAACAGCAGGGGCAGTTCGCCCCGATCGACCGTAGCGATGTCGGTGACCGGCGGATAGCGCCAGGCCAGATAGCCGTAATAGCCAAAAGGCATGAGGCAGAGTGCGCCCAGGAAGAGGCCCATCAGCGCCCTGCCCCAACCCTGATCGCCGCTGTACCAAAGGCGGATCAGCGCGATGAGTGCGGTGAGGAGGGCGAAAAATGCTGTCGCCGCGGCAACAAGAGCGGCAATAGAAAAGCTCGGAGAGTCGATCAGGCCGAGATGGTGCAGGCCAATGGGCAAGACGAGGAGCGGCACCGCCAGCCGGCCTAGCCGCTGCGCCCAGATGGCCCATTTCGAGGTACGGATCAGTATGCGCACCGCTGCCTTTTCCCCTTTGTTGCGCGCACTCTAGCGGCAAGGTCTTTCCCGAGGTTGAACAAGACTTAAGGGCGCTTCACTTTGGCGACAGGCGGTTGGCACATGGTGCGGATCGCCTCCCATTCCGCCGCGGTAAACGGCGGCGCGAGACCCGTTGGCCGCTCACGCGACAGGGCTTCGAGCGCGATGCGCCGATCATCGGTCAGCGGATGGGTGTTGAGAAGGGCCAGAGCGCGGCTGAAAGCATCGTCCTGACTGACCCGGGCGATAAGGGCGGCAAAGCCGGCCGGCTGATAATCGAGCCGCTGGGACACCAGGGCGGCGAAACGATCGGCTTCGTGCTCGGCCTCGCGGGAAAACCGCGCGTCGATGATGGTGGCGCCAAGGCCGGCGGCGACGGAAATGCCGGTGAGATCGCCGAGGATAAAGCCGATCAGCGCGCCAGTACCGGCGGTGGAGACCAGCTGTTCCATGCCATGGCGATAGGCGATATGGCCGATTTCGTGGGCGAGGACGCCGGCGAATTCATCGGGCGTGCGGGCAGCGTTGAGCAGGGCTGAGTGGAAATAAATCCGGCCGCCGGGAATGGCGAAGGCATTGGGAATATCGGACCGGACGACGCGGATATCGAGGGTGAAGGGCGAAGTGGTTTCGGCCAGTGCCTCGGCGGCGAAGCGGGCAATGGCGCGATTGGCAAGGCTCTGAGGGTCGGGATCGCAAAGCGGAAGCCCATCGTCCCCGCCCAGGCTGGCTTCGACCTGATCGGCCACGGTGGCGCCAATGCCCTCTTCCCAGCCGGGCGGGATGAGATGGACCACGCGGCTGGCCAGGAGCGGGACGAAGAAGACATAGGCAAGGATGACCGAAGCCAGCGCCAGGGTGGAAAGAATGGCAAGGCGGAACTGGCGGCCGCTTTCGACCCGCTGGCGCTCGCGCAGAACCGGCAGGGTGGCGAGGATGCGGGCGATGTCGTTTTCGGTTTCGATGACCAGCCGGGCGCCGTCCGGGGCATCAGTGGCGCCGAGCCGCAATTGGCCGGCGCGGGCGGGAATCTGGACGAGGTTTTTGGCAGCCCAGCGCACGAGAACGTCGTCGGACCCGGCGGGATGGATCAGCAGCGTGCCATCGCCGGCACCGCGCTCGTAGCTGAGGGCAACGTGGTGGACCGCCGAAGTCAGGCCATCGTGGTAGCGGGCGGGGATCACTTAAAAGCCCCCGACATTGAGAGCGTCGGCGAGGCCTTCACCGGCGAGAGCCTTGTCTTCGGCACGGGCACGCACATCGCCGAGCGTGTCGAGGCCGCTGATGACGGCGCTGCGGGCGAGGAGGTGCCAGAAGCCGTAGCCGAGGAAAAGCTCGTGGACATAAGTGAAGGCGCCGAACAGCAGGAGATAGCCGAAAATGATGGCGAGCAGCGTGATGGTGCTCGACTGCATGGCGCGGATCAGGAGGTCGAAGTCCACCCCGTAACCGGCAAAGGCTTCGCTCGCGAGAATGGTGAGGACGACGAAGCCGCCGAGGGCGAGGATGATGTAAGCGGCCACGAGCGCGATGGCGAAGAGAAGATATTGCCAGAGGAAGCGCAGGCCGGAAAAGCGGAGGGTCAGCGCCGCTTCGCCCAGCCGCACGGCGGAGAACATGCGGCTGATTTCGGTGGCGCGGTAAAAGGTGACGACAACGAAGCCGGCAAGGAGCGGGGCGAGCAGCGAAACAGAGCCGGTCGGGTCAGCTTCGAGCGGCGCTTCGATGAGACCGGCTTCATCGGCGACGACAAGCCCCCAGATGGCGAGCGCGGCGACCGCGATCCAGGACAGGTAATAGGGCACGGCCAGCTGTTTCCAGCTGCCGACAAAGCTGAAGCGGCGATCGCCAAACCAGCTGTGGGCATAGCGATAGGACCAGAGATTGGCCGCCATGAAAGGATAGGCGAGCCCGAGGGTGGCAAGCGTCAGCAGCGACCAGAGGAAGCGCCGCAGCGCGTAGCCCCAGGCGCTGCCGGCCTGATCGAAGCGGATGCCGCGCCAGAGGGTGCGCGAGAGGCGGAAATCGCGCGCCCGGTAGTGGGCATAGCCGAAGAGCAGCCAGAGCAGCACGGCGGCGGCGCCATAGCCGATGATGACAATGGTCGCCGACTGGGTGGAGAGAAAGAAAAACAGCCCATAGACCGGGACGAAGACGACCAGCGCCATGAGGAAGCCGAGCAGCAGCTGGCCGGCCTCGCCGGTATATTCAAGCGTCTCGCCGCCGATATCGGTGTGGCCCCAATAAAAGCGGCGGCGGGCGGTGGTCAGCCAGAAGCGATAGAGCCCGATGGTGGGCACCAGCAGGACGTAATAGCGCAGGAGCACGAGGGCGAGCGCACTGCGCTTGCCCCAGAACCGAACGGCGGATGTGCCCGAAGCCGCGCCAGCCATCTCTGCTCCGTTATGGATAGAGCCGCTGGCTGGTCCAGGAGGCGCTTGGCGTGTCGCGAACGAATTTCACCCGGTCGTGCAGGCGATATTCGCCATCCTTCCAGAACTCGATGCTGAGCGGCAGGATGCGGAAACCGGACCAGTGGGGCGGTCGGAGAACCGCGCCATCGCCGATCTCGGCGGCAAGGTCGGTGACGCGCTCAATCAGAGCGGTGCGGCTCGCCACTGGGCTCGACTGCAGGGATGCGGCCGAGGCGATCTGGCTGCCGCGGGCGCGCGAGGCGAAATAGGTATCGGCTTCTTCTGGCCGAACCACCTCGACGGGACCGCGCACGCGTACCTGGCGACGAATGGTCTTCCAGTGCATGACCATGGCGGCCTGAGGATTGGCGCGCAGCTGCTGGCCCTTGGCGCTTTCAAAATTGGTAAAGAAGACAAAGCCCCGGGCATCGCGAGCGTTGAGCAGCACCATGCGGACGTCGGGCATGCCGTGTTCATCGGCGCTGGCGAGGGCCATGGCATGAGGGTCGTTGGGCTCCGAGGCCGCGGCGAGCGCGAACCACTCCTCAAAAATGGACATGGGGTCGAGCCCTGTCCGGTCGCTGTCGTCGAACAGGCGATCGGAAAGTGTATGCTGCATCTTCGTAATTTCCCGCGCTTCTCACCCTTCGCAAACTGGACAAGCGAGGGGGGCGTGGCCATATAGGACTGCAATTGTTGGCGAAGCAACGCCCGACCACATCAGATTGGACCAAATGCGCGATCCTTACACCGTGCTCGGGGTACCACGGTCCGCAAGCGAGAAGGACATCAAGTCCGCCTATCGCAAGCTGGCCAAAACCTACCACCCCGACCAGAATCCCGATGACCCTTCGGCCCATGCCAAGTTTGCAGAGGCAGCCAATGCCTATGACCTGCTGAGCAATGCGGAAAAGCGGGGCCAGTTCGACCGTGGCGAGATCGACGCCGACGGTAATCCGCGCTTTGCCGGCTTTGGCGGCGGCGGAGCCAGGGGCGGTCCGCGCGGCGCGGCCGGCGGCGGGTTTTCGGCCGAGGACATTCTCAAGGAATTCATGAGCGGCTTTGGCGGCCAGCCCCGCGGCGGCGCAGGCGGCGGTGCGCGCACGGCCGGCGGCGCCCAGTGGGACCCGTTCACGGGTGGCGCCACAGGCGGCCGCGCGGGCAAGGGCGAGGACATTATCGTCAATATCGCCGTGTCGCTGGAGGATGCGCACAAGGCCGCTTCCGTGCCGGTGCGCATGCCCTCGGGCAAGGTGCTGTCGGTCAAGCTGCCGGAAAAGGTCGAAGAGAACCAGCAGATCCGCCTCAAGGGTCAGGGCTCTCCCGGACCGATGGGCGAGCCGGGCGATGCGCTGGTGACGGTGAAGTTCGAAAAATCCAAGCAGTTCCGTCGGGACGGCTCGGATATTCGCACCGATGTGGCCATTGCGCTCTACGAGGCCGTGCTCGGCGCGAAAGTGCGCGTGCCGACGCTCGATGGTCCGGTTGAGCTCAACCTGCCGCCCGGGGTCGATACCGGCAAGGCGCTGCGCCTCAAGGGCAAGGGGCTTTACGGCGACGGCGATCTCTATGTGAACCTGCGCGTCATCCTGCCGCCGGGCGGAGATCCCGACCTCGAAGCGCTGGCGCGCTTCATGCGCGACCAGAAGCCGTACAGCGTGCGCGACTAGCCCATGCACCGGTTCATGCTGGCGGGCGTCGCAGTGGCAGCACTCCTCATGGTTGGGGGCATGCTGCTGCTGGGCCTGCCAGGTGGCATTTATGCAGAACTGACTGCCCCTGTGGTCGAACTGCTGCGCGGCCTGCCGCAGGGGAGCCTGCTCGACAATGACCGGGCCTGGCCGACCGCCATATTGATGGCGCTGATCGTGCCCCCTGCCCTGCCGGTCAGCATGTGGATCATCGGCTGGGTCCGCCCGCAGGCGCATTGGCTCGAAGGCACAGCCTGGGTGCTGGGCGGGATGTATCTCTGGGCGCTAGCCGTGATGTTTTACGCCAGTTTTTAGCTCCGATGAGCTTTTGTCATGACCCGGCTTGCCCGGGTGATCTTGGCTGAGGTGCGATAGATTGCCCGGACGAGCCGGGCAATGACGATGGGTGGGATGGAGCAGAGGCTCTCGCCCCCCACCCCTGCCCTCCCCACAAGGGGAGGGAGTTGGGCCGGTGTCAGACCAGGCCGACAGACCCTGTCGCGAGATCGTAGACTGCGCCGACCACTTTGACGCCGCCTGAGGCGACCTGGCCTGCGATGATCGGCTCGGCCGTGGTGAGGCGGTTGACGCCGAGACGGACGTTTTCAGTGATTGCGGTGTTGAGAATGTCGCCATCGGCCGCGAGTGCGGTTTCGGCGGCCGGCTTGATCTTGCGCAGCATTTCGGGGAGATGGCCGGGAAGCTCGATCTTGTCGCGCACGACCTTGATGGCCGCATCGACGGCGCCGCAATTTGAATGGCCGAGCACCATGATGAGGCGCGTGCCGAGGAAATTGACGGCGTATTCGAGACTGGCGAGGCCATCGTCGCTGACGAAATTTCCGGCGAGACGGACGACGAAGAGATCGCTGGGGCCCTGATCGAAGGCGAGATCCGGGGACACGCGGGAGTCCGCGCAACTGAGGATGGCGGCGAAGGGCCGCTGGGTCAGCGCACGCTGGGCGCGGCCGACAGAGAAATCCGTGTTGGTGCGGGTGCCGGAGGCGTAACGGGCATTGCCGTCGATGAGGCGCTGCAGGGCGGCGTCGGGATCCACCGTATCGGCGACCGACTGGGCGGACGCTGGCAGCGCGCTGGCGGCAAAGGCGGCGAGGCCGCCAAGCAGGACGGTGCGCCGGGACGGAGCCGGCACGGGCAGGCCGCAGATCTCACACATATTGTCCTCCCCCAAGGTACGGAGGGAGTGTGCATGAGCGGATTTACGAATTCCAGCGGGAAATGGGATCAGCCGCGCGGGGCGGCGGCGCGGGCGAGGCGGTCGTTGATCGCTTCGCCGAGACCCGTTTCCGGAACCGGGGCCACGGCGATGGTCGGGACACCCGCGGCGTCGAGTTCATGCAGCATGGCAAAGAGGTTGCGCGCGGCTTCGCGGAGATCGCCTGTGGGCGAGAGGTTTCTCGTGGGGCCGTCGAATTTTTCTTCGGCGGCGGGGCCGAAGGCGAGATAGGCTTCGCCCTTTTGCGGTGCGGTGTTGAGGCGGATATGGGCCTCGGGGGCGTAGTGGCTGAGCAACATGCCGGGCGCGGAAATCTTGGCGCCCTTTTCTGCCAGCTCGACCTTCATGCCCATGGCCGCCTCGATATCTTCGCGCGCCATGGCGCCGGCGCGCAGCTGGACGAGACGATCGCCATCAATGGTGATGATGGTGGACTCAACACCGGCCTTGCAGGGCCCGCCATCGAGGACGGGGACGGCGCCGGCGAAACCGCGGCGCACCTGCTCGGCCGTCGTTGGCGAGAGCTTCCCGGATGGATTGGCAGACGGCGCGGCAAGCGGGCGGCCGGTGGTGCGGAGGAGTTCGCGGGCCAGCGGATGATCGGGGATGCGGATGGCGACGGTCGAGAGACCGGCCGTCGCCACATCGGCCAGGCCATTGCCGGGCTTTTGCGGCAGGACAATGCTGAGCGGGCCGGGCCAGAGCGCAGCAAGCCGCAGCGCCAGCGGCGAGAACTCGGCAAAATTCTGCGCCATATCGAGATCGGCAACATGGATGATCAGCGGATTGAAGCGGGGACGGCCCTTGGTCTCGTAAATCGAGAGCACGGCGTCGGCATTGGTGGCGTCTGCGCCCAGACCATAGACAGTCTCGGTGGGGAAGGCGCAGAGCTTTCCGTCTCGCAGCAGGGCTGCGGCGCGCTCAATCTCTAGCTGGTCCGGGGAAATGGTCATGGCGGCTGTTTGACAACAGGCCCGGGCCGCGTCAAGACACAGATGCGCATCTCCGGAAGGCCACAGTGAGCACGCTTCTCGTCAGTCAACGTAATTTTGAGGACCACCGGACTCCGCAAGGACATTCCGAGCGGGCCGACCGCATGCGCGCGATCGAGGATGCGCTGGGGGCGAGTCTTTTTGACGGGCTGGTGCGCATGGATGCGCCTGACGGCGATATCACGCTGGCCGAACTGGTGCACGACGGCAGCTATATGGGCCAGCTGCGCGACGCGCGGCCCGCTGAAGGCATCGGCCAGCTCGATGCAGACACCTTCATCTCCGATCGCTCGCTGGACGCGGTTTCGACCGGCCTCGGCGGGGCGCTCGCCGGGTTGCATGGCGTGTTGCTGGGCGATGTCGACAATGCGTTTTGCGCCATTCGTCCGCCGGGGCACCACGCGGAAATTGCGCGGCCGATGGGCTTTTGCCTCATCAACACGATCGCAATCGCAGCGCGGGAAGCGCAGCGCAAATATGGCGCGGAGCGGATCGCCATTGTCGATTTTGACGTGCACCACGGCAATGGCACGCAGGACATTTTCAAAGACGACCCCAATATTTTCTTCGCCTCAAGCCACCAGATGCCGCTGTATCCCGGCACGGGGCACCCGTCGGAAACCGGCGTCGGCAATATTTTCAATGTGGCGCTCGATGCGCAGGGCGATGGCAGCGATATGCGCGCCGCCTACAAGGACACGATCCTGCCGGCGCTCGACAATTTCGCCCCGGACCTTTTGCTGATCTCGGCAGGGTTTGACGCGCACAGGCTCGACCCGCTGGCGCAGCTCAACTGGGAAGACAGCGACTATTCCTGGCTCACGGGAAAGTTGATGGATGTCGCCGAGCGCCGCTGCGGCAACCGGATTGTGTCGCTGCTCGAAGGTGGCTATGACCTCAAGGGCCTCGCCGGGGGCGTGCGCCACCATGTGGCCATGCTGCTGAACGGGGTTGCGCCCACGGACAAGGAATAGGACGAGCCATGGCTGAAACTGCCCATGACGATGTGAAGTCGCTGAGCTTCGAAGCCGCGCTGGAACAACTCGAGCAGATCGTCCAGAAGCTCGAAAGCGGCCGCGCCCCGCTGGCGGAATCGATCGCCATTTATGAGCGCGGTGAAGCCCTCAAGGCGCATTGCGAAACCCTGCTGCGCACGGCCGAAGCGCGCATCGAGAAGATCACGCTCAGCCGTGAAGGCAAGGCCGTGGGTGTGGAACCGCTCGACGCGAACTGAGGTTTTTCGGGGCCGCGCGTTGAGGCCCCCTCACCCTAGCCCTCTCCCCGGAGGGGCGAGGGGATTTGGCCGGTGGGTGCGGATTGATCCTGCCTTGAGCAGTAAATCGCGACGCTGCGTCCGGTGCCAGAAAGTTACAAAACAATGACGAATAAAGGTCTGCGCAATTTTCGGATCGTGCTGTGGGTGCTGGTGGCGATTGTCGCTATTGGCGCGACGGCGCTCTACATGTTCCGACCGCCCCAGCGACTGCTGGGCGTGACCGGACAGGAATTTGCGCTGGCTTCGACCAAGGGCGGCACGTTTACGCAGAAGGATCTGGCGGGCACGCCAAGCCTGATTTTCTTCGGCTACACGTTCTGCCCGGATGTGTGTCCGACGACGCTGGCCGAGACCACAGCGTGGCGCGCCCAGCTGGGCCTTGATGCCGATGATCTGCGGATCATCTTTGTCACCGTTGATCCCCAGCGCGACACTTTCGACGCGGTGAAGGGCTATGTGGAGGGGTTCGATCCCTCCATTATCGGGCTCGTCGGTGACCAGGCGGCGACTGACAAGGCCAAGGCTGCCTTTGGCGTGTTCTCGGAAAAGTCCGGCGATGTGGAGGGCGAATTCTATCTCGTCAATCATACGGCGCTGACCTTCCTCATCGACAAGAACGGCCAGTTCCAGAGCACGATTTCCTATGAAGAAGCCCAGGACACCGCACTGGCCAAGGTCAAGCGGCTCGTCGAGGGGTGAGCGAGCGGATAAGGCTCGATCTGGCGCTGGAGCAACGCGGGCTGTTGCCCAGCCGGGCACGGGCGCGCGACGCCATTTTGCGCGGCACGGTGCTGGTCAATGGCGCGCCGGCGAAGAAGCCCAATCAGATGGTGGGTGCTGCCGACGCGGTGACGCTGGATGATCCCGCTGCGCGCTATGTGTCGCGCTCTGCGCTAAAACTGGTGGCGGGGCTGGATGCCGGGGCGGTGTCGGCCGAGGGGAAGGTTTGCCTCGACGTCGGGTCGTCGACGGGCGGGTTCACGCAGGTGTTGCTGGAGCGCGGTGCGGACAAGGTTTTTGCCGTGGATGTCGGACATGGGCAGTTGCACGAGAAACTGCACGGCGATGGGCGCGTGGTGAGCCTTGAGAGCACCAATGCGCGCGAGCTGGATCGGGAGACAATCCCGGATGTGATAGATCTTCTGGTTTCCGACGTCAGCTTCGTGTCGGTGACCAAGGTATTGGAGGCGCCGCTGGCGCTGTGCGCTGAGAAGGCCGATGCGGTGATCCTCTTCAAGCCGCAGTTTGAAGTGGGCCGCGACCATATCGGCAAGGGCGGGATTGTGACCGACGACGCTGCCAGCGCGCGGGCGATGGAGGATGTTATCGCCTTCGTCGAGCGCCAGGGCTTTGCGCACCGGATGAGCGTGCCCTCGCCTATTGCGGGGGGAGACGGGAACAGGGAAACGGTGTTGGTGTTTTCGAGAGGCTAAGCCTGAGTTTTGTGGACGAGGCCCCACCCCACCCTCAATCCCTCCCCATCCAGGGGAGGGAGGCGATAGAGCCGCTGGGTTGGCGAACTAGCCACAGAGTGTCTGAAACGAAGGCGCTAAGGTCGCGCCCGCAAGTGGTCCGTCAGAGCCAGGCCTGAAAGCTGCCGCCGGCGATGAGGGCCCAGTAGAGTTTTCCGGAACCCGTGCGCGCGGTGGCGAGGCCGAATTCGGTGAATTTGGGCGAGAGCAGCGTGTTGCGGTGGCCCTTGGAGGCCAGCCAGCCTTCGATGACATCGGGCAGGGTCTTGTAGCCCTTGGCGACGTTCTCGCCGACAGCGCCGAGATAGCCGGCTTCGGTGACGCGTTCACGCAGGGTGATGCCGAGGTCGTGGCTGAGCGTGTCCTTGCTCGCCATCAGGCGCGCATGGGAGCGAGAAGCTGCTTCGAGGCGCGGGTTATAGGTCCAGTCGGCGACGCCGTTGGCTTTGCGGACCGCATTGATCGCCGCGATGATCTGCTCGCGCGAGAGGCTTTCCGGATTGGTCGAGGTCGACGCCGGCAGCGGCGGAATGGTGGCCGAGCAGGCAGCCAGCAGCGAGGCGGCGCCCATGGCGAGGACGGCGCGGCGGGACAGATCGAGCATCAGTAGGTTCCGGGGTCAGGCCTGATCATAGGCACTGAGCAGATTGGGGAGCACCGCGAGCTGGTTGACGATGGGCTTTTCGGCGTCCAGGTCCCAGCAGGCCGAGAGCGCAGCATGTGCTGCCGCCCAGCCCAGAACGCGCTTGCGCGGATAGTTGAGGCGCTGGGTGAGAATGTCGAGCCGCGCAGCGATATTGCGCGGATCGGCGATCTTGCTGCCGGCACGCTCGGGGTTGATGAAGAAATTGGCCAGCTCATAGGACGGATCGCCCAGAAGCCCCTTGGGATCGATGGCGAGCCAGCCACGATCAGAGGAGATGATATTGTCGTGGTGCAGATCGCCGTGCAACGGCACGATGGCACTGGGCTTGTCGAAGAGCTTGAGCGCAATGCCGGCCGAGCGCGCGTAGAGGTCGCGGGCGGTGTGAGGCCAGGCGCGCACATCGGTGTCGAACAGGAGCTGGAAACGGTCTCGCAGCGGCTGGAGGCCGTCGAGCGGCTCCTTGCGCGGGCGGTGTAGCCCGGTCACCACCGCGGCAAAGGCGATGGTGGTTTCCTCATCGCGCCCGGCGCGGGCCGGTTCGCCCAGCGTCACGCCATCGAGCCACTCCATGAAAATGGTATCGCCGTGGATATCGAAGACAGTGGCGGCACCATCGCCTTCATACCACTGCAGGAGACGTGCACCCCTGCCCTCTTCGTCGGCGGCGATGGCCTTGAGGATTTTGAGCGCCGCGAAATTGCGGCCATTCTGCTCAACCCGGAAAATCCAGCTGCGCGGTGTCTCCGCCACGAGGGCGGACTTGGTGAGGGACCAGCGGATCATGGCGCGGCTGAGCGCGGTTTCTGCAGGAGACTGATTCATCATGGGCGCCATTAGAGCAGAAGGCTGCGTTTGATTCGACTGGCTCGTGTTGATTGACGCGCAAAGGTGAAGGAAATGCGGCTTCGCCTTGTCACATCGGTGGTGGGGGCAGGACCAGCGCGACAATGCCAAGCGCCAGGAACACACCCACGGTCTGCGAGATGAACAGCAGACCGATCTGTAGCGGCGACAGGGTCACGATGAAGCGGCCGATATTGATGAAGGTCAGGAGCGCGATCACCACGATGCCGAGGAGCATCACAATGCCGACTTCGCCGAACAGGGTGGAGATGAGCAGCAGCAGGCCGGAGGCCAGGGTCACCCAATTGCTGGCAACCAGATAGGGCACGAACCCATCCTGACGGCCCATCTGGCGCAGCACGATCCAGGCCATGCCGGCCTGGGCGGCAAAGAGCACGCCATTGATGATGATCGACTGGGTCGGTGCGCCTGCGGGCACCGGAGCGCCCAGCAGCATGGGGCCGAACCCGGCCAGCATCACGGCGATCAGGACGGCGATGAGGCTGCCGACCAGGCCCTTGGGCGAAAAATCGAAATAGGCAGCGGCATCGCGCTTGCCGGTGACGAGAGCGACAAAGCCACGAATGGCGTTCTGAACTTCATCGGCGAATGTCTGGGTAGGCTGGGCCAAGGCAGGGTCTCGTCTAGAGGGCGGGCGCGGCAACAGGGCCAGTAAGCATGTAGAGCGTCATGGGCATGCCGACAAGCAGTGCCATGGTCAAAACGGCGAAAGCAATTGAAACCCCGAGGCTCCACTGCGCCGCCATTCGGGCAAGACGATAAAAGAGATAGCCAAGCCCCAGCCAGAGCACGAGCAGGACTGCGCCTCCAAACATGGAAAAGACAGTGCCCAGCACGAGATAGCAAACGAGACCGTAAAGCCCCGGGACGAGGAGGGCAAGGAGCGGTTGCTCGACCGGGACGGCGCGGCGCGTGACCAGCGCGCCAATGAGGAGCGCCAGGATCGAGAGGCACTGCACCACAAGCCCCGCGGCGAGACCCGGCAAGGTCGGGGCATTGATGCCGATGGCCGCAATGGCGATGGAAACAAGCGCAAAAAAGACGAAGATGACGAGCGCGGTCGCGAGGCCGGCGGGGGTAATGGCAAAATGCTGCTGCCAGCTGGCGTCGCCGCGCAGGATCTTCATCCAGCCGGTAAAGGCCGCGCTGAGAGCGCCCCAGATCTTCATCGGGCCACGGATCCGAAAAAGCGGGTGATGAACTGCCGGTAGATTTCGGTGAGGCCGGTGAGATCCGCGATGGCGATGTGTTCGTCTACCTTGTGCATCGACGGACCGACGAGGCCGCATTCCACCACCGGACCATATTGGGCGATGAAGCGCGCGTCCGAGGTGCCGCCACCAGTGGAATAGTCCGGGCGGCGGCCGGTGAGCGCCTCAATGGCATCGGAAAGGATATCGATGTCGCCGCTGAGCGGGGAAAGGAACGAGCGCGAGGGCACGCCGGCGATGGCGAAGTCGATCGTGCAGCCCCTGGCGTCGACGCCAGCAATGCGGCCGCGGATCCAGTCGGCCAGGGCGTCGGGCGTCCAGAGGTCGTTGTAGCGGATGTTGAAGTGGAGGCTGCCGCTGGCGGGAATGACGTTGGACACGGGATTGCCGACGTCGATGGTGGTCAGCTCAAGGTTGCTGGCCGGGAAATGCTCGGTGCCGGTGTCGAGCTTTTCGCTGCTGAGGGCTGTCGCAACCGCGGCGAGGACCGGCAGGGGATTGTTGGCCTTGTGCGGATAGGCGACGTGGCCCTGGGAGCCGGTGACGACGACCCGACCGGAGAAGGAGCCGCGCCGGCCAATCTTGATGCTGTCGCCAAGCGTTTCGGCGGAACTGGGTTCGCCGACGATGGCGAAATCGAAGGCGTGGCCATTGTCCTTCATCCAGGCGCAGAGCTTTTCGGTGCCGTTGATGGCGTCGGCTTCCTCGTCATTGGTGATGGCGAGCTGGATGGTGCCGGCGTCGGCAGGGATGGCGGCACAGGCGGCGACGAAGGCGGCGATGCCGGACTTCATGTCGGCGGCACCACGGCCAAAAATCCTGCCGTCGTCGATGCGCGGGGTGAAGGGGTCGGAAGCCCAGAGGGCGTGGTCGCCCGGCGGCACCACATCGGTGTGGCCGGCAAAGAGCAAGCGACGACCGCCGGTTCCGCGCGTGGCGAAGAGATTGTCGACGGGATAGGAGCCATCGCCCTCAAATCGCAGCCGGGTGACGGCAAAGCCAAGGGCCGTGAGTTCGGCTTCGAGGAGATCGAGCGCGCCGGCCTCTTCAGGAGTGACCGAGGGGCAGGCGATAAGGCGTTCGAGGAGGCGGACGGGATCGTCCGAAGTCAGTGTGGTCACGGTAATCCCGTCCTTGTTCGATCAGGCAGTGGCAGTGATGGTGACCGGATCCGGCCCGTAATTATTGGTCCCCGGGGTCCCGCGCAGGAAGCCGAGCTGGACCAGCATGTAGATACCGGCGACGGCGAGCAGCAACATCAAAATGCTCATCCACATGTCGGGCGTGGGCACCATCACCCCGCCACCCACGTCGGTCACCGTGAAGCCGAGACCAAAGGTCTGCAGCAGGGTCACGAGGGCCGAGAAGCCCATGAAAATCTTGAAGTCGGTGGCGTCATTGCCGCGATCCTGGCGCCGTTTGATGCCGAGGCACCAGCTTGGGTAGAACAGGATCACATAGGTGATGATCGAAGCGATGAAGGCCCCGGTGACCACGCCCAGAAGCAGACTGAGCACGATGCTGGCAAAGATGAGTCCGACGACGCCAAGCCACCATTGTTTACGCGACAGGCGACCCGAAGTGGTGGTGTAGAGCGCTTGCAGAGTTTCCATGAGTCTTCCCCTCAAAAGACAATCGCGCCGACCCGATGGCCGGCGCGATGTCGAGATTAGGTGAATCGCTTTTGAGGCGCCAGTCCGGCTTAGTCGCGCAGCAGGTCGTTGATGGCGGTCTTGGAGCGGGTCTGGGCGTCGACGGTCTTGACGATGACGGCGCAGTAAAGGTTCGGGCCGGGCGTGCCATCGGGAAGCGGCTTGCCGGGCAGGCTGCCGGAGACGACCACCGAATAGGGCGGGACCTTGCCGATATGGACTTCGCCGGTGGCGCGGTTGACGATTTTTGTCGAGCCGCCGATGAACACGCCCATTGAGATGACCGAGCCTTCGCCAACGACGACGCCTTCGACGATTTCCGAACGGGCGCCGATGAAGCAATTGTCTTCGATGATGGTCGGTGCGGCCTGCAGCGGCTCGAGCACGCCGCCAATGCCGACGCCGCCGGAGAGGTGAACGTTCTTGCCGATCTGGGCGCAGGAGCCGACGGTGACCCAGGTGTCGACCATGGTGCCTTCATCGACATAGGCGCCGAGATTGACGAAGCTGGGCATCAGGATGACGTTCTTGGCGATGTAGGCGGACTTGCGGGCGATGGCGCCCGGCACGGCGCGGAAGCCGGCATCGCGCCACTTGTTCTCACCCCAGCCCTCGAACTTGGTCGGGACCTTGTCCCACCAGGTCGAACCCTGAGCGCCGCCAGTCATGGCCTGATTGTCATTGAGACGGAAGGAGAGCAGCACGGCGCGCTTCAGCCACTGATTGACCTGCCACTCACCATCGATTTTCTCGGCAACGCGGGCCTGGCCGCTATCGAGAAGGTTCAGCGCTGTTTCGACTGCGTCGCGCACTTCGCCACGGGTGGCAAAATTGATCTCGGCGCGATTTTCGAAGGCGGTATCGATGATCTGAGCTAGCTCGGCGTGGGGCATGTGTTCTCCTTGGACAGTTGGCGCGGACATTATTCCTGCGCATGAAGCTGTCAACGAAAATGCGGTGTTTTCTGCGCACTCTCTGCTCAGGATTTTGGTGAAACGATCTCCTGCCAGGTGTCGAGAAAACGCTGTCGACGCAGGGTGTCGAGCGCCACGAGCAGGCTCGGCCCCAACGCGATGGCCTGGATGACGCCGCGGCCGCGCGCCGTGATGGCCTCGCTGGTCCACGGCCCCTCGCCACCCGAGATAACCGAGCCAAGGGCCGTGTCGCCCGCAGCGATGGACTGGCCCGTTGGAGAGAGCGCAAAGTCGATGAAATCGCGCGCCAGCTGCGGATTGGGCGCGCTGCGCGGGATCAGCATGGAGCGCGTGAGCACGAGGACATAATCGTCGGGGACGACGATCTCGATATTGGCGCCATCGGCCTGGCGGGCAAAGGCATAGGAGCCCAGCACATTGTAGCCAAGGGCCAGACTGCCATCGGCGACGCTGTTGAGAATGGCGGGACTGGACCCCGAGAACTGGGCGTTGACGCGGCCAAAGGCGGTGGTGAGGCGCCAGAAGGTGGACGAAATGGTCTGGTCCTGCGCGGCAAGGAGATAACCGACGCCCGAGAGGGCGATGTCATAAGTGGCGATCTGGCCCCGAAACCGCTCGGTCTGGGTCTCGAGCAGTTCGGCGAGCGTCAGATGGGTGCGCGGCACCTCCGCGGGGGCGATGCGGTCGGGATTATAGATGATGACCGCCGGCTCAAAGGTGAAGCCGAACACCTCGTTGCGCCAATGCGCCCATTCGGGGAGCTGGGAAAGATAGGGGCTGTCGTGGCCCAGGGCATGGCCATCATTGGCGAGCTTGAGCTGAAGATCGGAGGCCGAACTTATGAGGAGGTCCGGCACGACCGGCATGGAGCCATCAAGGAACTGCTCGTAAAGAGGGAGCGAATCCATCTCTTCGTAGACGACGCTGACATCGGGATAGACCTGCTGGAAGCCGGCGATGAAGGCGGCAAAGAGCGGCGTATCGGTGACGCCGGCAATGGTGAGCACGGTGGCCGTTGCACCATTGGGCGCGGGATAGTGGCTCGATTTGGCCAGCGCATCCTGCGGCGTGGCAACCAGTGCCAGCATGGCGAGACAGATGGCGGCCAATGCGCCTGCGCCGCGCGCGGGCTGGGCGAGGACGGGAAATTCGACCTGCACCATGAGCCCGCCTCCCGGACGGTCGAGAAGGCGCAGCGTGCCGCGATGGGCGGTGACGACGCGCGAGACAATGGAGAGACCAAGACCGGAGCCGACCACGCCGGCACTGGTCTTGCCCCGCTTGAAGCGTTCGAGCACAGCGATCTTTTCGTCTTCGGCAATGCCCGGGCCGCTGTCGCTGACGGTGAGCACGAGGGTTTCGTCTTTGAGTTCGGCCGAAATCACCACCGCGCCGGTCGAATAGACCAGCGCATTGTCGACGAGATTGCGGATCATTTCGCGCAGGGCGAGGCGGTCGCCGCGCATGCGGGCGGTGCGGGCCGCCGGACTGGGCGAAAGCTGGACGCGGTCCGAGAGATCGGGATCAAGACGGGTGCCGACTTCCTCGACGAGCGACCAGAGGGCGGTGGTTTCGCTATCCTGGCTTTCGAGGCGATGGGAAATAGTGGCGTCCATAAGCAGCTGGCTGACCAGTTGGCTGGCCTGAACCGCCCCGGTGTGGATGCGCTTCACCCTGCCCCGCAGCGCTTCGGGATCGGGCTCGTCCATCGCCACTTCGGCCTGGGCGCGGAGCGAGGCCAGCGGCGTGCGCACTTCATGGGCGGCTTCTGCCACGAGGCCGCTGACCCGCTCCATGGCGCTGCGCAGCCGGGCCATAAAGACATTGAGGGCGGAAACCAGGTGGTCGACCTCCACCGGCACCGGCACGGTGAGCGGGGAGAGATCATCGGGCGCGCGGGACTGCAGCTCCTCCTCGAGCTGGGTGAGCGGGGCAAACATGCGCGAAATGCCAAACCAGACCAGCGCCACCGCAAGCAGGGTCAGCGCAATGACGGGCACGATGGAATTGGAGAGGATTTCGGCGGCCAGGGCTTCGCGCTGGCGCTGGGTTTCGGCGACGTGGATGGTGACCCAGCCGGTGTCGCTGGCGGTCGAGATCAGGCGACCGATGGTGGCGACGCGCACCAGTTCATCGCGATAGACGAGATCGGTGAAATGGGGTTCTGCAGTGGTGGTCTCGCTCATGGCGGCGGCGAGATCGTCGTAGCCGGTGACGGTGCGCGCGCCCGGGTCCTCGACGGCGTAAAACACCCGATCGAGACCGGAGAACATGGCAAAGGCGGCGAAGGGGAGTTCGACAAAGACAGTTTCGTTTTCGACCTGCACGGCGCCGGCGATGGTGAGGGCAGAGGCGGCAAGGAGGCGATCGAAGGCCCTGTCGGAGGCGCGATCGGCGTAATTCTGGATGAAGATGATCAGCACGACGGCCGCGCCGAGGAGAAGCGCGACGGCGAGCGCGAGAATGCGCCGGCGGATGGAGAAGGTGGAGGTCATCATCTCAGAAGCCGGTGGCTCGCGCACCCCCACCCGGCCTCCCCCTGGGAGGGGGAGGAGAAGGTTGGGGGCTTACTATGGACGAGCGAAGCGCGATGGGTCCCTCCCCCTTTTTCAGGGGGAGGTTAGGTGGGGGTAGTGCATGTCGAGACATGCTGCCCCCCACCCCAGCGTCGCTACGGCCGGACGGCCGAGCTTTGCTACCCTCCCCACGGGGGGGAGGGAGAAGAAGAAAGTGTTCAGGCATCCAGGGCTCTCGCCACATAGCCGACGCCGCGGACAGTGCCGATTTCGACGCGGGCCGTTTCCAGTTTCTTGCGCAGGCGGGAAATGTGGAGTTCGAGGGCGTTGACCGAGACCGCCTCGTCGAAATTGAACAGCTGGTTCATCAGCCGCTCCTTGGCGACAACTTTGCCGGCGTGGGTGAGGAGAATTTCGAGGAGGCGGAATTCGCGGCGGCCGAGCTCGAGGCCCTTGCCGCTGATCGAGGCATTGAGCCCGGCGAGATCGAGTTCGAGATTGCCCAGGGAGAGCGTGCTGCTGGTCTGGCCCCCGGTGCGGCGCATGAGGGCGCGGAGACGGGCTTCCATCTCGCGGAGATCGAAGGGTTTTACGAGGTAATCGTCGGCACCGAGATCAAGGAGGCTAACCTTGTCATCGATCTCGGAGCGGGCGGTCATGACGAGGATCGGAGCGGAGAAGCGGCCCCGGCGCAATTCGGCGATGAGGCTGATGCCATCCCGATTGGGGAGCATGAGATCGAGCGCCACGGCGTCGAAATCCTGCCCCTGGGCTGTTGGCACCACGTCGGCGCCGTCGCGGACCCATTCGACACTGTGGCCGGCGGCGCGGAGGCGCTTTTCGATCGCCTCGCCCAGATCCTCATTATCCTCGACCAGCAGAATACGCATAGGCGGTCCCCTCTCCCGGCGCCCATGATAGGCGATGTGGTGCGCCGGAGGAAAGCGGGGCGATCAGACGATGCGGGTGAGAAAGGCGGCGGCGATGGCGACCATGCCAAAGGCGCTGAGACCGGCGGCCAGCATCATGCGCTTGGCATGCTGGACATGGGCGGAGCGGCGCAGCTGGCTGCGCAGGGTCGAGAGATCTTCGGGGAGACTATGCGTGTCGAGATTGGCCATGGCTATTCCCTCGCATTGGTTGGGTCTTTCGACCGGCAACATCAATGGGCAGCCGCCTTGGTGGACTGTTTCTCGCCCGATGGAGGAGAGCCTACGCCGGGCGGGTCGAGGCGCGAATGGCAGGTTGAGATCGGGGTTAATTTGTCTTAAATTTTAACAGCCGTCATCTTGTATGGTAGATGTTGAAACCGGCGGGGGATCGTGGCACATATTGGTCCATGACCCAGCCATCGCACCTTCATCCCGATCGCCTCTTTCCTGCATCCGAGCCCGCGCAGTCTATTGCCCGCGAGCTTTATCCCGCGGTGAAGGACCTGCCCCTTGTCAGCCCGCATGGGCATACGGACCCATCCTGGTTCGCGGACAACGGGCGCTTTGCCAGCCCGACGGCGCTGTTCCTGACGCCGGACCATTATGTGTTGCGCATGCTGCGCAGCCGCGGGTTGAACTATGACGCGCTGGGCATTCCCCGCAAGGCCGGCAAGCCGGTGGAAGGCGACGGGCGCAAGGCCTGGCGGCTGTTTGCCGAGAACTATTACCTGTTTGCCGGCACGCCCTCGAAGACCTGGGTCGATCACTCGCTCCATGCCGTGTTCGGCATCACCGAGGAACTGTCAGCGGCGACCGCCGACAGCATTTATGACGCCATCGACGCCAAGCTGGGCACGCCCGAATTGCTGCCGCGGGCTATTCTCGACCGGTTCAATGTCGAGGTGATCGCAACCACCGAATTTGCACTCGATCCCCTCACCCATCACCAAAAGATGGAAGCCGACGGCTATATCGGGCGCGTGCGCACCACCTATCGCCCGGACGATGTCACCGACCCGAGCCGCCCCGCCATTGTGGAGAACCTGAAAAAGTTCGGCGAGCTGACCGGCGAGGACGTCAGCAAGTGGGATGGGCTGATCAATGCCCACCGCAAGCGCCGCGAGGTTTTCCGCCGCTTTGGCGCAGTGGCGACAGACCATGGCGTGCCGACGGCCAATACGGCAGATTTGCCGCTGGTGGAGAAGCAGGCGCTGCTCGACAAGGTCCTGGCCGGCAAGCACGACGCGGCCGATGCCGAGCTGTTCCGCGCCCAGATGATGACCGAAATGGCGCTGCTGTCGGTCGAAGACGGCATGGTCATGCAGATCCACGCCGGCTCCCGTCGCAATACCGATCCGCTGCTGTTCGGCGAACGCGGGCCGGACCTTGGTGCCGATATTCCGGGACCGACGGACTATGTGGGCGGTTTGCGGGCGCTGCTGTCGCGCTGTGGCAATGAGCCCAATCTGCGGCTCATCATGTTCGTGCTCGACGAAACCACTTATGCGCGCGAGCTGGCGCCGATGGCGGGATATTGGCCAAGCCTGCTTATCGGTCCGCCGTGGTGGTTCCACGACAGCCCGCAGGGCATTCGCCGCTATCTCGACCAGGTGGTGGAAACCGCCGGTTTCTACAATCTTGCCGGGTTCAACGACGATACCCGCGCGCTACTGTCGATCCCGGCGCGGCACGATGTGTGGCGGCGCGAAGTCTGCGGCTTTTTGGGACGCTGGGTGGGCGAGAACCGCCTCAGCCGCTCGTCGGCCGAAGAGATTGCAAAACAGCTGAGCTATCAGGCCGCCAAGGACGCTTACCGGATCAAGTAGAATTCCTTGAGGCTCACCATACCCGCGTCATCACCCGGCTTGTCCGGGTGGTCCATTTTCTGAGGCGAGATGGATTGCCCGGGCAGGCCGGACAATGACGATGGAGGGATGGGGCAGTGGTTGGGGACGCATGGCACCGGCATCGGTGTGCACACCTTGGCGGCTCTGCCGCACGCTGCTGCGGCTAGGCTGCCGGGTAGTCCACGCGCATAAAATAGAGGCCGCTTGAGGGGGCCATGGCGCCGCATTTGCTGCGATCGGCGGCGTCGAGTGCGGCGCGGAACTTTTTCGGTGTCCACTTGCCCTCGCCCACCAGTTTCAGCGAGCCGACCATCGAGCGCACCTGATGGTGGAGGAAGCTGCGGGCGCTGGCAGTGACCACGACATGATCGAGCTCCCGACGCACAGCGAAATGATCGAGCGTGCGGATGGGCGAATTGGCCTGGCACTCCGACGAGCGGAAGGTGGTGAAATCGTGCTGCCCGAGTATCGACTGGGCGGCGACGTGCATCAGGTCGGCGTCGAGCGCCATGGGCACATGCCAGACGTGGTTGCGCTCGATCACCGCCGGCGCACGACGATTGAGGATGCGGTATTCGTAGTGGCGGGCCGTGGCGGAAAAACGCGCCTCGAAATCCTCACCGACCGCTTCGCATGTCAGCACAGCCACGGGATGCGGACGCAAATGATAGTTCAGCGCCTCGCGGACGCGGAATGGGTCCCAGTCTTTCGAAAGATCGAAGTGAGCCACCTGCCCGAGCGCATGCACGCCGGAATCGGTGCGGCCAGCGGCCTGCGTTCCGACGGCTTCGCCGGAAAACCGCGCGATCGCCTCTTCCAGCGCCTGCTGCACACTTATCCGATCAGCCTGACGCTGCCAGCCGAAAAAGGACGTTCCATCATATTCAAGGGTGAGCTTGAAGCGGGGCATCAGCCGACGACAGTGGCGGGCAATGTCCCTGCCCCGCGCAAAAAGGTTGCGGCGTCCATGGCGCCTTTGCCTTCGCGCTGCACCTGGGTGAGGCGAACGGCGCCGGAGCCACAGGCGATGGTGAGATCGGGGCCGATGAGGGTTCCGGCAGCGGCAGTGCCATCGACGACGGTCGAACGCAGGGTCTTGATGCGGACCGGCTTGCCGGCGAGTTCGAGCTCGAACCAGGCGCCCGGGAAGGGCGAAAGGCCGCGGATGGTGTTGTGCACCTCTTCAGCGGATTTCGAGAAATCGAGCCGGGCCTCGGCCTTGTCGATTTTTTGCGCGTAGGTGACGCCGGCCTCGGGCTGGACGGTAAAGTCAAGGCTGCCGCGTTCGAGCGCGGCAAGGGCGCGACCCATGAGATCGGCGCCCAGCCGCATCATCTGGCCGTGCAGCTCGCCGGCCGTCATGTCCTTGCTGATCTGGATAATCTCGGTGGGGCCCATCGGGCCGGTGTCGAGACCTTCGTCCATGCGCATGACCACAATGCCTGTCTGGGCGTCGCCCGCCATGATGGCGCGCTGGATCGGCGCCGCACCGCGCCAGCGCGGCAGAAGCGAACCGTGGAGGTTAAGGCAGCCATCGGTGGGGGCATCGAGGATGGGCTTGGGCAGCAGCAGGCCATAGGCGACCACGACAGCGACCTCGGCATCGAGCGCGGCAAACTGGGCCTGCTCGGCTTCGCCCTTGAGGCTTTTGGGTGTGAAGACGGGGATACCGAAGGCGTCGGCCGCCTGATGTACCGGGCTCTTGCGCTCAGCCTGACCGCGACCAGCCGGCTTGGGCGCTCGGGTATAGACCGCGACGACCTCATGGCCGGACGAGACAATCTCGGTCAGCGTCGGAACGGAAAAATCGGGCGTACCCATGAAGACGACGCGCATGGTGTGACTTGGCTCCACTGTCTCTCCCTCTTGTGAGAGAGTGCCCTAGGGGCGGATATGAGGTGCTTCAAAGCTGTGTGCCCCCTCATCCGTCTCGCTGCGCGAGCCACCTTCTCCCGCGAGGGGAGAAGGGGAAAGGGCGCTTCCGATCAGCGAGCCGCCAGCTTGGCCTGCTTGTCGAACTTCTTGATCACCCGGTCACGCTTGAGACGGCTGAGATAGTCGATGTAGAGCACGCCATCGAGGTGATCGAGTTCGTGCTGAATGCAGACGGCGAGCTTGCCATCGGCGTCCTTGACCACTTCCTTGCCGTCGAGATCGGTGTAGGTCACCGATACGGTGGAGGGGCGCTCGACCTCGTAATAGAGTTCGGGGATGGAGAGGCAGCCTTCTTCGGTGACCTGGATCTCGTCACCGAACTTGGTGATCTCGGGATTGATCATCACCAGCGGCGCAGCCGGCTCGCCTTCAGCGGCCAGGTCCATGACCACGATACGCTTCATCACACCGATCTGCGGCGCAGCAAGGCCGATGCCCGGCGCGTCATACATGGTGTCGAGCATGTCCTTGGCCAGCGTCTTGATCTCCTCGTCGATCTCCACGATCGGGTCGGCGACCGCGCGAAGCCGCGCGTCAGGAATGATGAGGATAGGGCGGATGGCCATGGCAAAAAGTCCGGCAAAAAAGGAGTTGCCTCTCGATATGGTATTTGACCGCGCCGGGTCAACTGCGGAGCAGGGTTGCGCCAGCTGCGAAAAGAACATTATGTGAACGAATGGCTGTTATAGGCTCGTTCCATGGAAATGCTTGATACGATTCTGTTCACCGCCGGCGATCTGCCGATCACTGCCGGCATGGCTGTTGCCGCGGTATTGGGGCTGGTCCTCTTTGTCTTCGTCTGGATGCTGGTGGCCTGGGCGCAGGCCAATGAGGCGCGCGCTACTGCCGCAGCCCAGGAAGCCAGCGACAATCTGCGCGCCGGGTTTACCGAACTTCTCGCCCAGCGCGATATGCGCATTCGTGAGCTCGACCTCGAATTGGGCCGCGAGCGGGAGCGGTCGGCCGACATCATCGAGGAAGAGCGCAGTCGCAACAGCGAGCTGATGGCGGAGTTGGCGGCAATGCGCACCCGTCTCGACGAACAGGCCCGCCAAAACGAGGTCAATCTCAAGCGTTTCGGCGAAGCGCGCCAGCAGATGACCGATGAATTCAAGGCCATCGCCGGGGATGTGCTGCGCAGCCACAGCGAGACTTTTACCAAGCAGAACCGCGAGCAGGTCGATGTGCTGCTCAAGCCACTGCAGGAGAAGATCGGCGAGTTCCACCGGGGCCTCATCGAAGATCGCTCGGCCATGAAGGAGCGCATCCAGGCACTGGTGGAAAGCAATCTGCAGATCACCACCGAGGCGCAGAATTTGACGCGGGCGCTCAAGGGCAATTCGCAGACCCAGGGCGCCTGGGGCGAGATGATCCTCTCCACCATTCTCGAGCAATCGGGCCTGCGCGAGGGCGATCAGTATTTTACCCAGCAGAGCCATACGGGCGAGGATGGCCAGCGGCTGCGCACGGACGTCGAAATCCGCATGCCCAATGGCGATGTGCTGGTGATCGATTCCAAGGTGTCGCTGAACGCCTTCGACGCGTATGTGAACGGCACCGAGGACGATCGCGACCAGTACTTGCGCGCCCATATCGCCTCGGTGCGCAACCACATCACCACGCTCTCGGACAAGACCTATCACCGCGCGGCGCGATCAAGCCTTGATTATGTAATGATGTTCGTGCCGATCGAGGCGGCGCTGGCGACCGCCATCCAGCATGATGCGAAACTGGTGGAATTCGGCATGTCGCGCGGGGTCATGCTGACGACCCCGGCGACGCTGATGACCGTGCTGCGCACCGTGCGCAATGTGTGGGACATCGAAAAACGCCACCAGAACGCCGAGGAAATCGCCGAGCGGGCCGGTGCGCTCTACGACAAAGTGGCGGGGTTTCTGAGCTCCATGGACAAGCTGGACAGCCATCTCGACAAGGCCAGGTCGAGCTTTGAGGAGGCGCGCAATCAGCTCTCGTCCGGGCGGGGCAATGTGGTTCGGCAGGTGGAAATGCTGCGCGAGCTGGGGGCCAAGACCACCAAGGCCATTCCGCCGAAATGGGACGGCGGCCTCGACGAACAGCCCAGCCTGCGGCTTGTGGGCGAAGAGCCGGGGGACCGGAACTAGGCCCCTGCCCGCGCTTGGTCCCTGTTTGCCGCAATCCTGCCTGCAACATTGCCAAAGCTTAATGTCGGCGCAACTTCACAGAAAGGCGGGACGTTCCATATGTAAGCCCACAGGCTGTTGAGAGCTTTTGCAAGGAGACTCGTCCTCATGCGTCCCACACTCATTTCGCGTACCCGCCGCTGGCTCGGCGCTTCCGCCCTCGCACTGATGGTTGGCGTCGGCGGTGTTTCCACCGCCTTTGTCCTCAATGGACAGGCCGTCAATGCCGAAGTGCGCAATGCCGCGCAGATCGTCGTTCCCCAGGTCACCCAGCAGCAGGGTTTTGCCGACCTCGTTGAAGCGGTGAAGCCGGCCGTGGTGTCGATCCTGGTCGAAGCCCAGGCGCCGGGCCGCACGGTTCAGCGCGGCCGCGATTTTCAGTTCAATTTCCCTGACCTGCCCGAAGGTCATCCTTTCCGCGACTTCTTTGACCAGTTCGGCGGCCCCGGTGCGCCTGGTGGCCGCGGTGGCAATGAAGCCCGTCCGCGCCAGTTCATGGCGGCAGGCTCCGGTTTCATCATCTCGGCTGACGGCTATGTCGTGACCAATAATCACGTGGTGGAAGACGCCACCAAGGTCACGGTGATGATGGAAGACGGGACCGAACAGGTTGCTGAAGTCGTCGGCACCGACGAGCGGACCGACCTTGCCGTGCTCAAGATCAGCGGCGAAGACCTGCCCTTCGTTACCTTCGAGGAAGAAGCCAGCCGCGTCGGCGACTGGGTGGTTGCCGTGGGCAATCCGTTCGGCCTCGGCGGCACTGTGACCGTTGGCGTGATCTCGGGCTCGGGCCGCAATATCGGCGGCTCCAGCTATGGCGATTTCCTCCAGATCGACGCGGCCGTGAACACCGGCAATTCCGGCGGCCCGGCCTTCAACACCAATGGTGAAGTCGTCGGCGTCAACACCGCCATCTACTCGCCCAATGGCGGCAATGTCGGTATCGCCTTTGCCATTCCCGCCGGCACGGTCAAGCAGATCGTCAACCAGCTAATCACGGACGGGACGGTGACCCGGGGCTATCTCGGCGTTTCGATCCAGGACGTGACGCGTGACATCGCCGACGGCGTTGGCCTCAGCCAGCCGCTGGGTGCAATCGTGCGCGAGCCGGCTGCTGACGGCCCGGCAGGTGATGCCGGCGTCAAGTCCGGTGACATCATCACCGCCGTTGATGACGAGAAGATCGACGATGCGCTCGACCTCAGCCGCACCATTGCCAGCAAGTCCCCGGGTTCGACCGTCGAGCTGACCATCTGGCGCGACGGTGCCGAGACCAAGCTCAGTGTCACGCTGACAGAGCTCAACCAGGAAGTGGCCGCGGCCGAAACGCCGACCCCGCCTGCCGAAGTGCCGGAAATCCAGTCCACGCTTGGCCTCACTCTCGTCCCCAATGGTGACGGCACCGGTGGCGTGCTGATCCAGGACGTGGAACGCGACACGCCGGCGGCCCAGCGCGGCCTCTCGGTCGGTGACGTGATCCTCGAAGTCGACAATGCGCCGATCGCCAGTGCCGATGATTTCAACAAGGCAATCGAGGGCGTGCGCAGCAAGGGGCTGGAGACAGCCCTGATCAAGGTTGCGCGCAATGGCGACAGTACCTTTATCGGGCTGCCCATTACCGAGTAAAAGCGCCTGATCAAACCTCGGCCCCGGGCAACCCCCGGGGCCTTTCTTCAAGGATGCGGAGCGTCAGCCGTGAAAATCCTGCTCATCGAAGATGATCGCGAGGCCGCGAGCTATCTGATCCAGGCGCTGGATGAAGCCGGCCATGTGACCCATCACGCCGCTGATGGCGAGACCGGCTATGCCATGGCCTCGGGCATGGATTACGACGTGCTGATCGTCGACCGCATGCTGCCCCGCCGCGATGGGCTTTCCATCGTCGAATCGCTGCGCGCAGAAGGGGATACGACCCCGGTTCTCATTCTCTCCGCCCTCGGCGAAGTGGACGACCGCGTCACCGGACTGCGGGCTGGGGGCGACGATTATCTCACCAAGCCCTATGCCTTCACCGAACTGCTCGCACGCGTCGAAGTGCTGGCGCGGCGCTCGAGCCCGGTGGAAGCGGCAACTCATTACAGTGTCGGCGGGCTCTCGCTCGACCGGCTGAGCCGCAAGGTGGAACGCGATGGCGAGGCTATTCTTCTGCAGCCGCGCGAGTTTCGCCTGCTCGAATATCTGATGAAGCATGCCGGCAAGGTGGTGACCCGAACCATGCTGCTCGAAAATGTCTGGGACTATCACTTTGACCCGCAGACCAATGTCATCGACGTCCACATGTCACGCCTGCGCTCCAAGATCGACAAGGGTTTTGAAGCGCCGCTGCTGCACACGGTGCGCGGCGCCGGCTATATGATCAGGGACTAGGAATTGAACGGGTTCGCGCAGGTCTGGCGCACATCGACCGTTCGGCTGACCGCCACATTCATCACTATTTTCGGCGTGTTCGCCATTCTGCTGATGGCGTTTATCGGCTGGCAGTCGAGCGTGCAGATCCAGCGCCAGCAGGCCGATGATATCGACCTGGAAATCCGGCAATTGCAGCGCATCGAGATCAACCAGGGGGTCCGCGGGCTAGCCTTTGCGCTCAACAGGATTTCCCGCCAGCCAGGTCCCGGGATCTATTATCTCGGCGATGCCTCGGGCCAGTACCTGATGGGCAATCTGGTGGCGGTTCCGGCCGAAGTGCTCATTGAACCGGGGGTTTATACCTTCGACTATGATCGCGCCGGACCGCTGAACGAGGACGCCGGGCCGGAGGCGGAGGTGCGCTCGGGCGTGGCTATCGTTCGCTCGGTTGAACTGGGGAGCGGCATGCGGCTGGTGGTCGGCCGCGACGTGGTCGAGAGACGCGGCTATTCGGCGATCATTCTGCAGAGCTTTTTCGTCGGCGTTGCCGGCATTATCCTGTTTTCCGTGATCGCTGGTGGGGTGACGGCGCGGCGGGTGCTCAAGCGCATCGACACGATCCGCGACACCTCGACCAAGATCATGTCCGGCAACCTCGCCGAGCGCGTGCCGATCACGAAACGCAATGACGAATTTGACGGGCTGGCGCTCAATCTCAACGCCATGCTCGACCGGATCGAGCAGCTTCTCCAGGGACTTAAGGAAGTGACGGACAATGTCGCGCACGACCTCAAGACCCCCCTCACGCGCCTGCGCAACCAGGCCGAGGCCGCCCTGCGCGATGGGGCGACTGACGAGATCCGGCAGGACGCTCTGGAGAATGTGATTGGCGAAAGCGACCGGCTGATCCGGACATTCAATGCGCTGCTGATGATCGCCCGGGCCGAGGCTGGGGCCCCGTCCGGCGCGCTGGCGGAAACCGATATCAGCGCGATTATCGCTGATATGGCAGAGCTTTACGCCCCGGTGGCCGAGAACGAGGGGATCGAGGTGGTGACCGATGTGGAGCCCGGGGTGATGCTGCGGGCCAATCGCGAGCTGATCGGCCAGGCCACGGTCAATCTGCTTGAAAACGCCATGAAATATGCCAAGCCGGAAGATGGCAGCGCAGGGAAAATAACCGTTTCCCTGCAAAGCGTTGGGGGGATGGTGCAATTGGTGGTGGCCGACAATGGCCCGGGCATTCCCAAGGCCGAGCGCAAGCGGGTGTTGGAGCGGTTTGTGCGGCTGGAAAAAAGTCGGTCCGAGGCGGGGTCAGGACTGGGCCTGGCGCTGGTCAATGCCGTAGCGCGGCTGCATGGCGGCAGCTTCCGGATCGAGGACAACCAGCCCGGCGTCAGGGCAATTCTCGAAGTGCCGGCAAACAGTTAGATGTTTGTGCGGGCCTTCAGCGCCTGGCTCAGCGTGCCTTCGTCGAGATAGTCGAGCTCGCCGCCGACCGGGACGCCGTGGGCGAGGCGGGTGATCTTGACTCCGCTGCCGGCGAGGCGGTCGGTGATGTAGTGGGCGGTGGTCTGGCCCTCGACCGTGGCGTTCATGGCGAGGACCAGTTCCGAATAGTCAGACGCCCGTGAAATCAACGGGTTAAGGTTGAGGTCGTCGGGGCCGACACCATCGAGCGGGGAGAGGACGCCGCCGAGGACGTGATAGCGGACCGAGCCGACGCCAGCGCGTTCGAGCGCCCAGAGATCGGCCACATCCTCGACCACGATGAGCATGCCGCTTTCGCCGCGGCGCGGGTCCCGGCAGATCGAGCACGGGCTGGTCGTGTCGATATTTCCGCAGGTTTCACAAGTCTTTACGGCGACAACGGCGCGATCGAGGGCGGCCGAAAGGGGCAGCATGAGCTGCTCTTTTTTCTTGATCAGATGCAGCACCGCCCGGCGGGCCGAGCGCGGACCAAGCCCCGGCAGGCGTGCCAGGAGCTGGATCAATTGCTCGATTTCCGGTCCGCCGTTGGCCATGTGTTTTGTGTCGCGTTTGGGGTGAGTTGGTTAGCAGACTGTTAGCATTGAGAGAGGGTGGGTGGGAATGAAACCCCTGCCCCGCCATTCGAGCGGCGAGGACCCCTCATCCGGCCCTTCGCGCCACCTTCTCCCTCGAGGGGAGAAGGGAAGAGGCACTCTGCCCGCTCGACGCTTTGCGTCTCAGTCCAAAAAACTAGAACGGCAGCTTCATACCGGGGGGGATGGGGAGGCCGGCGGTGACTTCGGCCATGCGGCGCTGCATTTCGGCTTCGCTCTTGCCCTTGGCGTCATTGTAGGCGGCGATGATGAGGTCTTCCAACACATCAGCTTCGTCGGCCTTGATCAGCGAGGGATCGAGCTTGAGCGACTTCATCTCGCCCTTGCCCGAGAGCGCGACGGTGACCATGCCACCGGCTGAGCGGCCTTCGACGACCAGCTCGGCAAGCTCGGCCTGCATGGCCTCCATCTTGCCCTTCATTTCGCTGGCGGCTTTCATCATGCCCATGATGTCTTTCATTCGTCATCCTCTTCGTTGGGTGGCGGGGCGATATCGGGAATGGCGGCCTCGTCGTCGCGCACTGTGACGTTAACGAGCTTGGCCCCCGGAAAGGTTTCAAGAATGGCTTTCACCAGCGGGTCTTCATAGGCCGCGGAGGTGGCCGCTTCCTTGCGCTGCTCGCGCTCCTGCCGGATGGTGAGGCCTTCGGGCGGACGCGTCGACACCATGACCAGCCAGCGCTGGCCGGTCCATTGCTGGAGGCGGGCGGCGAGCGTGGCGATCATCCCGGGGTCGGAGCCCTCGGCCAGCGCCACTTCGATGCGGCCCTGTTCAAAGGAGACCGGGCGCATATTGGATTCGAGCGCCAGCTTGACGAGCACGTCGCGTTTGGCCGTGGCGAGCGCGATGAGGTCCTTGTAGGAGGCGATGGTGGCGAGAGCGGGCTGGGCGGCAGCCTGCGGGCGGGTGACCGGCGCGGGCTGGCTGGTGGCGATCATCGGCTGGGGCGCTTCGACGCGCATGGCCGAGGCGCCGCCACCGCCGCCAGACGGACCGCGCGGAGACGGCGTCGACATCGGCGCATTGGAGAGCACCTGGCCGCTCAATTTGGCGATGACTTCATCGGGGCTCGGCAGATCGGCAGCGTAAGCCAGCCGGATCAGCGTCATTTCCGCCGCCTGCAGGCCATTGCCGGCGCGGGCGGTTTCCTCATTGCCCTTGAAGAGGATCTGCCAGGCGCGGGTGAGCGCGCGCATGTGGAGGCGCTGGGCGAGATCCCGTCCGCGGATGCGCTCATCGGGCGTCAGCGAGGCATCGTCGGCCGCGGCCGGCACGATTTTGATGCGGGTAACGAGATGGGTGAATTCGGCGAGATCAGCCAGCAGGGTCTGCGGATCGGCGCCGAGATCATAAAGCTCGCGCAGCGCGGTCAGCGCTTCGGCAATGCGGCCGGCCATCAGATCTTCAAAGAGATCGATGATGCGGGCGCGATCGCCCAGGCCCAGCATGGCTTTTACTGTCGCCGCCGACACGGTACCGCCGCCGTGGGCAATCGCCTGATCGAGGAGGGATAGACTATCGCGGGCCGAGCCTTCGCCGGCGCGCACGATCATGGCGAGCGCGTCGGGCTCGAAGGAGATGTTCTCCTGCCCGAGGATTTTTTCGAGATAGGCCGTCATCACGTCGGCGGGAATGCGCCGGAGATCGAAGCGCTGGCAGCGCGACAATATGGTGATGGGGACCTTTCGGATTTCGGTCGTGGCGAAGATGAATTTTACATAAGGCGGCGGCTCTTCGAGGGTCTTCAGCAGGCCATTGAAGGCCGCCGTCGAGAGCATGTGCACCTCGTCGATGACATAGACCTTATAGGGCGCCGAGGCCGGGCCATATTTGACCGAGTCGATGATCTCGCGAATGTCGCCAATGCCGGTATTGGATGCGGCGTCCATCTCGATGACGTCGACATGGCGGCCTTCAATGATGGCGCGGCAATGCTCGCCCTCGACCTCGAGATCGAGCGTGGGGCGGCGGCCATTGGCATCTTCATAATTGAAGGCGCGGGCGAGAATGCGGGCCGTGGTGGTTTTGCCCACGCCGCGTACGCCGGTGAGAATAAAGGCGTGGTGGATGCGGTTCTGCGCAAAGGCATTGCCCAGGGTCTGCACCATCGCGTCCTGCCCCACCAGGGTGGAGAAGTCGCGCGGGCGATATTTTCGGGCGAGCACCAGATAGGGCGTGCTTACAGCGTCAGCCATCCTGCCCTTCCCTTGTCGGCTTGAAGTGAAATCTGGTTGCGATCATCCGGTGATCATAGGGCATCGGGCCAACAAAATAATGGCCGATTCTCCATTCTTGCCCGCAAATTTTGTGGGGGCTGAGTAGGAGGCTGGCATCGACCCGTGAGGATCTCGACTGGGCTGCTTCCTTCCGGACCTGACCCGATGGACGAGGAACACGTCCGCGCCAACCTCCCGAGGCGCTATATGCGGATTTTTGGGAGGAGATGCAAGGGGGATGGGGGGGGAGTGGCGGCAATCTAGCGCTGGCGGGCAGCCATCGTCGAAAATTCCGAACGGTAGACGGTTTCGGGCCATAAGTCCGATGAACGGAAGCAATCGGCATCTTTCACTATAACAATCTCATACACCGCCCTTTAACGGATGGAGAGCGGAATAAAATCAATCACAGCTCAGTTGAGATGGCCCGGCGGATCGAGCGACAACCGCTCCTCGGTGGCTTTCGCTGAAACCCCTTCTGAGTACGTCTTTACAAGCTCACCAGATTCCTCATCAAACGTGATGGAACCTATCAGAACGGCCTTTGCGGCATTCGGGTATTTCTCGGAGGCCGCGTAATTAATCATTTCGAAGATCGCATCCGCGATATCGGAAATGATCGATCGTTCGTCTTCGCGCCACCAGAATGGATATTCGTAACCCGCCTCATCCAGCAATTTCATTATCTCCGAAATAACTTCTGTGGCGATTTCGAACCGCAGGAAGGCCGGATCATCAAACACCCCGGCATCCCGTCCGTTGACGTCGCTAATTGTCATGCAGGCCTTAGTTAAACTTTCAAGCGCGTTTCTAAGGGCACGACTCTCAAATCGCCTCCTCCTCACCAAGTCTCGACTGAAGATCAGTATAGCAGCGACATAATTTCTTAGCTGGTCTGGATCCATACGCCACGAAAACTTGCCCACCAGAGCAAGAGGCCCCCAAAAAGGCGACAACTTCTCAACAAGCTCCGAGTCACCAAACACAGCTGTCCCAATGGGCTGAAAGTGTTTGAAGTAACCTGTGTAGCCGGTTATTTCCCATCGTAATGGTGAATCTGTTGCGACTATCAACTCGGTGCCGATATTTGAAGCCAAGTCTACGACAGGAATATTATTCAAATCCCTATCGCTAAACTGATTGAATATTTCTTCAACGGTCCAAGGTGCCGATCGAACAAGCGCTCTAACCATTCGCGGATCACCCAAGAGATGTATGCATAGCCAAGAAATTGCTTCTGGGGATTTATCAGAGGATTTCTGCGTCCTGCGACCAGCGGTATCGAACATCGGCTTTATGGACTCCCGAAGTTGATCGGCCAGCACCGCCAACTTCACCTCGTCCCCGACACCTATGGAAGTGTATATGACCGACGCCCACCGCCTGGAAGAATTAGCTGTGAATACAGGCGGCTGCACGAACACCACCCAACAACAATAAAGCACAACAGCCAGAAAGGCGATGCCAAGAACTAGGTCCTGTTGACAAACTGGATTCCCAAATCGGGTTTGCCGTGATTCA
>JADGMW010000096.1_pt1 | contig 76192 bp, 98 predicted proteins | sample 8641801 | NCBI WGS metagenome assembly JADGMW01 (sample SAMN16272018, study PRJNA661076) | feces metagenome | isolation source: fecal sample from diarrhoea affected cattle A | host: Bos taurus | place: South Africa: Lokaleng Village, Mahikeng | collected 2019-09
CATGGGGTGCCGCCGAGCATCGGGGAGCCCTTCCACGATTCTTCCGTCCCCATGAGGAACGGAAGTTCCAGGCAGTGAATAGCCCCGTATCCGCCGTCTTGGGGCTTCCACACGAACTCGTAGGAAAATACTGTCCCGCCGGCCTTTTCATAGTCGCGCGCTATTTCCTGAGAAGGCGCAATGATGAGATCCTGCGACAATTCGGTGAGCGCACGATGGATCTCGCGATCTTGGACGCCGATCGCAAAAGCTGCACACTCGTCGCTGGTGTATCCGATCATCAGCTCAGGCATCGGCTCCGAGAGGAACACTTCCGAATTTCGTGCGGTGCTGGACAGCGGCTGGTCCAGTACGAGCCCGAAGGGTGGAACTGTTGATTTCGGGTTCTTTGCCGCATTCCATTGGAGTGTTCGCCGCTGTCCCTCCAGGATCGCCTCGACCGAAGCAGTGGCGAGGTCTCCGTCGACCGCGTCGGCGAAGTAGGCCCCGATGTCCAACGCGTCGTTGCGGTCCTGGAAAAGGTCCAGGCTCGGGCAGCTCTGGATGATGGCTCGGTGGACGAGCGCTCGACTGCCAGGAACTGATAGCAGTGCAACAGTCGACAAGGCTCCCGCAGACTGGCCGAACAACGTCACGTTGCTGGGATCGCCGCCGAAGGCATCGATGTTGTCGCGAACCCATTCCAAGGCCAGCATTTGGTCCTGGAGTCCGAGGTTGCCTTCGCTGACATTCTCGTGCACGAGGTATCCGAAGGCGCCCACCCGATAGTTGACCGAGACGACGACAACGTCGCCACCAGCAGCCATCCTGCCACCGTCATGCCATGGCAACGTGCCTGCTCCGGTCAGGAATCCCCCACCGTGGAGCCAGACCATGACAGGTCGGCTACCTGAAAGTTCTGGTGTGGCGATCGACAGGTAGAGGCAGTCCTCCGACTGAGGCGGTTCACCCCACTGTTCTCCCATTGCTGCTTCCAGTCGGGATCCCAACTGCGGACAGATCGGGCCCGGTTCGAATGCGTCGATGGTGAAAGAGCGTGCGGAGGTCGGGGTCGGCTGCGCGAATCGCTGTGCGTGTCCGTATTGCACACCGGCGAACCTCAAGACACCGTCTGCTCCCCGGGTACCCCGAATGGGGCCTACCTTCGGCTCGGCGATTTCATTGTGTTCAGTAGTCATTAGTCCCACTCCCTAGCCCGACTTCGATATCCGGGTTGCGTGTCACAGAGCCACCAGCTTTGCCGGCGTCGGCTCTTCCGGTTCCGAGGAAGCGACCTGTTCCGGGACTGCGGAATTCGCAATTTCGTCGAGAATCTCCGCGACGTCGTTCGGCGCCGCATACATCGCGGAGTGGCCCGTCTGCAATGAGTACACCTTCGTGCACGGACGGCGAGTTTGCATTGTCCGTTGTTGGCCCGGTGTGATCACGAGGTCCCGCAGCGTTTCGATGTAATAGCGAGGAACCGAACCCTCTCGCTCCGGAGTCAGTGAGACCGAACCACCGAAAACTGCCATAGGTTGAGGCCCGAGCTTCGCCAAAGCTTCCCGGGTCACTTCTTCGGTGCAATCCCCGAAGAGAAGCAGCGGAAAGAGCTTGACAGCCACCTCCGGAGTGATGCCCAACTCGTCGTGGGCGAAGAAGATGCGGGACGCACTGCAATCCTCGAGGGTATTGCTCAGGCAAGATTCTCCATTCTGCGGAAGAATCGCTGCGAGATAGACTGCAGCCCTGACTTTTTCAGGATTCATCTCCGCAAGCTGCGCGACGAGTGTCCCGCCCATGGAGTGGCCTACAACGATGACCTCCCCTTCGAGGCTGTTCAAGTCGGCCGACAACTTCGCCACGGTCGATTCCCAACTGACCTCCTCGTGTGGTGTGCAATCAGCGCCGAGGCCGGGCTGATCCGTCGCCAGTGCGACGTGTCCACGCGCTTCCAGCGCCTCCACCACACGGTTCCAACACCACGCCCCGTGGGAGGCACCATGAACAAGCAAGAACTGCGCCATCGCAATTCACTCTCTCTATAAAGCAGGACGGCAAACCGACGGGCTGAACGCCCTCCGGAGATGACACCTGCAAGCGTCGGCAGCGGCTCGTAACTCCGGCGGCGCGCAACTGGATGTCGCTCCCGGTGTGTTCGATGCCACATTCTGATCTACTCATCTTGACGGACACCCACTTGCCGCGCTAATGCCTCTCCATGGTCCAGCTATACCCGTAAAGGCATAGCCGAGGAAGTGCGGAACAGCTCGCCCAGGACCGCCCGAAGGCCCGTTTACAGATTCGCGCCACTGCAGTAGAGGCGCACACGATCCGTCCGCGCAGAGCCGACGAGGGAAGGTGCCGTCACTCGGCGTCTCACAGAACAATGCACGGCCAGTTTCACTGTTGCATCAAATCGTCACAGGGGGTGCGCTCGAGCGGCCATGGAGGACGTTTCCTCTTGTCAACGCAGGCGATCGCCTAGCAACTTACTCAAAAGTAATATATGGTGCCCGTCACACCACGCTTTCCCTCGGATGCACCTCGCCTGGCGCCCCTCTGTGTGGGTGCGAACCCCAACCATCTGGAGTCGAAGATGCCGTTACGAGTTCCCGCGGCCGCGGCCGCAACACTTCTCGCCGCAGTCGTCCTGGTCGGCACCACCACGTCAGCAGCATCCGCCGAGCCTAGGGTCTTCGACCCCTTCTACAGCTACCAAGGTGATGCTCCGTTGTCGGCGTACGCCCCGGGTGAGGTTCTTCAAACACGCACTGTCCCATACAATGTGCTCAATTTTCCGACGCCCTGCAAGCAGTACAGATTCTCTACCGGTCGACCGACGCTCTCGGCAGGCCGGCCGCGAATGTCACGTCTATCCTGCGGCCACCGAATGCCCAGCCCGACAGAGTCGTGTCCTACCAGTCCTTCTACGACTCACTCAACCCCGATGACAGTCCGTCGCGGGCAATCGCCGGCAACACCCCGATCGGACAATGGACCCCGAGCGGACAGAACTTCAACGTCGGCGGCACCGTTACATCGTTGGACGCCACCAACTTCGGGCCCTTGCTAGCGCTCGGCTACACCGTCGTCATAGCCGATACCGAGGGTCCGTACGCAAACTTCGCAGCTGGGCCCGAGTACGGAATGATGACGCTCGATTCTCTGAGGGCTGCCCGCAACGTCACCGAGACGGGCATCACCGACGATGCCAAGATTGCGTTGATGGGGTACTCCGGCGGAGCGATTGCCACCAATTGGGCGTCTATCTTGGCGCCCGAATACGCGCCCGATGTCAATGACGACCTGATCGGCGCTGCGGAAGGCGGAGTCCTGGTCAACCCCGCCAACAACCTTTACTACGCCAGCGGAAGCACCGCGTGGGCCGGGGTCGTGGGAATGGCTGCGTTGGGAATAGCGCGCGCATACGACATCGATTTCACCCCGTTCCTCAACGATCTCGGCCGAGAGTTGCTGCCACGTTTCGAAGATGCCTCCATCGCGAATGTATTCGCTCAGTACCCAGGAATGACCTGGCAAGATATCGTCAAGCCGGAGTACAACGATCCGAATGCAGTACCGGAATACGTGGACGCGGTAAACAAGATAAACATGGGTACTGCACCGATACCCACAATTCCGATGTTCATAGCTCAGGCAGCGAACGGTGTTCTGGAAGGCACTCAACCGGGAGGGGCCGGCATCGGTGTAGGTGACGGAGTCATGGTCACGGGCGATGTCAGCGCACTCGCCAATCGATACTGCAGCGCGGGTCTACCGATCCAATACGATCAGTACGACACGATCAGCCACTTCCCCGCGCTCGCTCTGTGGCTACCAGGGGCCATCGCCTGGATCAACGATCGCTTCGATGACATACCAGCGCCTTCCAACTGCGGCCACATCCCTCCCGGAAACTCTCTTGCACCGCAACAGCACACAACTTCGTAGCGAGTGAACGTCTGAATGAACCAACTGAGGATGGGCAAGCCCTGACACCAGTCATCGCTTTCACTGCTCGTCGAGAACGTGCGAGCGACAGCGACGGCCTGCCTGGCTACGCGCACCGGAATACGGGTTGTCTCTTGCATCAGGTTTCACACCAACAGAATTCGCCTCTCATCATGAATTCTCTTGTATCCGAGCTGTGTTCAGAGGAACGGTAGCCCCATCGGGTCCTTGCAGGTGTCGATATCTCGACGACGACCGTGCCTGGTTCGTCGCAATGCAAACTTATGGCCACGACACTGCACTCTTTACCGAACTTGGCGCTGTACTTCGATCCGGCCGACGCGATGCTCTTGATCCAGAAGGACGCGATCAGCACACGTCCTAGCCATGTGCCCACCCCGCGTTGTCAGCTCGCCGGCCGCCGATCGATGTACTCGATGTACTTGCCGCGCCCTCCAACGAGCGGCCGTCGACTTTCCCCAGAACAGAAATACACCTTGCGTCGCCTGCAAGGACACGGACCAACTGGACGACAGAGGAGAAGAAACACCTGCATTAAATGCCGAGGGCATCGCACCCTGCCCGTGAGACCTGCGCCGTCTCGGTTGCACATCAACACGTACCGGACAATGACCTGCGCGTCAGCAGCCTGCGATCATCACAACGTGAGAGACACACGAGCAGAACCCGGTACCGACTCGACGACAGAAATCAGCCCGGACGTCGAGATCAAGTACCTGAGGCAGGATCGACTCGGCCGCGCGGACTTCTCCCGCCGAATCGCCAAGCGCATCCGTCGCGCAGGTGACGGCCCGAGCGTGGTCTTCGGACTTGCAGGCCCCTGGGGAAGCGGCAAGTCCTCGGTCCTGAACATGATCACAGAGGTCCTGGAGGAGACGCACTCCGACTACTGGTCCGTCGTTTCGTTCACGCCGTGGTCCGCTGGTGATCCGTTGGCACTGACAGAAGAGTTCTACAACGCGATCGCCTCCGCCATGCCCACAAGCCCGGACGGAGAGACAGCTAAACGGCTTTTGGCTGCCGCAGCCCCAGCAGGAGCTGCGGCACTCAAAGTCCTCGGAACATCGCTCGTCGAGAAGTACGTAGGCAAAGGCTTTGTGAAGGACGCGCTGGATGCGGTGACGGATACCGTCGCCGATCAGGCTGGCGACTTCGTCTCGGATGTGGAGCCGGATCCGTTTTCCCGACGGTTCACCAAGATTTCCGAGGCGATCGGGAAAACGGGTAAGAACTTTCTCGTCATTGTCGACGACGTCGACCGGTTGCATTCCGACGAACTGCTATCAGTGATGAAGGCAGTTCGGCTTCTGGGTAGGTTCGATCGTGTCCATTACTTGCTGTCCTACGACGAAGAGACCGTGATCGATGTCCTCGTAGAAACCGACCTTGCCCGAGCCAAACGTCGGCGCGCCAGCAAGTACCTCGAGAAGATCGTCCAGTACCCCTTCGTGCTTCCACCGATCCAAATGCAACGCCTGGCAACCGAGTTCCGCGATCAACTACGCGGAATCGCAACGATGCGGCATTTTTGTCGAACCCCGACGGCGAGCCCGATGACCAGAGTGAAGACATCTCTGACCGCGTCTTCGCTCTCCTTCCGACAGACCGCCTCACGCTGCGCAGCATCTACCGACTGTGTAATCAGGTCGACATCATGCTCTCACTCGTCGGCGGCACCGAGTTGGACCTGTTCGACGCCACCCTGATCACCTTCATTCGGCTCGAATATCCGCCGTTGTACACCATGCTTCCCCGCTGGCGTAAGGAACTCGTCGGCAGTGCGCCTAGTTGGGACCAGAAACCTAAACTCACCGCCACACAGCGGCAGGAACAGGTCGCCGAACTCGTCGACCTCACACCCGAAAGCCTCGAAGCTCAACTGCTCTACGCCATGCTCGTCAGCCTTTTTCCCCACACGCTCCCGCGCCCCACCGGGTTCTACGTCCGGACCCGCGACGCGCGCTGCCAGGTTCGTGACACAACATACTTCGAGCGGTACTTCGCGTTCGGCCTGCCAGTTCGCGATATTCGAGATGCCGACGTCCAGGCTGAGCTGACGGAGCTGGTACACACCGGTGCGTGGCCGGACGCATCCGTCATGCGCGAGTGTCTACCCGACGAGCAACGAAGGCGACTTCTTCGCGGCAAGGTCACGCAGAACCTCGGCGTCATCGATGGGGCTCCATCACCACAATGTGCACAGGCTGCCCATCTGCTCACTCGCGAATTTTCCACAGACGGGCGAGACCTGGCCTTCAGCGGGTGGTCGATGGTGATCTATGCCCTTCTCGGACAAGCGATTTCACAGGCCGAGGCAGAATCGGCGGAGAAAATCGTCACCGACTACCACGGTGAATTCGGCCTCCCCACCACCATCGACATACTCTCCCGTCCTATCGAATTGGCCTCGATCGATACCGCCAAAATCGTCGCAGCGACCGGCAAAATCAGGGAAGAAGTTCTCGAACGATCCATGCTGGATCTGACGACGGACATTCCATCTGACAAGCGACGAACGCACACGGTCGCCAGTTTCCTGCACTACCTCGACGACGACCTCTGGGCACAGCTCAGCCAAAGAGCGCAGGAGTTGATGGCGTCCGACGCAGACGTGACCCTGTCCAGCCTCGGTGCTCGGTTCGTCAACATGGTGGCGAACGCAAACGATGAAAGCGGCGGGACGGAAATCTGGCATCACGAGTTCCTGCAGGCCGAATTCGCGAAACTCATTCCGCGCGAGCAATGGAGCCTCGAACAGCTGCCCGAGCTCGAACAGGACACTGTCGATACGAACGACACGTCGCTGGCCAACCGCACCACCTACGCCGCCCTCGCCCTGCGCCAAATCTTGAAGGACGGACACACCGAATAGCGAGTAGACCTGCTGCGGACCGCCACCTTCTGCCCTAGCTAGGTGCCTGCACACAACCCGGACTTTCAGGTCCCTCGCCACCCCGCCGTCTCCGCAGGTCAACCGCATCAACCGTACCAAGGTGCAGCAATCAACCGGATGAGACGTATGACAGTGCTACAGTTATCGTCATACGCGAACATCGGAGTACGAAATGGCAGTCCTGAATATCCGCGTGGACGACAGAGTTCGCGACCAGCTCAAGGAACTAGCAGACGAGCAGGGGATCACCCTGAGCGAATTCGTTCGAAACCTCCTCATGGAAACAGTCGTCCCGGTTTACGACCGAGAGGTCAAGCACGGCGACGAGCCCGCCCCGGAGAGCATGCGGATCGCAGACCGGCAGGTACTCTCCCTTCTCCACCGCATCCTCGGGAGGGTTCTGCCGGAGGACGCCAATGACGACGACGGCGATCTCGACTACCAACTCAAGCGGGCACACATGCTCGAAGCCGGCTACGCCGGCGAGTATTGGCGTGAGGTCGCCGGTTTCAGCACCGAGCTATCGACACGGGATTGTGAACGCGTGATCGACATCCTCGAGATGTTCCGCGTCATCACCTACAGCGCCGAGCACCTCTCCGAGAACGGAACACCTGTCGACGAGAAACTGAGATCCAGACTGGAGTTCAAGGGATTCGACCACAACGACGCGCTGGAGGGGCACATGGCGGACTACGTCGACTTCCAGATGCAAGAGGACCGTTGGACGGAGCTGAAGCCGCAGCTGGAGCGCAACGACAACGGCAACTCCCATCACCCCACACTCGACATGTATTCGCGAATGCTCACCGAGTACCGCCGCATCCTGGACAGGCGTGAGCGCGGGTTCGATCGCCTGAGTTACCTTCTCTCGCAGGAAGAACTGGAGCAGATCGCCGAGGCACGCATCCACCCATCCAACCGTCGGAACAAACCACGGGACTGACCGATGAGATCGAGTCGCAATCGTCATCAGGCAACGTCGCGGTCCAGCACTGCCGGGTTTGACGACATCGGACTTCCCATGGAAGGCCGGCTCCGCCCTCATCGCACGAGCGGATCCCAACCCAGAGCGTTGGCACGGATGCATGCCCACACCCAGAATCTATGTGATCTCGATCACGTCAAATGCTCGTGCGGACTGCCCACATGCCCCGGTCAACTCACCGCGCAACCGCCCCTAACGAGCCTTCATACAACCGAAGAGCCCATGCCTCAGATGTTGTGTTGGCATTCTCAGGGAAGGTCACCGGCTAAAGTTATCGACAGTGATGCACGAACCGAAGATCTAAGAGACATTCGGCCAAGGCATCACATCGCCTCCAAGCCTTCAACGGTGGCTCTCCACAGTCTGCGCTCCACTACTGGAGCTGCTGATGAGGGGAGGAGGTGGAACGAATGGTCAATCTTCCGCGTAAAAAACGGAAGGACCGGGACTACGTGGCGATAGTTACAGCTATCGCGTCAGTGGCCCTGGTCCTCATTGAACTGTTCCGTTAGGCAGAGAGCTGGGCTTTCGTTTGGATGCGGATGCCCAGCTTTTCTGTTTCCTCAGCATGTCAGGGTTGGCTTGCAATCCTGACAAGTTGCGTCGGTGCAACCCAAAGTATCGCCATTTCGAAATTTCCGCAAAAGGGTCGCGACGGAATTCGGGCCGCCTGATCTCTGGTTTCACCCTAACTCGGACTCGCTGAGCGCCCATTCTCTGCTCAGCGTGGACATCAGGGCTGAAACGGAGCCCACACGCAATGCTTGACAAACCCCACCTCGATTCGCGGCATTCTCACAGTGCACAGGCCGGGGATTTTCATCGTTCCGCGCGGGGCGCCACAGCCTCGGCGACCTCTTGCCCAGAAGCGTCTGCGGCGGCGCGGTTACCACCCATCGCCTCCGAGCGGACCACGGCGATTGCCGACGACATGGTCGTCGACTAGATACTTTGGGCGCAGCATCCCTCGATCGACGCCCTTCTTCTTACGTGGATCCGGCAGTGCCGTCAGGTAGCCGACTCCTGCGCCCCGCATGCAATGTCGACGTCGGGTCCGTACAGCTCGGCGGCGTCGAGTGCGCGGGTGATCCGGTACGGGGCCAGCGCGCCGGTGATCCACTGTTCGTAGGCCAGGTCATGGGCGGCTCGGCGCTGAGCCGAGACGGCAGCCCACTCGGCTCGTTTCCGCAGACGCGCTGCTGCACGGTCCCCGGCTGCGCGGAATCTGAAGCGTGCGGGCATGGTGTGCTCGTCGGTCACAGCGTCTGCGGTTTCCCGTCGGCGCGAGCTGCGTTCTCACCGAGAATGTGGCCGTCAGGGGTTCGGAACACGTCTTCCCCACGAAGTGTGAGAACGGTGATGAGGGCCTCTCGCGGTGTGCAGTCGGGCCGCAGATGACGCACCTCGATCGCTGCCAACCTTTCCCCGTCGGTGGCCTTGATCTGCGAAATCAGATCCCGCTCGGCATCGGTGAGCTCGAGGACGCCGGAGGTCTTGTGCTGGGCGAGATAGTTACCGATTCGGCCTGCCCATCCCCGACGAATGACTCGGGCCCCCGCGATGCGAGCAGGACGCGCGGTCAACTCGCCGCCACAGTTCGGGCACTCGTTGTCCATCGCCGCCGAACAGTCGACACAGAAGGTGCATTCGTAGCTGCAAATAGTTGCGGCGCAGGCGTTGCCGAGACAGGTGCGGCACCTCTCGCACCATGTTTTCATCGCCAACATCGCCGCTCCTGGAGTCCTCTCGCCTTCCGGCACAGTGCATCTGTCAGCGTCAGAGAACCACACCTACCCGGAATCGGCCTACGGGGTCGACCTGCCTTTGGGCAGGAGAATCAGCGGGTCGTCGCTAGGTTCCAAGGCGTAGACCTCGCACTCGTGTGGCGTGGCCGGCGTCATTCCCTCTTCCAGGTACTTCTTCCTCAGCGCCGGTGGGACATTGTCAGTTGTCAGGACAGTGCCTGTATCTCGTGCCATGTCGGCCACGTCGCGACGCAACCGCTCGGCGATGTCGGACTCTGACCGAATTGGCCACCGTCCCAGTCCGTGAATCTGGCGACGACCGGCATGCTCGGCTTCGATCCGCACCGCCGCGAATGTGCCGCCCTCCCGTTTCCAGATCATCAGGTTTCGGTTGCGGCGATCGACGAACGCGTGGACGAGAACAAGGGCATAGCCGAATACCAGGACCACGGTTATGACCACCGCAACCGCAGTACCTGCCTTTGCAATCACCGAACGTTCCGGCGAGAAAGCCGTCATTCGCGCCCCCCAGGACCACGATCAATACGAGCAGCGCTCCCATCAAGAACGCGATGCTGGCTGCTGTCTTCGCTCGCTTTCTGCAATGCTGAGCCCACTTCGCAGGCTGCTCCCGACTACGGCGGCGAAACGCCTTCACCGTGCCGTACAGCTGCACGAGATCCCACCTCAGCAGGAGCCAACTCTTGGAGCCGTCCGGTTGCTCGTCCAGGTACCCGGCTACGACGGCACCGAAGGTGGTTGTACGTGAAACTTCCCTGGTCATCGACTCTCCCCCTGCTGTCAGCGTCTGTGTGAGCTGAAGGTACCGATCGACCTGGACAGGGTGGGCTGTCGCGGCACCTTTCGGCGCGGCGGTTGCGGCAAGATGATGGGAACGGTGTTGAACGAGTGATGCGGGGGATGAGTGAGTAACGACTTCTACAGTGCGGCGGATCTGGTCGCTCTGGGCTATGTGTCCGCGCGTCTGACGTCGGTATTCGGTGAACCCGATTCCGTCGACGGGGAACTGCGTTGGGATGCCGACACCGTTGACGCCGTCGAGCGGGACGTACTCGCTCCTGCTGCTCGGATCATGTTCGATGCCTTCGCTCCGGAGTGGAACACACGGGTCCAAATGACCGGATCGAACCTCCCTCTCGGATGGCCGCAGATGGAGCAAATGCACGCCCGCGTGACGCTGCGGTAATCCTGACCTCTCGTCGAGCGCGAAGGCGCAGAACGTCAGTCAGTGGACCGGTTCGAGCAAACTCGGATCGTTGTTCCTCGGGGAGTTCACAGCGGTCGAGACTTCGTAGGGTTCGAGATGCGGCTCCGGAACGGAATTGATCATGGCCTGGACCTCGCCTTTGTCGGTGAGGTTCGGACCCCGCCAGTGTTCCCAGAACGATTCGGGCAGGATCAGTGGGGATCTGTCGTGTATGTGTCCCGTGGAATCCGTAGCTGGCCGAGTCAAGACTGTACAGGTCCATACCCACTTGTTCGGATCGTCTTCTGGCAGTTCGGGATCGGGCCACAACTCGTAGAGTCCAGCCATCGCGATCACGTCGCCGTCCCCGTGAAGAAAGTACGGAATCTTCTTTCCCTCTTCGTTTTTCATCCATTCGTAGTAACCGTTCGCGGGAATGATGGCGCGCCGTTTGGAAGCACTACTCCTGAATGAGGGCTTCTCCGTGACGGTTTCACCGCGGGCGTTGATCAACTTGGACGCCATCTTTCGATCTTTCGCCCAGGCAGGGAGCAAACCCCAATTGACCGTCCGGAGCTGGCGCTGGGGCTCGGAGTCGGGTTCCGCATGGGGAGTTCGTTCGACGATCACACGGACCGGTTGTGTGGGGGCGACGTTGTAGGACGGGGGCAGCTCGTCGCCGACGGTCTGCATCGTGTCAAAGAACGACTGCAATTCCTTATCTGAGCTTCGGTTGGCGTAGCGCCCGCACATGGCCTGACCTCCTGTTAACCGGTACCTGTCCCATTGAACAGCGTGGGTCCGACTTCCGCTTCCAACGTTTCGAATAATGGCACCTTGACCGGCGGATGCGCAGTATTCGAAACGTGCAGTGATCCTCCACACTCGTTTCGCACTATGGGCATGGCCACGCGATCACTTCAGTGTCAGATCGACGAGTATCCCGACTTCTCTGACCCAGGGTCCACCTCGCGGCGGAATCATCGCACTGTGCCAACCCCGAGGGTCCGCAGGGATGGGAGTTTCAGGGACCAGCCCGGATCGAAACCCCGTCTGCCCTTCTCGGATGGGCCCGAGAACGTCGACCCCTGCGCGATGTCTGCCATCGGCATCACACGAACTGGTCCGTGTGATCAGTTGCCGACCCACAACCGTTCCAGCGACCTGCGCTTCGACGGGGATTACCCCAGCCCAGTTAGCCTCGAACACCCCCGACAACTGCACGACACCCTCGTAAGGGGCGGTCGACCGGAAATAGGCACACCACCGATCGCCATAGAGCAACATCGCATACGCACCAGGGTGGTTCTGCCCATAGGAGTCGATCCAATCTGCCGACAATCTGTCTTCGTTCAACAGTTCCACTCGTGCCTCGACATCGGTGCAGAAGCCCGGAGGCGTCGAAGCCCCCGCTTGACGGCACGCAATCGCATACTCGACATAGTCACCCACATTCGGAATATCGACTACCCCGTCCATGATCAGTTCCTCAGGAACGATGATCCGCAATTCCACCACCTTGCCTCCCTGCCCAATCTTTATCATCACTCGCCTTCACAACGCAGAGCGCGAAACCGGTGGTCGGATGCAACGTGAACGGCGTTTGCTTAGGGAATTCAATGCTGGCAGAGAACAATTGCATCCGTTGCACCATTAATGTGTCTGCTCCCGAACGCCGAAGATTGCAGCTCGCGAACGATAATGGACGACATGGCGCAGCACTGGAGCGAGTATCCGTTGTCCGAGGTCGACGGTCAGGTGCCCAGCGCACTGCCTGCGGGTCGCTACGTAAGCGTCATTTCCAATGGACACGGAGCGCTGACGGCGTGGGTTGCGGGGCCAGGCCGGTGCTACAGGACACCGTATCCGGCATCCGCGCACCCGCAAGTGCGAGTCACTCGTGGTGACCCGAGCAAAGAACCCGAGGAAGTCTGGTTCGAGCCCTTTACCGAAGAAGACCTACGGACGGTCAACGACGACGTCAACTCCTACCTCGCCGAGGCCGGAGTCCGGTTGCAACCCCGTGGATACACATGGCACGTACTGGTGCCTGAGAGCATTCGCGATGGCGAAGAGCTGGAACTCGCTCTGCGCGAGAAGAACCAATACAGCGAACCGGCCGAAGTCCTCACAGCAATAGAGCGATTGTACGAATCACTGGTCAGTCAGCTACCGCCGACTTCCTGACGCACCCCCATCGGTCTGCGGTCTAGCCAGACCAAATCTGTTGCACGATCATCCACAGCCACTCACGGACAGGCTGCGGAAACGGGCTCCAGTACAACCACCAATTGTCCACAACGAACCTTCCTCAATTGTGCTGTTGCACTGAATCAGTGACGACCCGGCGGGTTGACTGGCGGATGTGCAGCATTCGCAACGCGCAGTATTCCTAGCTTGCGTCGTCAGGGACTCCTGATGCCGGATGCGGCAACTGCTTACGCTTCCGCAGTAACGCGATGATCGTGAGGAATACACCGAAGACGACGGCACCAACAGCAGCGCCAGTCGCTGGCAACAGCACCGCCGCATTCGCGACGTCGAACATTGGTGGAGCACCGTAGATCTCCTCACGCGGAAGACCGTCGGGCCCGTAGTCACTAAATGAAGGGTCGACAATCATCCTGAAATACAGCTTGGGAGGATCACGCCGGGAACGCCACGCTAGAACCGCTCCGACGATGCCTCCCGACACAATCGGAGCCGCCACGAGACGGCCAGGCTTGAACGGCTGTGCGGAACGGCGACTGATCCAACAACCGAGGAACGCGACGGCGACACCCGCCACCACCGAGAGTGCCGTTGCGAGTGACGTGATCCGCCACCACTCAGGGCCCGAGACGTACTGCATGTAGTCGTACGTGCGGATATACCCGATATCGCCCGGATCACCAGGCGGTGGCGGGTCAGCATCTATCAGTAGATGCGGCACCGCGTACCGCCACCCGAGGGCGACGGCAAGACCCGCAACCGCGGACACAATTGCTGCAACCAGAACCCACGACAGCATGTCCTGTGGGCGTCTAACGGAGATTGACATACACAGAGTGTTGCCGATCGCACACGACTACGACCCAACAGGCCACGGCCAGGACCTGGACTCCTCTCGTCGTAATCGCGAACAAGGTATCTCTGCTTTTCCCATGTGGAGTTGGCGGCCAGCCGTCGATGCAAGCACCGCCTACGGGCTCACTTGTGACCGGCCGTGGTTCTCGGATTCACTCGTAGCGTCCGCCCTCTCCACCGCCACACCCGAACGAGGTCCGGGCACGCAGTGGGAACAATGGCGGAGCGAAGGAACGCGGCTCTCGGCCGACGTGAGCAATGGCTGCTCAGGCTGTCGCCCAGACTAACCTGATCGAATTTCCCGAGTCGCGACCATCGAGCAGACGGCGATCAAACCTGATGGGACGTCCAAGCCCGGGACCACCGTCACGATCTGGCTCACCATGACGCGCGAACCAGCCGGATGGCGTGTCGACGAACTCCACTACTAGACCCAAATGGGTACCTTCGGCCTGGTCACACGGGATAACTGCAAAAGAAGGGACTCCACATCGACTGTGGAGTCCCTCGCCTTCCTAAGAAGGAATGGGTCAATGGCTGGCTCGAGGCCCGGCGATTGAACCCATTTACATCTGTACGTTAACACATATGCCGATCATCGAGGAAGCCCGTCAAAAAGGATTCGTGGCTCGTATGTCCGAAATTGCTTCGACCCATACCCCTTGGCACAGGCAGCTCTGGCGGACCGGTACGATGCGCCTCGCTCGAGATCTACTCGACGAGAGCACCAACCTCGGCCTCCCCCAATCAGCGTTGGACGACATGAAGAGCCACCTGACGTATGCAATGGGCACTGACCCCGGCACGGGGGATCGGGGGGCTGCTGTGAAATCGCTGATCCGCGATCTGAAGGCTGGGGCTACCGAAGGAAATCACAGCTGGCTAGGACTGAACGAGCACATTTCACGAATGCACAGTAAGTATCTGCTGAACTGGGCCGACGCATTCGAAGCAGGTAAGCACTCTTCCGCGGAGGACGCAGCCCGCCGAATCGGCTCGCATCTTCTCGATTGTGGGTACCACAAAAGTAGTTTGTACACCTGGATTCGAGCCCTCCAGCAATCATCTGCAGAAACCTCGGTTCCCGACTTCCTGCGACAAGCCGCGCTTCGTATCAACCGGCCCGAAAACCAGTACACCTTCTGTGTTCCGATTTCGACCATTCCGAAGTTCTCTATCACAGCTGGTGACAGCCCCGGATGGATGGATGCCGCAGAAACGAACCGGTGGAAAAAGGCCTTTGCTCCCGATGCAGAGGCGATCCGTCACCAGGGGTCCTTCCTGTTGACGATCCCCGGATACGACATCAACACCGCCACAGAACGCGCCCGGTCGAAGATTTTCGATCTACAAACGAAATTCGAACTTGGCGCGAAGAAGCCTGTACGTGTGTGCGCGAGAATGTGGTCCAAGGAGAAGAAACAGGCGTACGCAACTCAAGCGACTAACCGGACCATCGAAGTGCAGGCATTCGAGAATCAGAATCGCATCCACGATCTATCCACCCCTGAGTACATCGTCAGTGCCCTAGCACTTGTGCAGCCGCTCCGGACCAGCCCTCCTCACATCGCGGTCATGAGTGGCTGGTCAGCTATCGAATCATTGCTCGTCGGAGTGGCCGATGATCGCGATATCGTTGCAGCCGAACGATTCTCGGTGATCCTCGCGGCGAGCATGGTTCGTGCTGAACTGACCCACCTCGCATGGGTGTATGCGAAAGAGAAGTCCGACGACACAGCGCAGGCTATCGCTAGCTGTGAACTGAATGCTGACCGTGCCAAACTATTTCAGATGCGTGCAAGCTCCCCGGAACCGATAGCGTTCGCTGCTGAGGTGGACAATCTCGCAGTTGATCGAATCCGGCCGGCGCTGACGGACCCACGAGGTGAAATTGATAAGATTCGAAAGATCCTTCGACGGGAATTCACACGTCTTTATCGGAAGCGCAACCTCATCGCGCACGCGGGGAAAACGCAGGAGTCGACCCTACATTCGACTTCCGAAACACTTTCCCCGCTCATCGGTGCGGGCATCGATCGGGTCGTCTACGTCGGACTGCAGTATGGCTTGCCGCCGATCGAGATGTCCGCAAAGGTTGAAGCAAAACTGCACTACCTCATACCATCGAGCAGTAGTCACGCCGGGAACGTCGTCGACATTTTCGAGTTTGATCCAGGAAATTGAGCAGCCGAAAATAGCCGCCAGCATTTCCCATGCCGAGCACCCATCGAGAGAGCGTATTCGTGATACACCACCACGCAATCACGGATCCGGAAAGGTTCTCTCAAGATATGCCCACGTTGGACCGTGCACTGTCTCAGCTACCACCAACCGTTCGGATAATTGATCCTCCCATCTGTGCGCTATATCATTCTCAAGATTGGTGAATAATGGAAACCTGGACGACGTACGCGCCATATTTTGCGATTGCATTAATCATCTCCGCGTGCGCATCGATGTTACGTGATGCAATATACAAAGCCGAACCACCCAGTCGGTCAATCATCTTGCTCGCAGGGCTAGGTCATGCAGCCACTGTCTTGTTGGCCTTCGGATTCACTCTCATCGGATTTTACAGATGGATATCCCCTTTCAAAGATGGAATTAAAACGGGAACCGGGATAATCATTGGACTAAGTACGATTCCCGGTACAGCTTTTTCTGCCGCTATCGCAATATGGGGTTACGTATCATTCCTCAAGATAAACAAGGAAAGAAATAGGAAACTGCTGCTCCGCGGCTTCATGAGCTGGTACACATCAAATGGCGACGCATCGCCGATTCCTCAATCGAAAAGTTCAGACTTCTCATACTTTCCCGAATACGACTTGAGTTCCCGGTAGCGACTGGAAGTCGTGCCCTCGCAGATCTAGCGGTGCAGGCAAACCGGACGACACCCTAGTCAACCCCATAGAAAGGATCTCGACCGGGTAATACCGAACACGACCTTGCAAGTCGCGCATGAGGAGATTTCACGCATCACACGACCCCGGGCACACCAAGAGCTCCTGGCCCAAGCCAGTTGAAGATCGTCTCCCCGGTGACATCGAGACCTGCGGCGGCCTCGGCGACCGTGCGGCCTGACTTCAACAAATCGAGGACTTTCCGGCGAAACTCTGGCGGATAGCATCGGGGCATCGTGAACCTCTCTCGGGTGCATCAATGCCTGAAGTAAAACAAACGAACTCCGGAAAACTCGGGGTGCATCAGAACGAGGCCTCTTCCTTGGTAACGTCATCATCATTGGGTTCATCTTCTTCCTCAGGAAGATATGCGGCATAGGCCTCCTGAAGCGATTCCATCCCCTGCATGTGCGACGACTGGTAGTTCAACGAATCCTGCACAAACCTCATCCGATGGTGGGCGTCAGCAACAAGTTCCGACCAGCGCCGCACCTCGATCCGGTATGGAGATAATTGAATAACACCAAACGGAAACATCGGTTGATTTCGTGCGCCGTCAACAGTCCGCTTCACGTCGTTTCCGACCAGCACGAAAGTCCATTCGACTCCCGGAGTATTGAGGCGTTCATCATTTGTAATCGCATCCGCGTAGGATCGTATTTGGGCCACGTCAGCGTCAGTCAAGTCATGATTGGGCCTTTTCAATTCAACAACCAAAAACTTGAATTTATTTTCACTAACTTGCATCTTCCGGCCCAAGACAAGATCAGGTATGGCTATTCGTCCGTCTTCCCTCAATGGCTCGGACTCGGCGACTATTTTCCTCTCATCAGCGACGCGCACCTCAGGTTCAGCATCATCTTGAATGAACTTCTTAAACTTCTCAAGAACTTTGCTAAGACGCTCGTCGTCCCCAGTCGTTGACCATTCCTCTCCAAAAACCCACGTCTCATTAGCTAGCATTCGGTGCAACTGGGTTCGCTCGCGCATTCGGGATCGAGTTGAGCGCTCATGCAGAATCTCATCGAGACCGTTCAAAAAATCGATTCTAGATCCCACACGATGGCCCGTCTGAATTAGACTACTTAAGGACGTACGGTCCAGCATCTTTTGCAACTCATCAATCCGAGAACTAGGCAGATTAGTAACCTGACGCAGAAGAGGAAATAGGCGATCGGGATCTGATTCGAAAATTTCCTTCAGAAGCGCGAGTGCCAACTTTTTCGTTGAGCGCGACTTCGCCTCATCTACAGACCTCGAGGCAGCGAGTGCGACATATTCGAAAGCGTCTCTGGTCGCTGTAGCTGCGGGAGAGCTGTCAGCCTCAGAAATTACATAAGGATAAATACCTTCAGACTTCCAACGTTGAACTGTTGCAACCTCTTTCCTTCGACTCAGGAAGGCAATATGCTCACGCAGTTTCGCGCGTCCCGCAGAGACTACCCGATCGACCACTGGCGCGTCCTGGTCTTCATCAGCGTCATCGGACTCCATTATTAGAGTGTGTTCACGAAATCCGTCCCACATTAGATATGCGGACAGCTGAATGCCCGGTGCTTGCAGCCGCATATATGTCTCATCCATCACGGTCCCGGAAGAATCACAAAGATAAAGCCTGCGCTCTACATTTGCAAGTTTCCATTCAATAACCGTTAGATTTGCGACACCTTCAATTCCTTCAGGAAGCTCGACATCAAGAGTATGCTTAGATTCCATTACGCTGGCAGCATCGATTAGGCTACCCAGAAAACTTATCTCAAAATCGTCATACCGCTCAAGATGCAGTGCGAACTCAGTCGTTAATCGATTCTTGATCTCGTCCGGCGAGTCGAACGACTTCTGGGCGGCATCTTTGATTCGAGTAATCACTACGCGGGTACCGGAGCGGTCTTGCAGCGGTACGGCAACTGCCTCGACGTCGAAGCCCTGCAAGTCGTCACAATTCCCGTGTACGACGACCGATTCAAGCACATCGCCCACTGAGACAGTGCTTTCCCAGGCTACCGAGTGACCGACAGAGAACGCGGAGTATCGGCCGCGGCCAAGTCGGCCATGGACAGGTCTGCCACCGTCGCTCTTAGATCCCTTCGCGGTGGCCTTGGTACTGTCGCCTACCTTGGCAAACTCTCGGGTGACGGTCATGAGGTCCATACCGGTTCCATCGTCCTCAACGACCACCTGGTCTAGACCACCCATCTCGTTATCCTCGATTGAGATGGTTACGCGCTTTGCATCCTCATCAAACGCATTCCACGCCAACTCGCACAAGCCCACAGGCGGTGTGCGCAGGTATCCCTTCAGAAGGCTGTTGCCGGCTCCCACGTTGATGCGTTCCATGCCGGGCATCTTCCCACACCTCCCAATCGGCATGAACGGATTGGGTATTCGATGATTGCGATTGCCGGTAGCAGCGGATCCATGCTCGTCGCCATTGTCAGCAATTCAGCCTTGACGCGACATTCGCACCTCCAGTTCGAAAACGGCCCGCGGAGTTGTTCGCGCGTTCTCGCCTTTGCCTAATTTCAACACGTCAGGATCAGCGCTTCCGCGCCAACAGCCCGTGGTCAGATTGGTGAAATACGTGGCCAATCGGACGGCTACGTGGCGGATATCCGCATAGTGAACAGTAAAGGTAGCTTGCATGAGTACATTGGTTCCGGTTGCTTTCGCATACAGCAGCTTTGCAGGAACCACACGGTGCCATCGGCAGCGCTTAGCCAGTAGCCTGCGGTCGAGCTAGTTGTTGTGGGTATGGACGTTGTTGACGCGGGACTGAAGTAGACGGGCTGGTCCTCGGCGTAAGAATGGGAGTTGCGACACAACCGTTCTCGACCAAAAAGGACCAGCCCTGTGACACACCGTAATCCCCCACTCACTGTCGAAGGAAGACGACGACTCGTCGAGCGGTGCCAGAGCCGTCCGATCGCCCACGTCGCCGCAGAAATGGGTATCTCACGCCAATGCGCATCCAAGTGGGTCAACCGGCACCGCAAGTACGGTGACCTGGGACTGCAGGACCGATCCAGCACACCAATACACCAACCGGCCGCCACCGCGGCAGGGATCGTGACCGAGATCGAATCCATGCGACGAATCCGAAAATGGTCGGCCTCACGCATCACCTTCGAACTGGGAACCGACGGCATCGTCATTGCTCGTCGAACAGTCACGAAAATTCTGCGGAACCTGGGATTGCACCGTCGCCGGTTCATCGACCCGAACGGCGAACCAACCGAAAACCCCAGGTCATCATTGCGGAACGACCTGGTCAGATGGTCCACGTCGATGTGAAGAAAGTCGGGAAGATCCCCGACGGCGGCGGCTGGCGTGCCCACGGCCGCGGCTCCGAGCAGGCCAAACGATCCCAGCGCCGGAAAAAGAAGAACAAGCAGGCCCGCCTCGGCTACACCTACCTGCATTCCGCGCTCGACGGCAACACCCGCCTGGGCGTACACCGAAGCCCGCGACAACGAAACCGCTGCAACAGCCATCGATTTCATGAACAACGCCCGCGTCTTCTTCGCCGCACACGGAATCGCCCGATCGAGCGCGTGATCACCGACAACGGATCATGCTATCGCGCAGCAGATTTCACATCTTCACTGCGAGAGGCACGGCACTACCGGATCAAGCCGTACACCCCGAAACACAATGGGAAGGTCGAGCGCTACAACCGCATCCTCGCGGAAGAACTGCTGTACTCCCGCGAGTACACCAGCGAAGCCCAGCGTCGCACCGCCGTCGAAATCTGGAAAGTTCACTATAATTATCACCGACCGCATTCAACACGCGGAGCACGACCGCCTGCCGCTTACCGCCGGCACCGCGTAACTAACGTCCGTGCCTCATTCAGCTAGTTTCAAGCAGGGCTTTAAGCTGCTCTACATCAATTCTCCACCTATCGGCGGGCGCGCAGTACAACAGCAAGCTCGGTTCGTTCAGGTGTCATGATGGTTTGCTGGCCGTCGAGTCGATTGGCGGTTTCGAGGCCCGCCGATCGCTCATCGTCTGAGTCGGGCGCGGACCGCGTCGATTCCATCGTCATACGATTCGACGTAGCGTCCGGACCCGTACTGGTAGCGCAAATCCACGGATGCCGGGTCGTGGGCCATGAACACGACGTCGGGACGTCCCCCGTTGTACCGGATGTAGACGGTGTAGTTCCAGTCGTCGGGTGCGTAATCGTCGTTCCACTTCAAGCGGGCCACAGGGACGAATCCAGCCTCGGAGTAGATCCTCGGTAGTGCCGTGTCGAAGCAGTCCAGGCGTCGTCCGCCTTGTTGGACGGCTACGGCGAACATGGATTTCGCGGCGCTTGGATATTTGCTGTCCTGATGGGAGAAAGCAGAGACGATTTCGTCGTCGTTGAGTGCGATGCCGGAGCGGCCGTCGTCGGTGACGAACAGCCGCATGTTTGCGTATTCGTCGTCGCTATATATGTGTACGGATGAGGCGAAGCGGTTGCTGACTTTGAGCTGTTCCATTTGCTGCCGGTAGAGGTCGGCGTCGGAGGGCGCCAACTCGTACAGGTCCGGAGTGCTGTCTCCTCTGCGTCGGAGCTGCGTGGCCCGAACGGTATCGAGTGTGTGGACCTGTGTGGGAACGACCTCGCGGTCACCGATCAGAAGCCGTGGGCTTCGGCTTCCTCGATCGCCAGGTCGTCCCATTCCTGTTCGATCGTCGTCCGTGCGTTGTCCGGCAGTTCCGGCGTCCATCCCCTGCGCCGCCAGAACGCTTCGCGTTGCTCCTGTGTCAGGGTCGGTGTCTCGTTCTCGGTCATGGCTATTGTCCTTCGCGTCGTCGTGGGTGAATCCTGAGATTGCTCTGATCTGCTGTTGACGTAGCGCTTTACCTGTTTCGAGGCGATGCCGCAGCTGTTCTCGCTTAGCTGGATCGTCCTCCGCTGCGAGCTGAGTGCGCAACTCGGTTTGTCCACCGGGGGTCGCGTCGTATTCGGAGGATCTGGAGTCGAGGTTTGTTGTCGCAGCGGCCAATCGTTGCCGGTTCCGGGTGTTTGCGCGGTTCGCGTCGAACAGCGTCTGGGCGGCGTCCAGTCTGCGGCGGGCTCTGTCGAGTCGTGCTCGAACGTGTGGTGTGCAGCGGGGGCCGGGGTACTTCTGGCACATCTATCGGCTCCCCCGATCTGCTGCGGCGACGAGCCGGCCGAGCATCGCTCCGAGGTTTTCGGCGGCGATGTCGACGAGTTCGCCTTTCTCGGTGAGGTATTGGTCGCGGCGCAGTTCGATCATCACCGAGTAAACGTGGGGATCGGTGATGTAACGGTCGAGTGGTACGTACGTGCCGGAAAATGGGGTGTCCGTGCCGATGTCCTTGAGTGGGGAGAACGCGGCGTAGGCGGCCTCGATAAGCCAAGGCGGCGTGTGGTGTGGGTCGGTGCCGATACACAGGGCGGGACGCCGGCCATCTGGGTGCGACTCGTACGCCGACGGCAATGTCGGGTAGGAATGGACGTCGACGATCACGGCTCGGCCGGTGGCAGAGATGCGGTCCGCCACCAGGTCGGACATCGCGGCGGCGTACGGATGGAAGTAGTTATCGAGCAGTGCATCTCGTGAGGCGGTGTCGACGTTGCGCAGGACCTCTCCGTTGCAGGTTCGGGAGTAGACCGCGCCGCGCCCGACGGCGTTGAGTTCTTCGCGCTCGTCGGGGAATCGTTCGGGATCGATCACCAGCCGCGAAAGGTCGTTGCGCAGGGTCCACGGCCACGGTGTCACTGATTGCGCAGCGTGCTGTGCGATCACGTCGGTGTGCGCGTCGGTGATCTCGTCGAGTTCGGCGGCGAGTTGACCGTCGGTGACGGTCAGTGCCGAACGGATCTCGGATGGAATGACACGCGAGGCGTGCGGGACGTGCAAGATGACAGGCGAGGATGTATCGCCCGCGATCAGTGTTCTCGTGTTCACGAAATCTCCTTGGCGAGCGTGGAGCTGGTGCCGGCCTAGTTGATGACGTCGACGAACCAGCGACCGTCGAGCTCTTTGGCGGTGATGGTCTGTGGGAACTGTGCGGGCGGCTGGCCGGGTCGCATTTCAGTGAGAGCGACGGAGTAGATACCGGCCGAGATCGGTGTGATGCGCACGCAGTGGGTGGTTCCCGTTGGGACGGTGTCGATTCCGGCTTGGATCGTCTCCTTCGCTGGCAGGGAAGTGTCGGAGGTGGTGAGTGCACGGACGGCTGTTCCGGAGCGGGTGACGTAGTAGGCGTGCTCGAACGCTGCGATGACTCCGGGGCCACTTTTCTGGTCGCCGGGGTCGGTGCGGCATGCGGTGGCATCGGTTTCAGTCGTGGCTGCAGTGGCGAGAGCGGGCGGGGTAACGGCGAGAGTAGGTGCCGTTTCCGAGGTGACTGTCTCGTCGACGATTCTTTCCTGTGCGCGCTCGTCGTTGCCGGAGAGAAGACGCAGGACGAACCAACCGAGCAGCGCGACCACGACAATCAGGGCAGCCACGTAACGCAAGCGGGGCGATCGGGAATCCCTCTTGCGCAGCCACTTCAACGGCGCCGAAGGCTTGGCTGCAGTGACTGCTGTAGTCGTGTCCGCGCCTGCGCTGTGGGGCGTGCCGCCGAGTAGGTCGATCACTGCGGGGTGCCTGCTAGCGTTCGTCATCGCTGTCGTCCTTTCGGTGCTCGCGCCTGGTTCTGGGGTGGCGCATGGACAAGATCAGGGCGGGCGGCGCGTTGCCGCCCACCCTGAACGGCTCTGACCATGCGAGCCTTACGCCGAAATACCCGCGCCGACTGCGTCGCTGATCAGCGAGGATGCCAGGCCCGGGGTCGCGTTGGTGAGGAAGTCCGTGAGTGCGGTGTCGACCTGTTCGATGATCTGCTCGCCTCCGGGCTGAGCTGCGACGAAGTCACGGGCCTGCTGGTCGATCGCAGGGGCCGTCGCGACGGTGTCGCGGACAGTGGTGGCCACGACCTCACCGATGGGGCTGGAGCTCCCCCATTCGGTGAGCGCGTCCTGGGTCTGGCTGGTGACGGCGGGTTGATCGATATCGGGGACCTCGATTTCGACGGGTTGACCGAGGTCGCCTGCGCCGTACGCGACGGCGGCGGTGAATCCTGCGATTCCGCCGCCCAGGCCCCCGAGAACGAATGCGGGGATGCCGGCGAGGAGGGCGCCTGTACCCGCGCCGACGGCTGTTCCGGCGAGATCGCCCGCTACCCAGCCGATTCCGGGGACGAAGACGTTGCCCAGTCCGAGGCCGACGTTTCCGCCGACGGTCCCGCCGATCAGCGCTCCTCCGATGGCGAACGGGGTCGCGAGGCCGATTCCTCCGGCGAGTGCTCCGGCGGCGGCACCGCCGACTTGGGTGGCGGCGTCGCGGCTGGCTTTGTCGACCGGGACGCCGAAGGAGTTCCAGCCGGTGGCGACTCCGGATTCGATGATGGCGGTGGTGTTGTTGGTCCGTTCGAGGTCGACGTCGGAGACCCAGTTCGGTTGCGCGATGTGGAAGGTTCCGATGCGGAGGGTGTCGCGGGGGGCGATGATCGGGGCGACGACGTCGACGGGGCCGGGGAGATGGAGCTGGGTGTAGTCGGTCGGGGTGGTGTCGGTGTAGGCGGGTGGTGTGCAGGTGTTGGTGTCGTAGTCCCAGTTCGGTAGCGGCTGGTACTCGATGTTCTGGTATTGCGCGGGTGGGTCGACCCAGTAGATGGGCTCGGTGGGGGCTGGAGCTTCTGTGGCCGGCGGCGGGGTGGGTTCGGTGGTCACGCCGGACTGTCCGCCGCCGTCGGTGATGCCTGCCTGTCCTCCTCCGTCGGTGATGCCGGCTTGCCCGGGCGCTGCGATTGCCGGTGGTGCGAGCGTGATTCCGGCGGCCACTGCTGCGGCCGCGACGACTGCGATGGCGCTTTGGCGGGCGAGGGTGTGGCGGCGGTGTCGGCCGTGTTGGTGTGCGCGGCGGGCGGCTCGGTTGGTGGCGGTGGTGTCGATGCTCATGTGGTGCCTTTTCGTTGAGGAGGGTGCGGATGGGTGTCGGCGGGAGTTTTGGTGTGCGGCGCCGGCTGATAAATGGGTCAGTCAGCGGCGTGGGCGATGAGATCGATGACGGTCGAGGCAACAACGGTCAGGGCTTCGGTGGTGCTGCGCCGAAGCTTCGAGGGCGCGATGCGCTCACCGGAGGCGAAGAGTGGCTCGAACGGCATCCGGGCGACCGAATGAACGCCGGCGTCGAGAAAGGCGTCGACAGCGTCGATTTCGACCATCGGTGCGTCCCCGGGTCCGTCGGTGATGACGACGATGGTGCGAGCCATCATCGCCGGTCCTGCGGTGGCGGTGAGGTCGAGGAGCATGCGGTGCGCGGCTGCTGCGGCGTCGCGGCGGAGCGGTACCGGTACGAGGAGGACGTCCGCGTGGGTGGTGGCCCACTGCCAGCTGCCGGCGAGGCGGTTGTTGCCGGTGTCGGCGATGAGGATCTCGCGGTGCTGGGACAAGATCTGCGCCACCGATTGGGCGTCGTCGTAGCCGAGACTGGATCCGTGAGCGCCGTTGTTGCCGGCGACGATGTCGTCCCCGCCTGGTTGGCGGGTGAGGTACTGCGAGAGCGCCGAGGGCCGGATGCTGCCGGGCTCGGCTGTCTCAGCGGCGATCAGTGACAGAACGTCGTGTCCTTCGCGGGGTGGGATGCTGACGCGGTCGGCGAGGCTGCCGCCGACGTCGGCGACGTCGACGCAGACCGTGGTTGCGGCGCCGCGGTGTTCGGCAATGATCGCATTCAGCCCTACCGCGAGTGGGGTTTTGCCGACGCCGCCTTTCGGGTTGGCGATGGTCACGATCGAGAACCCCGGGAGGGGGGCGGTGATGGCTGCGATGGCGGCGCGGTGGCGCATTTCGGCGGACTGGGGTTTCGGGGCGATTCGGAGGTTGAGGAGGGTGTTGAGTCGGCCGCGTAGTCCGGTGCGGGCGGGTTGGTGCGAGCCGGCTGCGATCTCGGGGGCTGCGAGCACGGATGTCGAGGCCGCTGTGCGCGCCGCGGGGACTGGCCGGGCATGAGTGTCGGCTCCCCCGGGTGGCGGTGAGTCGACGAGGGGTGTCATCGCCATCGTGACCGGTTCCTCGACACGATGATCCGGCTGCGTCGGGGGTGTGTCGGCGGGTGCGGGGATGGGTCCGGTGGGCAGCGATTGCGCCACCTTCCCGTCCGGTGCGACGGTGAGTTGGCGGGAGCGGCCTGCTTCCTGCACGGTGACCTCGACGGGTGAGCCTGCGTCGGCGGAGTGCTGTCGGCTGAACTGTGCGATCACCGCGTGGATCGACTGCCCGTTTTCGGCGGACAGTTCTACCTTCTCGTCCCCTGCCCCGCTCACGAGTGCGGTTCGCTCGGAGGTGATTTCGATGGCAAGGGTCGACATCACGCGGTGGTTCCGGTGAAGGCTCCGACGCCGGAGAGTTCGGTGTCCATTTCGAGGACGATGGTGTCGGCCTTGTCGAGGGCGGCCAGGGCGTCGTCGCGGGCTTTGCCGTCGGGGAGTACTTCGATGATCTGGCGGCGGGTGGCGACGGCTTTTTTGATTTCGTCGAGTCGCGGAGCGGTCAGTTCCTGGTCTTCGCTGAGTTTCGGTAGCCATGTGGGGATGGCGTTTTTGAGGACGCGGCGTAGTTCGGTGATGACGGGGTCGCCGCCGCCTTTGGGGGCTGCGAAGGGGTTGCGCAGCACGGTGATGTCCTCGGCGGTGGGGGTGATCGATTGGGAGATGCGGCGGCTCATGGGTGGACCTTTCGGGTGAGGGGTGTGCTGGTGTGTCAGCGAAGTCGGGGCTGCGGGGTCAGGTCGCGGCTGCAGTGGTGTCGGGTTCGGGGAGCAGGACGACTTCGTGGGGTCCGTAGGTGATGTGGTTCTTGACCCGTCCGGTGCCGTGGAAGGTCAGGGTGGTTTCGGTGACGGCACCACTGTCTTTGTCTCGAATGACCGTCACCGCGGCGACGGTGGCCGGGTGTTCGTTGCCGCGTCCGTCGTCGACGAGGACGGTCATTCCTTCGGTGACCGCGGAGGCAGGTATCGCGTCGGCGAAGTCATCCCCCGCATCGGCGGCAGCTGTGTCGTCGTGGTGGCCGAGGACGGTGGGCTCGGGGGCTCGGCCGTAGGCGCGGGCCGCTGTGGCGACGGAGCGTTCGGATTCGATGAAGTGGCGCAGTTCGGTCGAGTAGAACGCGATGTGCGGTTCCTGTTGGGGCCGTAGCCCGTCGATGATCTTCTTCTCCGAGGTCGAGAGTTGGTTCCATTTGTTGGGGTGCGGGTCGACGTTCGGTGTCCACCACATCTGCGCATCGACGGGCACTCCGTCGTTGCCGAGGGCGACTCCGCGGCCGGGGACGGAGGTGTCGATCTCGCGGCCGATCTGCGAGTCGCCCCACAGCATCATCGCGCCGTCCTGCGAGAGGTTGCCGAGGGAGATGCGGGTGCCGAAGTTGTCGCGCGCGTTGCCCGAGGCGCCGCCGAAGAGGGACGCGTCGGGTCGTTGCACACCGAGTAGGAGTCGGATACCGGCCGAGCGTGCGAGGACGGCGAGATCTGCCCATGCGCCGAGTGGGTCGAGTTCTTTGAGGAGTTCGCGGGTTTCGTCGTCGCCGGTTTTGGCGAGGCGCTGCCATTTGCCGGAGAGGATGAAGAACTCGTCGAGGACTGCGATCAGGAGCGGAAGTTGGGACGGCTCGATCTTCTTCACGTGGACGTAGTGGTTGCGGGCCATCATTTCGCTGTGCAGGGCACGCACGAGCATCGCGGAGCGGACGGCGTCGTAGACGATGGCGGCGCACCCGGGGTAGCCCTCGAGTCCGTCGAGTTCGATCATTTTCGGGTCGACGCCCAGGAACGGGATTCCTCGTCGCGATGCTTCGGTGAGCAGGGTGCGGATCACTGATGTCTTGCCGCCGCCGGTGGGTCCGACGATCAGGCAGTGAGGTTTGTTCGACTTGGTGGAGATGTCCCAGAACATGTTCATCTCCGATGCTGCCGTCGCGTAGGGCAGGTGGCGCAGGTTCTCGTCGACGAGTTCGAGGGGGTGATCGACGCGGGTGGGTAGTGGGGCGCGCAGGCTCATCAGGAGGTAGCCCTCGGAGGGAAACCAGTCGGTGGCCCAGGTGCGGCCGGATTCGTGCTCGCCGGCGAGGGCGGCGAGGGCTTCGTCGACCTTCTTCTGGAATCCGCGTGCTCCGCTGGAGAGGGTGGGTGTGAAGGTGATCTTGAAGGCGGTTTCGACGTCGCCGTCGAGCGCGGCGACGCTCACGGCAGGCTCTTTCAGCGGTCCGTCTTTGAGGGAGTTCGCCAGTGCCTTGTGCCGCGGTGATCGGAGGTCGGGTTGGGTCAGTGTGCGGGTGATGCGGATTCGGTCGCGGTGGGCGTCGTGGACGACGGTGTAGGTCCGTGTGCTGGTGCGTCTGCTCGCGGAGGCCCGGACTGCGGTGGTGAATTCGTCGAGCTCTTTCGGGCGGATGATGGCGCCGCGTGAAAGGGTGATGGTGGCGCTGCGCAGGGTGGTGATGCCGGGCGGGTATCCGACTGTGATTTTGATCGGGGTGTGGCGGGTGCTTTGCCGAATTTGGGCGTCGAGTCCGGCGCGGTGGCGGTGGGTGAGGAACCGTGCGATATCGCAGGCGAGCAGGGCGAGCGAGAGAGCGGCGAGTGGCCACCGGTATTGGTGGACTGCGGAGACTGCGCTGTCGAGCTGTGGGTTCGCGAATTGTTCGGCGAGTTCGAGGAGCTGCGGCGCGAGAAACGCGAGTGTTGTTGCGATGACGGCGAAAGACGCCCATGCCGTGTACGGGCGGATGGACGACTCCCCGGCACCGCTTGTTCGCGCGTGGGGTTTGTCGGAGCCGAAGAGGTCGACGAGAAAGTCTTTGAGCGGGTCCTGCTGGCTTCTGCTCACCGTCTACTCCTCTCACTCGAATCCAGTCCCCGACTGGTCGTCGCCGGGGCGCGTGGGCTGCACTGTCACAGAGCACGGGAAGCAATCTCAACCCGCCTGTGGATAACTTCTTTCGCGGGCGCATGGCTGGAGCGTGCGTCACATGCCCCGAAGTGCGATACCGGGGCGCGATAAAACCCCTCACCCCTCTACCCGCTGCTGATTCTGGTTGTGGTGCTGCGCATTACCGATCAAACACCCCGCGATGGCATCGCTGATACACCGTTAGGGGACTTGTTCAACCACCTATTCGACGGGCCCGATGACGATGTACATCTCGGGTGGTTCGTGTCTTCCTGCGCCACTGTTTGTCGACCCCTTTCAGGCTCTCGAACGCCTCGCTTCGTGGGGTACGGAACCCGGTGCGCGAACAGCCGAGAGCGGTGTGGACGACACCGCGGCAGGCGCGCGCCAGGATGATCCGGCGATACTCCGTACAGGACCCTGACCAGCAGTTGATTGAAATATGTTGGCGCGAAGCAATTTTGAGAAGTACACTCCCCCTAGGCCCGAAGGGCCGGGGGAGTGACCCCGAAGGGGAAGGGTGAATCGGGCCCCTGAATTCCACCTCCGTCCGCAACCTCTGCAGGCACCCTCGATGCGGGACTGTTCGAGCACGGGGTGCAAAGCCTGACACACGTGCGTGCTGAACACGCTATGCATGCAGAGCATGCACACCACGCAGGCAATGGCGAAGAACTGTTCTTCGAACTTCAGATCATGGCCACGGCACGGGTGCATTCAGCAAGCTCCAGCAGGGGTCACCCGCACAGCTGGCGGACACGTTCCGAAAAGGTTCTGCGCCAAGTTCTTCGGGCGGACGAAGACCACGAAGCACAACGAGGGAGACATGAGTCGATCACCACGGTTTGCGGCGGGTCCATCGACCATGCCAATTCGCGACCCTCTGCCGCTCCACCGAAGAAACGCTCCCGGCGGCGTGTGAGGAAGACTTCCGCGGACACCCGCAGCGAAGACCACGACGTCGACACACATGCCCAACACTCGAAGTAGTTCCCCGCGAGCACCGAGAGATCCCCGACGGATAAATCGCGACACCCGAACACACTCCACACGACGACACGCACCAGCGCTGATCGACAGACGCGCCAACCGCGGAGCCGAAAAGTTATCCACAGGTCGCATTGAAATTCTTACCACTACTCTTCTACGTTTCCGCACAACCACATTCGTGGGGTCTGGTTCACCACCGTGTTGGAGAGTGCTCATGTTTTCGCTTGCTTCCACCGTGATCGACGTGTCGATCCCGCCGACGCATCCACCGCTCGTCGCAGACGCGGTGACCCTCGCTCAGTCGACGGACGTCAATACGGGTGGTCTGCGCGCGTGGATCAAGGACAACATCGTCTTCACCATCCTCATCGCCCTCGCGTGTGTGGTTCTCGTCGGTGGACTCAAGGGCAATTTGTCGCGGGTCTTCACCGTCGGTGGACTCGGGTTGTTCGGGCTTGCCTACCTCGGTATCGCGACATCGGAATCGGCGGCCACGGGGATCGGCAATTGGATTCTCGGGCTCGTCGGTATCTCGACCTGACCGCTGATGCCTGCGCAGAGAACATTCGAAGGGGATGCTCGGTGATCGACAACGACGACCTGATGTACCGCGTGGACCGGCACTACCTCGGTCCGACGGGTTATCCACTGCCCGTGCGGATCCGCTACACGGCCGGCATCGTGGGCGTTGTTGCTTTCGTGGTGGTGTTCGTGATCGGTCGCGGAATTCTGCACGTCCCGCTCGGGTTCAAATCTCTGATGGTGATGGCCGTGATCACGGTGTGGCTTACGACTCGGATCGCGAAGTTCGTCACCCCGGACCGCCCACTGCGGTCGGTTCTCAAGGCCGCCCTCAACGACCTCGTTGCGCCGCGCCCACCGAAGCGCGGTGCACCCGTGTTCATCTCGCTGCCTGAGCGGTTGGCTACAGGAGAACGTGCCGTCGTACCTGTTCGCCTCGACGGTGAGGATCACCGATGACCGTTCCCGAGAACGACATTGCGGCTCTGTTCGATCCGAAGCTCGACGACCCGGTTCCGGTCATTCCTCCCGGTGCGCTCCCGCCGTCGTGGGCAGCAGTGCAGTCACATGCTCCGCAACCTGCGCGTGCGTGGTCCGAAGCCGAACCCGCACACGCACCGGATGGTTCTGAATACGACAACGGCGAGGACGACACCGACGGCCACACCTCCGCTGCAACCGATCCGGATCACGTCGCAGACAAAGTGCTCGGCCGTCGACGTCGCCGCACAGGCAAGAAGCGTGCGAAGTCGGCGACAGATCGTGACAAGGACGCAGCGAAGAAGCGTGCAGACCGCGAACGAAAGGCGGTACGCCTGAAACTGACCGGCACATCAGCGAACATCACCCGCACCGCAGCCACCTCCACCGCATGGTTCGTCCAACGCCAGGGGCCGTGGAATTTTCGCACCACCGGAAAGCAGCGCCGCTTCATCCAGGACGAAGCGATCATCCTGACCAACCTGCAGAAGGCCGGCGTCAACAAGGTGCATCGCCGCCTGGTGCGCACCCCGTTCCCCGTCGCGCAGTGGGCGGTCGATCACGACACGTGGGCAACCCCGATTCCCGATGTTCCCGGCGCACTGTCATGGGCGGACTACCTGCGCGGGCAGCAGCATGCGATGTTGTGGTCCAGCGCGACGATCAAAGGCCGCTACTGGGGTATCGAACTGCCGCAACGCTCCTCACTCGGCCAGGGGTTGGACTGGACCGCCCGGATGCTGCTGTATGTCGCTCACTGGCCGCTGCTGGGCAGAGTGTGCACCGGGGTGAACAGCTGGGCCGACGACGCATTCGAACGCGAGCAGAAGGCCCTTGCCAACCACCTCGCCACACTCGAACGAATCATGTCCGGCCGCGGCGTGAAAGCAACACCGGCCACACCCGCCGCGATCGACTACTTGCTGCGCCGATCAGCGACCATCGGTCTCCCGCTGGAAGCTGGCGGTACGATCGCCGGCGCCGGAGACTGGGAAGAAACCGACGTCGCCTCCCTCGAAGACCTCACCGACCTCTCCCTCACCCCAGGCGACGGGTGCACTACCGTCTCCGGCGTCGTCGACGGCCGCAAATACACCGGCGTGGTGATCGTGCTGACGATCGGCCGCATGGCTCCCCTACCAATTCCGGAACGGATGCTGCCGTGGCAAATCATCGGGGACCCGTCCGGTGAACCTCTCGAATGGTCCGATCGCATCGAGCTACACGACAAAGCGAAAACGATCCGCACCATGCGCTCCCTGACCGGCAAGATCGAATCGCAGTTCGACCACTACACCGTCGAACACGATCAAGTCCCGCCGAAAGAGTTGGCGGAGCAGCACGCCCGCGCACAGGACGTGATCTCCGACGTCGAAGAAGACCATTCCGGACTCTCGACTCGAACCACCGGGTGGTACCGCCTCGCAGTGGTCGGCACCGACCCCGACGATGCGCGGCAGAAAGTCTCCGATCTGCAGGAGATGTACTCCCCGCACATCGCGCTCGAACAAGAGCACGGCCAATACCAGTTGCTGCGCGAGTTCATGCCCGGTGAGCCACAAGCCAACATCGCCAACAAACGACACATGGACGTCGAAGCAGTCGCCGCCGGGATGGCAACCGTCAGTGACCGGATCGGTGACCGCCGCGGTGTCGTCCTGGGCGAGACCGGATCCATCTCGCCGCGCCCAGTGATCTGGGACCTGTTCGCCGCGCACGAGATCAAGCACAAGTCCGGGCTGACACCGATCGTCGCCGTACCCGGTTCCGGTAAGACGTTCCTGGCCGGCATGATCGTCTACCAAGCCGTGAGAGCCGGCGCGTACGGCGTCGTCCTCGACCCCTCCGGTCCGCTCGCAGCGTTGGCCGGACTACCGGAGTTTCGCGACACCGCCCGCGTCTACGCCCTCACCGGTCGCGATTCACGCGCTGGCGCCTTGAACCCGTACCGCGTGATCACCGATCCGCGTCGCGACGATCCCGAGTACGACGCCCGCAACGTCGAGTTCGCCCGGGATGCCGATCCGTTCGCGGCGGCGCAGTCGAAGTTCGATGCGGATATGCGTGCAGCCGCTGCCGAGCGTGTCGAAGTCGCCGTCTCGGTGCTCAAGATGATGCTCACCGAACGGCATCTGCATCTCGAGCACACCGAACCCGTGCTGCACATGGCCGCGAACATGGTCGGCGGCGACAGCAACCACAACCTCCGAGAGGTGTTGGCCGCGATCCAGTCCATCGGAGTGAGCGATCCGGACCAGGCCGTCAAAACGTGCGCGAACGGGTTGTACCAGCAGCTCAGTTTGATGTCGGAGCTGACCGAGGCGCGGGTGTTGTTCCCGGAGGAGGGCACGATCGGGAGCGGAGCGGATGCGTTCGACGCCGACATCCGTCTGACGATCTTAACGATGCCGGGCCTGCAGCTACCGCCCGAAGGCACGCCGTCCGCGCAGTGGACACCGCAGCAACGGATGACGGCGCCGTTGATGCACATGGCCGCGTGGCTGGCGAACAGGCTCGTCTACGAAAAGCCTCGCCACGTGCGCAAGGTGCTCTTCCTCGACGAGAACAAATACCTTGAATCCACTGGCGCCGGCCGCACCCTCAACCTTCGAATCGCGCGCGACTCACGCAAATTCAAAGTCCGTGCCCTGGTCTGCTCACAACTTCCCGATGATTTCCTCGGATTGGACGGCAGCGACGACAAGACCGCCCTGACCTACGAGGTGTTCGTCGGTGACGTCGGCGGTGATCCGCATGCAATCGAAGGCGCGCTGAAACTGCTCAAACTTCCCACTGGGCAAGGGTTCGAGCAGTTCCTCGCTGAACTGGGCAGCGGCGGTGAGGACACTCTCGACGAGGACACCGACACCTCCTATCAGGACGAGGCGCGGCGCTGGATGATCCGGATGGCCGACGACGTGGAGCTGGTGCGTTCGAGCTGGATTCACTACGTGCATCTCGCGCATGTGTTCGCGGCGCTGAATTCCTCGTCGGCGAAGAACGCGCTCGGCGGCGCCGCATGAATACCCGCGGAGGGCTCAGAGCGCTCTCGGCAGAGCTGGATGAGGCAATCCCTCACCGATCGCGCGTTCGGGCGCTGACCGTCAATCTGGCGCGGGTTCTCGCCGTTCTGGCGTTGGCGCTGGTGCCCCTGGTCGCCCCGGGTGGGCCGATCGCATCTGCCGGCGGATTCGACTGCAAAGACGTCCCCTCCCCCGAGTTCCCGAACTCGGTCATGGCTGCTGAGTTCGATTCCTCGAGCAAAGACCGCGAACCGAAACAGGGCGGCACCGGCTACGAAACCTACGGGTGGGCCGGATTGCGCTGGTACACCTACGACCTCGGCTGCGGCAACGACCTGGTCCGCGCACCGGACGCAGTCGCGGACACCACCCTGGGCAACACATTCCTCGCAATCGGCAAGGGATTCGCTGCTGCCGCGTTCTGGCTCGACGACCAGACAAAGACCGGTGCAGCTGCAGAAGAGGCCGGGATTGCCCCAGCGATGGTGCAGTTCGATCAGATCGTCGCCTCGATCTCCAACGGAATGCTCGGCGTCTACGGAACGTGGCTGGGTGTGGCTTTGATGGTGGTCGCGACGATCATCATCTGGAACGCCCTCAAATCGAATGCCGCGGCCGTGACTCGCGCCGTCGCGATCGCCGGCGCTGCAATGGCCCTCGGTGCACTGTTCGTCGGCGCACCGCAAAAGGCCATCCAGGTCGCCGACGACACCTTCGGATCGGTCATCACCGACACACAAGGTCAGATGTTGTCCGTGTCCGGAAACACCGGAGACCCCCGCAATGTGCTGATCGACAAGATCTTCCTCGACGACTGGCGCAAGGGATGGTTCGGCGCGAATTTCAACGACCAGGAACTGCAACTTGGACCGAAGCTCCGCGACACCCTGGCATTTTCGTACGCGGAGCAGCGAGAAGTGGCCGGCGACAACGAAGCCGCGAGCGAGCTGGCAGACACGAAAGCGAAAGACTTTCAAGAAGGCATCATCGACAAACTCGACGGATTGAACCTCTCGTACGGCCAGTTCCAGGGCAAGGACTCCGGACGCACCGGCACAGGGTTCATGGCGATGATCAAACTCGCCATGCCCTCCATCCTCTGGATCGGCGCATCCATCCTCAAACTCACTGCGCTACTGGCCATTCGACTCGCAATTCTCTTCGCAGCGATCTGGGTTCCGATCGCCGCCGCACACGGCGGCACCCTCTCGCGCGTGTGCCGCATGATCGCCACCGCCTACATGTGGGGCGTGGCTGGCGCAGTCATCATCGCGCTGTACCTGATGGCGCTGGTCAAGCTGTACGACACCGACAACGGTCTCGTCGACGGCACGTGGCGGCTGTGGTTCATGGTCATCTTGACGGCGGTGTGCTGGTTCATCATGCGCCCGTTCAAACGGATGACTCAGACCTTCACCCAGAACCAAGCGGGCGCACTCAATCGCAAAGCTCGTCACGCGCAGACGTCGATGAAACAGAAGTTCTTCAAGGCTGGCAGCGCCGTCGTGGGCGGTCCCGCAGCGTCGATGGTCGAGGAAGGTGTCGGCGCGCTTCGGAAGGCGACCAAACGCGGTGGTGACCTCGACAAGGATTCGGTGACACCAGTGCGTCCGGAAGGGCGCGAGTTGAATCAGCGACGCCGGCACGAGGTCGACAAATCGCGTGTCGAGGCACGCAAGACGATGGATCGCCAACAGCGTCTGACGGATTCACGGAAGGATGCCCAGGACGTGCGGCGCCGAAGCCTCGCCGGTACCGCCAAGAGTTCCGCGGGCACCAAGCGGCCCATGTCGGATCGACCACAAACCGCCGGTCCCGCTGCCAAACCTAGCCGCACCCTCGCTCGACAGCTGATCGGAACCGAAGCCGGTTCACCGCGCAGCACTTCGTCGGTGAGTGAGACATGGGACGGAGGCCCGCGGTCGAGTATCGCTCAGATGAAGGTGTTCACACCGCCCTTGCGGGATGCCCCCACCGGGTCTACGACACCCCGTTCGGGTGCGACGCGCTCGAACTCGGCGACTCCTCCGCGGTCGACGGCACGACTGCGGACGCCGTCGTTGACCTCAGCAGGCACTTCATCCGATTCGACCGACAGGTTCAGCTGATGCCTTCCAGCACAGCCAATCCCGTCCTAGCACCGATCCGGCGGTGGGTTCTCTATTCGCGCACCAATCTGATGATCACGATCGTCTCTGCGTTCGGTGTGCTGTTCGTGGCGGGAGCAGTGTTCGGCCAGTCCCCGACCCCGTCGAACACTGCCTCCACCGCATCAACGACAGGAGCAGCGTCCGCGCCCCCGGGTGATATGAGCTACGAGTTGACCGAAATGACCGAATCCTCCATTGCCGGCAAGTCGATCGCGTCGGTAGCCGAGAGCGCACCGGCGACAGCGATGGCCTACGCGCACGTCTACGTCGATCAGTCACTCTCGAACAGCGAATGGAAGACCAAGCTGGGCGTGCACACCTCCGAAGCGCCCGGCGTGACGGTGGTCAATGCCCGCCCGCTCGTACCGGTCGCGATCATCGGCCCGACGCGCAGTGAGATCGTGGCCGGCACCGGCGGCGAGAGCGCCGTACAGGTCATCGTCCCAACGCAGGCCGGGAATCTGCGGATCACCCTGAAAGCCTCGGACACCGCCAAGAGTTCGACATGGCAGGTCCAGACCCCGCTGCCCACCCTCGACCGCAGCGAGATCGACAAACTCAGCGTACCTTCCCTCGTGAGCCCACCGACCTCGGAAACTTCCCCAACCACCACATCTCCGACATCGCCCACCTCACCGAGCACTACCTCGACCACGTCGCCTACATCGACCACCTCGGTCGCTGTTCCCTCGGTAGACCGCGAACCGGCGCCTGTTCCCGTCCCTGGCCCCATCCCGATTCCCGACCTCGACACACCGCTCCCGGGAACACTGTGAGTCGCCGCCGTGCAGCGGTAGCCCTGATCGTCACCGCGGCCACCGCCGCGATCCTGGGTCTGTCCGGATGCACCCAGCAGCCGGTGATCCCCCACAACCGTTGCAGCGGAACCTCATCGAACGAGCAAGACGACAAGGGATCCTCTGCCGGAAACACCGAACTGAAAGTATCGGGGCCGATCACCCAGCCAACCAAGAACGGAACGACGACGTTCACGTCCCCATTCGGGCCTCGCCGGGGAACCGCACACAAAGGCGTCGACTTCGCCGGCCCCGTCGGGACACCGATCTACGCGGCACTCGACGGTGTTGCAGTCAAGGCCGGGCCCGCATCCGGGTTCGGGAACTGGATCGTGCTCGACTCGCTCGTCGACGGCAAACCCGTGAGCACCGTCTACGGCCACATGTTCGACGACGGTGTCCTCGTCAAAGAAGGCCAGCAGGTCAAGGCCGGCGATCACATCGCGAACATCGGAAACAAGGGCCAATCCACCGGCGCACACTTGCATTTCGAATACTGGGACGGCGGACGACTGCAGGGCGGAACCGCCGTCGATCCGATGACCAAACTCGGCGGAGCGCCCTCCCCCGCCGGCGAAGCCGGCAGTGATTCTCCTGCCATCGAGCTAGCCGCGTCGTCATCGGCGATCGACTGCGGCGGCTTCGGCGTGGCGGGTGGCGGCGATCTCAAAGCCGGATCCGTTCCCCCAGAGATGGAACCGTGGTTCCGCAAAGCCGGATCGCTGTGCCCCCAGATCAAGCCCTCGCTGCTGGCCGCAGATGCAAAAGCCGAATCCGGCCTGGTCCGTGGCCTGACCTCCGGCAGTGGAGCGCAAGGTGTCACGCAGTTCATGCCGCGAACATTTGCTTCTTACGGCCAGGACGACGACAGAAACGGCAAGATCTCGATCTGGGACGACGGGGATGCGATCATGGCTCAAGGCCGATACTTCTGCGCTATCGCGGCGCAGGTCGACAAATGGATCGCCGACGGATCGGTCAAAGGCGATCCGAAATCGCTCTACATCGCATCCTACAACGCCGGCGAGGGCGCGGTGAAGAATGCGGGCGGAATGCCCAGCGGCGGTGACTACACCACCCAGACACAGCCCTACGTCGCGAAAGTCCTTGCTTACGAAGCAGAATTCGCAGCACCCGGCGGTAGTGGGGAGCTGGTTGTCTCGCCTGGTTCGGCGTCCGGATCGCAGGTCGTCGAAGCTGCCCGCCAATTCCTCGGCACCCCGTACGTCTGGGGCGGCGGCAACATCAACGGCACGACCGGCGGTGGATTCGACTGCTCCGGACTGACCAGTTACGCCATCTACCAGGGAAGTGGCAACAAGATCACCCTGCCCAGGACGTCCGAACAGCAGTGGAACGTCGGAGTCGAGATCCCTATCGACCAAGCACAAGCAGGGGATCTGGTGTTCGGTTCGTGGGCCGGAACAGGTCCGGGGCACGTCGGCGTCGCGATCGGCGGAGGCCAGATGATCCATGCTCCCACTACGGGGGACGTCGTCAAACACGCTCCACTGCAGAGCGATATGAAAGCCAGGAGGGTTCTGTGAGCAACGCACGCAAGCTGGTTCTGCTTGCCGTCGCTGTCCTCCTCGTCGGTGGACTGGTGTACTTCCTCTTCGATTGTGGCAACGAGACGGAAACCGAGACAGCTGAACAGATCGCCCCAGCACCGGCGCCGCTGACCATTTCGACTTCGCCGGCTCCGACAGCAATCGACGTCACCGATGATCCGGATACGGAGGTGGCTGAAAACATCGCTCGCCAGGCACTTTCCGTGGCGTTCACCTGGTACCCGGCAACGGACCGTAGCCCCACCAATGGATACGCACGCGCCCGGGAATGGTTCACCGACACCCTGGCACAGACCCTGCTCGTCGAGACGCACACCGAACGAGGCCCAGGAGCACAGTGGAATCAATTGGCCTCCGACAACGCCAAAGTGGTCGCCGATGTGACTGTGGGTTGCTCCGGCTGCCCACCCGACACCGATGCCCTCATCCACCGAGTCGCCAGCATCCACCAAACCGCCATCAACGAAAGCGAAACAATCACTGTCGCAACCGATACCACGGTTTGGGTGACCCTCACCAAAGGTGGTGACCAGTGGCTCCTCGACACCATCCGCTACTGACCACCACTCCCCACCATGGCCGTACGACAGAGGATTCGTACCGATCAACTAAGTTCGTACCAACAGGACCGAACCGCCGAACAAGACTCAGGCACAAACAGTTTCAGCCGAAACAGACCCAAACAGGCCCGCGAACCCAAATTGGAGGGAAACACACATGAAGCGCACCACCGCTGCCATCGCAGTCACCGGGATCCTCGCCGCGCCCCTGATCCTGACCGCATGCTCGGACTCGACACCCGCCAACGACAACGGCGGCAGCGCCACCACCAGCGCAAGCAGCGGTCGCACCGGCACCGTCACACCAGCTGAATCCTCCTCGTGGCGAGGAGACCTGGTGATCGGAGTCGGCGACCAACAAGCCAACGACAAAATCACACTCCCTGCCGCCAACCAGGTCCACGCACAGTGCATTGGCGAAGGCGACAACCTCAACGTCGACATCACCGCACCCAACGGCTGGCATGCAGTCCTCACCCACGGATCCCAAACCGTCACCATCGAAAACCCTCAACTGAACTACGCCGCGCAAGAATTCACGACTTCGCAGAGTTCACTCGACCACGAAATCACTTCAAACGAAAAATTCGGAACAACCAACCAGTTCCTCAGAGGCGTCACCTGGGACATCCCCCAAACAGGTGACGTGGAAATCCAACTCAACGAGCGAACACCCCCACACTGGGTGATCAAATCAGCCGAAAAGGTTAACCTCGCCATGCATGTCGATTGCAGCTCTCACTAGCAACAGCGAAAGTGCGGTCCGACGCGATCAGTTCCAGCACCTATCGAGCGACAAGATCGCCGGACTTCCCATTTTGAACTATCAGAGATTGTGGTCCGGGTCTCGTCGATGTCCATCCGAGATATATCCCACCAAGAAGAAGCAGTAACCCGACTGAGCCCCCGATTGCCGGTCCGTAGTCCGTACCCCACCGGATTTGGTCTCGATACATGACAGCTCGTTCGATCTGTTCGCGTTGCGTCTGGGAATCGAGTTTGGGGGCTACATCGATGATCGTGATGGTTTCAGGGGCTGAAGCGGATGTCGCAAAATATTGCCTATAGTGTTGCTGCACTTGGATTATGGCGCCGGAAATGGGCTCGACGGACAGTTCGCGTGTGATGCCATAGAAACGCTTCATGGTGACTGGGCTTGTTCCTTGTTTTCCCCAGCTGGAGGCGGGCAATGTGATCTCCGTACCAATCTCCACAGGCGCGATTTCCTGACGGAAGTTGTAGACGTCAACGCCTTCAATTTCACCCTCCGCGATGAAGTTCGCGTCATAGCTATCCCGCAGTGTCGAGTCGAAGTACGGATAAGTTCGTTTCTGAGTGTCGAACGGAAATTTGAATTGAAGTCCCTCATGGGCAACAACTTCCGCCGGTTTGTCCATCACCGTCTGGATCGAGCCGATCGGCTCCTCGACCGGGATCGCCGAGATCCTGTCGACAGTGGAACGATCGATGCTCGCATTCACAATCGCTGCCGAACCGACCCGATCGTCCCGCACCATCTGAACCGCCGACTGCAGGGTCACCACGTCGGATCCCGACGGATCTTCGGCAGTGACGCGCTGCTGGACCGTGATCGGAACATTGCTGTCCACAACCAATTTGCCCTTCGCTAACGCCGCAGCATCCAGCAATACTGCAGTACCCGTCGACACCGTTGCCGCATCGATGCTCAACGGAATCTTCACCAGCTGCCCCTTGGCATAGGTGGGCGCCAACGCACTCATTGTCAGCAGAAAACCTGCCGCCGCAATAGCCACGCAGGCAACGCGTCGACGTGAGGGGCGCAAGATAGGCGACATTCGGACGACCCTAGCGTGTCTTGTGCTCGACTGCGCGAGCCCGTGACTGCGCTAGTCTTGGGCGCCCAGTTGAGCGATACCAACAACAACGACTACGGTGTTCGGTTGGGGCCGTAGGGGATACTCGGTGAGGAGGTGCCCCGAAGTGGCAGACAAAACCGTCGCTCGAGCAGTCGAGCGCCTGTTCCGCATTGCCGTAGGCGACGAAGCGCGAACCCTTGAAGGTATGGCCGAAGCATTGTCGCGCGACCGGGGACGCCCACTGACCGTGCTGGACGACGCAGTCCTCCCGCCAGGTGTATTTGGTCAATGGGTCCGGCACCACGACCGCGATGAAGTGTCCTGTGCGGGGTGGGTTCATGCTCGCGACCGAACGATTGCTCATGAATTGGGACATATCGCGTTGAACCACTCCGGCAGACCGGCCATCGATTTGGCCACCGACTTCCTCCCACCCGCGTTGCGTGATCTTGGAACTTTGATGCTTCGACGCGATTGTGTGGACACCGTCTCGACGGAAGAAGCCGAGGCTGAAGCATTCGGGAGTCTGCTTCTGCGGCGGCTTCACGTCACACGTCGCGCGCAGAATCCTTCGGTTCGTTCACGACTGGATGAGGCACTCGGTTGATCACTGCTCTCGCGGCGGCAGTACTCGCCATTGCAGCGGCCACCCGGATCCAGCGTTGGTGGTTTTCCAGGTCATGGACTCTGGCAGGCGCAGTCATCGTTCTAATATGTATGTCGATTCATATGGCGCTCAACGTGAAAACGGTCGAGAGCGCTGTCAGAGTCACACTCGGGGCTGGATTACCCGGCACAATCAAAATGCTGCTCGTCTGCGGTATCTGCGTCGGCACCGCCATTGTGTTCACCACCGTCACCAGCTCCCGGCATCTCAAAAAGCTACTTTGGCTACATATTTCACTCTCAGTTGTCACCGCAGCGCTCTCGTTCTACTTCTTCTTCAAGACTCCGTGGCCGGCATCGACCCCTGACAACCGGACTTTCGACAACCAATACGCATTTCTTCCTGGTTACGCAGAGGGCCTGATGCTGGGCATGGCCTATCCGTTTCTGTTGTGCTTGATGGTGACAATCGTCGCTATTCGGCAAGCAGACCGGCGGACGGCAACCGGCTGGGGGCTCATCATCATTTCCCCCGGAGCCGCTGCACTCAGCGCATACGCCGCACTCCGAATTGGCTACCTGGGGTCGGCACGGTGGGGACTGATCGATCCGACCCCGACACCCTTTGCAATCTCGCGCGTCCTGGCCGTTGTCGGCGTTCTCTTTGTCGCAGCGGGAGTCTTGGTTACAGCGATGGGAACTACGCTCGTCTCACGAGCGCAACTTCGGGCCTTTGACGACCTTCGCTCCGAGCTACTTGCCCGTTGGCCTGGTGCCCTACGGCCATCCGAGCCCGGAAGCGGCGCCGCTGATCGGGCCGCCGATCGCGCAGCGGAACTGCTGGACGCGCTGAGCTTGGAGGCCAAGAGACAGGCTCTACCGAACCAAGGTGCAGCCTTGAGCCGGACAGAGGTGGCACATGCTGTTGCGGAATGGATTATTACTGATCGGATCCCGGAGGGATTGGGATCGGACAATCTCCGAGCACGGGCAGCTACTTCAGATGTCCGTTGGGCGCGAGAACTGGGTGATGCGTACGCCCGTGAAATCGAGCGAAAGTTGGTCCTTGAGCAATGACAGAAACACGAGTACAGGGAAAAGCCTCAGGACACGACCGGATCGCACGGTTGCTCACCGAGATCGGCGCACCCTGGGTCATCAACATCGTGACCTCATTGATCCTCGGGTGTTCCATCGGGGCGCCAGGATGGGGAATCTTCGTCGCGATCTGCACGGGTGTGGTCCCGATGGGCGTCATCCTCTACGGGATGCGAAAGTCGAAAATCGGCGATCACCACGTCACCAGCATCAGCGAACGACACCTGCTCATTGTCATACTGCTCGCAGTTGCCTTGAGCGGGTTGATCATTCAGATTATCGCGAGCGCACCCATTCAAATGATCGCGTTCATGACTGCCGGCTTGTCGGCGCTTGTGGTGGCTGCATTGATCACTAGCGTTCTCCACTGGAAAGTCAGTGTGCACACTGGAGTTTCAGCCGGGGTCACCATAGTTTTGGCGCTTGCGCTGTCGCCCTGGTGGCTACTTGCTCTCGCATTGACTCCGTTAATCGGATGGTCACGGGTTCACCTGGGTGATCACACCACGGGCCAGGTGATCGTCGGAGCCATTGCCGGAGCGGTCACAACGGGGATTGCATATGCGTTGATCGCTTAGAAACTAGTCATCGTCAGACTGCATCATCTTTCGAAACGGGTTGTAGGCACGTGCTGCAACCTGCTGACCTTCACTATCGCGAACATCCTGGATCCAGGCGATGGTGTGCTTGACCAACTCATACGTTTCTTCGTCACTGAAGTAGTCCATCGGAACATGAAAAACGTTGCAGATATCGCGAACCGTTTCTACGCCTGGCGACTGACGCTTACCACTCAGCAGTTGAGACATGTAACCGGTAGTCATCTTGCCGCCGCCGAATCGGATTATGTCCACAACTTCTGTTTGCGTGTACGGACCACGATCTCTCGGGTGCACCGTGTCGAAGAGATGTCGGAGCCGTTCTGCGAATGTGCTCATCGTTCGTCCCTCCGTCCTCATCGCCGTGCTGGATGGGCGCACTGGTCCAATGTTCAATTTCCAATACTGACAAGTCCCGCTGCCCAACGCAACTTGCAATAGTAAGTTTTCAGTTTTAGGCTGACCTCGACCGTGAGGGGCAGCAATGATTTACAGAGTCAGGACCGACAGGCGGTGACCCACCGCAGCCGAAACGATGTAACTTCATCAGTCAGCACTACAACGAAGGCGACCAAAGAAAAGCCTGGACCTAGGCGGGCGCCTCAGGCCCCCGATGACGAACCCGCATATGCGCAGCGAGCAACTCGTCAACCGAGACACCTAGAACCGGGGCAAGTTTCTCCGCCACGACGTCTGACAACGGAATTTCGCCCCGCTCGATGCCTCCAACGATCGGTGTCCGCAAGCCGGCCTGCATCCCAAGTTGCGGTTGGGTTAAACCCTTCAAGACGCGCCAATCACCCGGGTACCTGTCACCCTCAGGCACTTGCACGATATCGGCGATCTCTACACCCAGCTCCGCCACCACAGTCGCCAGAAGATCAACCTGCGGAGAGGAATTCGACTGCTCCCAGCGCCGGATCGTCGTTTCACCCACTCCTGCCCGCCGCGCCAATTCCGCACGTGAGAGCCCCGCAGTGCGGCGCGCAGCCACAAGACTTGACGGGGAAAACCCCCGCATCACTCGCCGACTCACAGCCAGCACCCTTCGCATCTCGTTGTCATTAGTAGACACTGTGCCGCCTCCTCGATACGATTCGCACACACGGCTATTTTTAGATGACCGGTTTTAGATGGCGGTCAGGTCATAGTCAACGACCTTGAGGGAGACAACAAGACAAAAAACGGAAGAGTCCCCCAGTCGCGCCAACGACCGAGGGACCAGACCAAACGGGGTGCAACCCGTCCAGCATTTTCTTCAGATGCAGAAAGGATTCTGCGATGTCTATCTTAGTGGACCCAACGGGTCCGGATGACGTGTTCCGCAATCGGTATGCGGCTCTCTCCACACTTGCCCTTCGTCGGCTTGTTGCGCGGCATTCGTCGATCGGCGGGCGTTGCGATGGTTGCGGTTTCGGTGTTTCGGAGCTTGTTCCGTTGTGTCCGGAGGCTGCGGCCGCGTTGCGTGAGCTGACGCACCGTGAGGGCCGGGGAACATCGGTGGTCGTGTGGCCGCAGTTCAGTACTGACGATCTTCTTCGGGTTGCTGCTTTGCATCATCCTGATCGGGTTGGTCGGTGTGCGCGGTGCGGGTTCGTTTTTTCGTCGGAGTGCGATGTGTGCCCGACTGTGCGAGCTGTTCGTGTGGAGTTGGAGGTCCGGGGTGTGGTACCGATTGGTGGTGCCGAGCAGGGCAAGGGTTTGTGCGCGGGGAAGTCACGTTCGTGGGAGATGGATGGGCGCACGGTGGTGGAGTGGCGCCGCGCGATCTCCTCGTGTGAGGCGTGCCCGTTGTTGGCGCAGTGCCGCATCGATGCGGCCGCGGCGGTGGAACGTGGGGATGGTCCACAGCGAATGATCATGGCAGGCAACGCGTATGACAGTCACGGCAATATCGTCGACGGTGAACGCTTGGGCCTGTACGAGTCGTTGACGACAGCAACGCGCCGTCGCCGGGATTCGGAGGTGGCCGCGTGAGGGCCGCGGTGCCGCCGCCGACGGTGTTGGCGTGCGCGGTCGATCCTCAATCGTGGGATCTGGATGAGGGTTCGTATCGAGCGGGTGTGGATGCGCAGGCGGAGTGTTTCCGGTGCCCGCGTTTGGCGGATTGCCGGAAGGAGTTGTCGTCGATGGTGGCGGCGGATACTCCGCCTCGGTCGATGATTTGGGCGGGTGTGCCGTTCAGTCATCGTGGCCGGCCGATTACCTCGGATGCGGTGTTGCGTTCGTACTCTCGGCGGGTCGACGGGCATCGCGACTCTTCTCGTGGGAGCGCTGCGTGACCCCGATAGTGGGGTCTTTCGATCCGGTCTTCACACGACCGCGCGACACACCGGCATCGGAAGAGTTCCCGGTACTGATCTTGACGTCGTTCGATTCCGCGTGGTCTGTGTACGGCGTCCTCGCCGATACCCACGGCCATGTGCCGGTGCGGGACCGCTACGACCGGTTGTGGGTCCTCGTCGAAGTCGCCGGCCGCCTGCGTAGTCGGCGCACCTTCATTCACGATCACCCGGACATCGGTGACTCACCGGATGTGTACGGGTTGATCGACGTGGACTCCCGCGCGGTTCTTCATGCCCGCGATCTGATCGAAGCCCACGGCCCGTTGAGGGTCGACCCCTCCCATGCCGCGGTCCTCACCCCTATCCGTACCGGTGCGAGAGATTCCGCGCACCTCCCCACCTGCACATCAGTCTCGTTCAAGGTCACCCGATTGGACTGCCCCACATGACAACACACCGCTTGATCGACGAACTGAACAACCCCCACCGCCCCCTCGCGGACATCATCTACGGGATCAGTACCGGGGCCCTCCCCTCCCCTGCCTCGACCGGCCTTCCCGCCGAACGATGGCAATGGCGCGCGGACCTCCTCACCCACCCACAATGGGGAATGACCGCGATCGTCGACGGACTCGACCACGTCTGCGCCCCCGTCGCCCGACTGTGTCAACTCACCGCCCACCCCATCCACCCCCTCAACGTGCGAGAACTGTGGGCTGCAGAACAACTCCCCACCACCGAACTCATCGCAGCGCATTCCCCGCACGAGGACGGTCACTGGGAAGTCCTCAACACTGCACTGGAGCTGATCACCGACGGACTCGACCACTGCAACGGACTCGAGACCTCCGGGATCGAAGCAGTCACCTCAGCATTTACCGCCGTCATCACCGCCCAGGACGCTGCGACCGCCCGCGCGACTATCACTGCTGCCGTCGAACACTGGATTCATCCCACACGTACCACCGTCGCATCATCTGTTTCCGCACAGTTGGGGGCAGCATCATGACAACAACACCGCATCGATCGCCGCTGATCGAATCCATGATCAGCACCGCCTCGACAGCGCTCCTGAAAGAAGTAGGCATCGCCTTCCCCACCGACGCCGAGATGGCCGAGGTACGCCAACTCGCCGAAACGATCGTCCGGGACACCGTCGACGCGCTCGCAGGGCCGCGCGAGTTGTCGGTCGGGTTGCGCGACAACCTCATCGACGTGGCTGATCTCGTTGCCTCCGATCCGGAAACTGCGTCGGTCGATCAGATTCACGACGTCGCGGTTGCGCTGCGCGGGCTTCTGGATTTGCACATCCCCGTTCGAGCGAATCATTCGTGATTGCGCTCGTTCTCGCTGTCGCGTTGGGATGTGCGGGTGTTGTGGGAGCGGCGTTTTCGCTTCGCCCCACACGTTCATGACATTCGAAACGCGACAGATCCGCACATCGCGGGCCGGCGTCCGTCACAGACCGCCAGCGCCAACTGCTCTCGATGAACACCCGGCCTGACTCGAACACCGCCGAAAAGAGAGGCCCCGCCACCACCCCGCATGACATCCGAAAGTCCTTGACACACAACTCCATAGACGCAGTCCAGAAACGACGAAACCCCCTTACGGGGGTTCGCCACACACTGAGCCAAATCAACAGCAAGCCAGGCCCGGCTCGCTGTCACTGATGAAGCCGAAGTAGCCACTCCGCCTTCTGTACTGCACTACTTCTTCACTCACATGAAGGGATTTACCTGTGACAGGTACATCTCAGGGTAACGCACACCCTGAACCAGCTTCAACACTTCCACACAACACAATCCTCGACCGCTCACCATCAATGCGCCACGCCCCAGTCTCCGACGACGAATGGGCCCACGCTGTACAACAAGCCACCGCAAACGTCACCCGCATCGAAACACTCAACCGAACCAGCAACCAACGCGGAAGCTCATGGTCCCTTCCCATCCCCGACGGCACCTACAGCCGTACCCCCACCTGGACCAGCCGCACACACTGGCAACACCAAGTCCGCACCCTCCTCAACTCCCCCACCGGCACAACACTCTGCACAACCCACACCATAAGCACCGAAGCCGTCTTCGCCGTCGCCGTCATCCACGCCTCCCACGCCGAAAGCACAACCGGTCGCTCAGTGACCGCCTCACGCGAGACCATCGCCCGCCGTGCAGGAGTGAGCACCTCCACCGTCAAACGCGCCCGACGAGTCCTCACAACCCTCGGAGTCGCAGTAGAACTCGTCCGCGGTCGCTACCTCAGTCGCCTGGAAGCTATGGCCGCGGAATCGCACCACGGGCACCGCCAATTCCGTGCAGCCTCCATCTGGGCCCTCACCACACCCCGCCCGGTAGCCACATCCGTCACCCCTCCCTTCACAAAACCCAGACGAGCCTCCCGAGCCACACTGCGCACCAACGCATACCGATCCAGAACCACCACACGGAACCATCCACAATCCGGCCACCGTGACCCCCTATCCCCCTCCGGGGGATTTGCACTTAAAGCTCTTGCTTTCAAGATCTCACCAACGCGCACACAAGCACACGCGGGCAAGACACCACACCAACCAACAACCACACCCCGACCCATCCACCTTCAACGCGCAGCAGCCGAACTCATCGCCCACGCACCAGCACTGAAACCAGCCGGCCACATCGGAACAATCTGCAATACGCTCCAACAAACCGGAGTCGACACCACCCGATGGACCGGACGCGACATCGCACGCCAACTCACAGCAGACACCCAACGACGAGGCTGGATCTTTCCCAGCGACATCGCCCAGCCGGCCGCATTTCTACGCTGGAGACTGGCCCAGATCAGCTGGGCAGCGGCCACCCCGACCGAGAAGGCTAGCCAGCATGATCACTTTCGACTTGCGGAACAAGCAGCGAGACGCGCAGAAATCCACGCCCGAGACAAACACGCCGCTACGCGAGCAACCCGGGCCCGCATCCTTCAAACCCTCTCGATGCGCACGCCCCTGCTGCCCACGCCGCGGCAACAGAACCATTCACCACGCTTTCAAGTGAGACCTGCCAGCTAGCTTGTTCGACGATCCTGAACGCCCCGAGCCACATATCCCATCCTCCTCAAGTCTTCCGCTGAGGTGTCTGCATCGCCTGCTCGATCGAGCGGGGCCTTCGGTGTGTAGTGCTCGAAGGGACCGTTCACGTCCTTGGTGTAGTTGTTGAGCAAAGCCCGGTCACCGAACAGGTGAAGGAATATCGCCAACAGCGACCACCGTGCATCGATCAAATACCATCCGATCACAGCTATGGGAACGGCGGTGACAAACGAATGCGTGGTGTTGTAAGCGTAGTAGAAGGGCTTTTCGATGTACGCGCTCTTTTTGACGAATACCCGTACCAATCCCGGTATGTATCCGATGAGGTCGATGTACAGAAAAGCGACTACGAATACCAGCCAATTGATGTCCCGCAAGTGTGTCAGCACCAAAACCGCGGTCAATACCAACGCCGTCAGATATTCGAGTCTGATGTTGAGGTAGTTCAAGGGCGAGAAGAACCCGCCGTCGGCATGTTTGCCCTCATGAGTCGGACTTTGCATTCGTTTCCCCTCCCTTTGGAATGCGCCGATAAGTGTGACCTAGAATCGGCCGATGATTGTGCCAACTATTTTCAGGGCTAGCTGGTCGAATTGGCGAGGTTTCGGCTCCGAGATCCGAACCGGTGAGCGGAACTGACGTCGTGTAATCGCTTGTGCGGTGGTGAATTCGCGTAGTCCGTCATCGCCGTGAATACGACCGAATCCGGAGCCTTTCACACCACCGAACGGCAGTTCGGGTGAGGACCCGAACGCCAGGACGTCGTTGACGGACACCATCCCCACCTCAAGGCGCCGCGCGATGCTGTCGCCGTGACGACGGGAGAACACCGCCGCCCCGAGTCCGTAACGACTTCGGTTCGCGATGGCGACGGCGTCATCAATGTTCGATGCTCGAACGACAACGACTGTGGGGCCGAAGGTTTCGTCCGTCATTGCTGGGTGATCGGATGGTACGTCGGTCAGAATGACTGGTTCGCAGACACGGCCGTCAATGGGGGTGGTTGACCCGACAACCACGCGGGCGCCGGCGTCGACAGCGGATGCGACGTGTCGTTCGACGATCTCCCGTTGGGCTGAGGTGGTCATTTCACCGTAGTCGACCCCGGCTACCAGGCCTTTCGCCTGTTGGGAGAGGTGCTCGAGGAACTCGTCGTATACGCCGGAGACGACGATCGCGATTTCGATGCCGGCGCAACTCTGGCCGGAGTTGAAGGTCGCTCCCCACAGCACCGATCGGGCTGCGGCGACGAGGTCGGCGTCGTCGGCGATGATGGCAGCATCTTTACCGCCGAGTTCCATGACGACGGGGACAAGCCGTTCGGCGCACGCGGCCATGACTTTTCGGCCCGTGGGGCCCGAACCGGTGAAGGCGAGTTTGTCGATCGCCGCTTCACACAGAAGTTGCCCGATTTGGCCGTCTCCGATGACGAATTCGAAGACCTGGTGTTGTGGGACAGCTTCAGCGAAGGTTTGCGCCAGCCATTGCCCCGTTCGCGGAGTGTATTCACTCGGCTTGAACACGACGGCATTTCCAGCGGCCAACGCGTAGGAGATCGATCCCATGGGAGTGAAGACTGGATAGTTCCACGGCCCGATGACACCGACGACGCCGAAGGGTTGTCTGCGGACGACAGCAGATTGGTTGAACGCCAACAAACGTCGATGCACGCGCTGTTCCGACATCACACGGGAGGCGTTCCGCGCAGCCCAATCGAGGTGCTCGAGCGCCAGGGTGACCTCGACGGTGGCGTCGACGTGAGACTTGCCGGTTTCGGCACACACGAGGTCGATGAGTTCGTCGGACCTGGAGTGGATGAGTCGTTTCCACGACAAGAGGTACGGTCGCCGCTTCGCTGCGGCCCATGCCGGGGCCGCCGCTCGTGTGGTGGTGACCGCGTGAGCGACGATGTCGGCGGCGTTTTTCGAGTGGTTGACCAGTGTTGTCGTCATATGAGGAGCTCCTGGGAGATCGGGACGGTGTCGCGGTTGCGTTTACACCATGCGTGCAGCGCTGTGCGCTATGGCCAAGGTCAGGACGAAGAGGATGAGCGCGCCAGGAGCCAAGCGGCGATTATCGACCGCAACTCCTTGCCTCTTCAGCTCGCTTCGCGCGAGTAGATAGAACGGCACAACTACGGGAACAACAGTGGCAATACCGGGGGTGTACCCGCGCCAGATCGCCGATGAGGCAACATGACTGACGCTGTGCCATCCGAAAGCGGCAAGTGCGCATTGGAAGAGTCGACTGCGCCCGCCCGTCCGCGCTCCTTCTCGGGCAGCGACCGCCATCATCAATCCGGTCAATCCGATCGACACGGCGGCTTGCTGCTGCGACATTTCAGGAATTGGCGCCGGAACTCCGAAGATGTTGCGATCCTGCGCTTTTCGAGTCCATTCCGGCATGGTGACAAGTTCTTCGATGTCATGAGCGGTCCACGCCGCCAGCAGGCCCCAGGTCAACCATCGGGGAACTCGGGTGTTCATGGACGTTGCTTCGTTGTTCGGATGCCTGACATGGCAGTCTCGGCGAGTTCTCGCAATCCGGCCGAGGTCACGTTGTCGCCGACAATCAACAGGCGGTAAATCAGTGGCCCGAACAGCAAATCCCGCACAGTCTCCGGATCGACCGGAACGAGATCGTCCGAGCCGAGTGCACGCTGAATCGACTCCACGATCGAAGCATTTCGGGGAAGCAGATAGTCCGTTTTCAACACCTCCGCCATGACCGGATTGTGCCGTGCTTCGGCGTGAGCGGAGATGACTACCGACAACAGCCCGGACTTGTCGAGGTCATGGGCAAATGTCACGGCCATCGAAATGAGATCTTCCACTGGGTCATCGGTCTTCTGGATCGACAAGCTGGGCACCTTTGCCATCAGAACCGCGCGGACTAGTTCTTCCTTGTTGCGATAGCGCCGGTATACCGTAGGCCGGCCTACTCCCGCTCGAACAGCGACTGCTTCCAATGTCAGATGCGAGAGCCCTTTGCTTTTCATCTCGACCAGGGCGGCGTCGATGATGTTCGTATCGACCTCGGCGCGGCGGGGTCGTCCTTGTGTAGCAACTTTGGCGGGCATAGTTCGAGAATGGCATAAACGTTACGTTGCGTCACGTAAACATTCGCATTTGTGCCGCACGTCACATCGTCCAATAAATGCAGGTAGAGGTCGGATGAACAGAAGGCATACAGCAACCCGACTGGTCACGCCGCAACCAAAGTGCCCGGTCAGAGCACCGAACGGCACGCCCCCGATCCAAAGCTGGATAACCGTCCAGCAAGCAACCCGCGAATCAACAAGCAGATAGCTATCGATCAACGACAGCTTCAGGGATCCGCAACCTGACCCCGCCATACCGGCCCTGTCGCCCCGAATTGGCAGATCGACAAAATCACCGGGCACAAGCGCCGGAAACGATCCACCTGCGCTAATCCCGAAAGTCCGCCTCAGGAAATTGCGAGCAGTCGCACACTTCTCTTCCCCTGTGACGCTCGATCGCCTGGCAGGCATCCTCGTCAATGAGCCCTTCGCCACAAGCACGGAACGCCGCCTCTACGACGCAATCCGCCGCAGAACGTCCACCTCCGCGCAGACCGAACTCACCGACCTGGAACGCACAGTCCCACCGACTGAGTTCATCGATCATTTGATCGCGCGAAATCTCCCCAACCACGTAAAGCTCGACAATCTCTCGCGGCTCCGAACCAGAGAACCCCTCAGGGACACAGGGTTCAATCTTCGCTTTCTTGAGGCTCTTCGAAACGGCCGGCTGCGAGATCCCCAGGGCCTCCCCTACCGCCAGTTGCGTCAAATCCCCGGCCTCCACGAACTCATTCACCTGTCGTAGCGCCCGAGCCTTCCAACGGCGCCCGAGATATTCGAACGCGCGCGCTCGCTGAGCATCCCTGAGCGGATCACGCCCCGCATCAAAACTGAAGATCATCGACCTGCCCTCCCCACTTCACTTCAAATCTTAGACACGACAGCGCTTTCGACCGAGCGACAATCGGGATTCCGGAAGCCAGGCAGTCGACGTCAACCAAAGGCTGGCAATGCACTCCGGAGAGGCGCAGCGACATCGGGGACCGTCTAGCAAAGCCATCCGGCGACATCGTGGCCTACACTGTCGCTTGTCGGGTAGCGGCCTTCAGCCCATGACGCAGGTCAAACTTCGCGCCACGAGACATCATTTCTCCATCGCCAACCCAAACCGGTCCGCCGACAATTTGACGCGCTTGCAAGTCGGTCACGTAGAAGCCGTTCCACCGCGCAAATGACAGAAATCCGTGATGCCGCTACTCCACTGTCCCCAAACACTTTTAGAAAGACGAATCACCACCCGCGAGCGATGACGGTCACGGCAGCACTGAACACACCCGGCGCTGCCGATTGCAACACCGGCATTGGCTCTGGGGCAAGCTCATTCACAAAGCACAAGTCAATCCCGAACCTCAGACAAGGACTCCTGTGAACCACACCAAAATGAGGGCGGTAGCCATCTGCGTCGCATTGAGCCTGGCCGCCGCCGGGTGCAGCAACGACGCATCCGACGCCCCGAGTGCGTCATCGCGTACGACACAAACTTCGGTTGACACCACGACCACTGCGCCGACATCATCGGCGGTTCCCGCGCAGGGTGGTGTCATAACCCCCAAACCACCGAAAGAGGTCGGTGGAACACAATCCATCACCGGTCAAGGATTCACTGCGCAGATACAGGTGGAAGAGCCCGCGATTGTGGAGGGCAGATGGGGCGCTGCACTGCTGACGTTCCCCATCTCAATCAATGTCGAATCAGGCGCCCTGGTCGCGTCACCGGACCACTGGGCAGTCCGGACGCTGAACAGTGACAGCGTCAAAGGCATCAACAACCAGGGAGTGACCAACGAGATCGGAACAGCAAGTATTGATTCACGCGCAGAAGGACTGATCCCGTTCGTCGACTTCAGTAAGAAACTTTCCAACGACGTTTCGATTACCGAGATCGTGCTCTACAGCGACAGCACGCAGATTGGGGAACCACTGGCTCGTTGGACGCTGCCGGAACCGGTCGCTGTGCGCGATATCCCGGCCAAGACGAAGTAGTTCAGGTCCTCCCGGAATCTGCACTCACTCGAATCCAGTTGCACGGCGGAACGGTATCCGTTCCGGTGCAGAAGGTCTCGGGCTCCGCGATTTCAACGGCAAGATCTACGAGAACGATGTGCTGGGTCGACCGGGTTCACTGGTCTATCTCGCAGCGATCTCGGCCGTAACATCTCGACTCGGACTGGCTGCAACCGTCAACACCACGTTCAACGAACCGTACGACCTCGCGCGCAAGCTCGCGACGCTCGACCACGTCAGCGGCGGTCGGGCGGCGTGGAACGTAGTCAAGCAGAGAACAATGAATGGTCATCAGCACAAGTAGCCACCCGCAGCGATCGACGAGAGTGGCTCGCATTAGCTCCTCTACAGTCGGTCCGTTGCTGCGGCGGTGTGAGTCGTGGGTCGTGCGGGCTGGCCGACTCGGCCGACCTGGACGGCGTTGATCTGACGACGGACCGTCGCCGCACTGCGTGGCCGCCCCTCCCTCGCCCAGACGTCGCTCCAGCCTGCAGCAGACAAGCGGCAGCGCCGATCACCAAACCGCCCACTGACCACCCAGACAGTCGCTCGCCGAGCACTGCCCAAGCCATCAATCCGGTCGCAGCCGGTATCACGGCGAACAGGAGCGACGACGCGCGCGGACCCGATCGCTTGATGCAGGCGGCATAGAGCGTCGTTCCGAGTGCAGAGCTGAAGACGACCATCACAGCGAGCAACACGATCGTGCGGGGGACGTCGGTGACCGACATTGGGGATACAGTCGCGAGCGTCGATGCCAGTGGGATCGAAGCAGTCACCCCGATTGCCGTTAGCACCCAAACATCCATCCCCGCGCACTTTCTGCTCTGGTAGACACCGCCTGCCGTCCAGCCGAGCATCGCAATCACCACCGCGACTATGCCTGGTCCCACGTGGTGGTCGGCGACACCCTTCGGCGGGCACGCCAGCAGCACCGCGGCCGTCGCGAGCCCGAGTGCCGCCAACCCGCGTCGCGACTCACGCTGTCCGAGAACCGTTGCCACCAGCGCGGCAGTCACCACTGGGTTCAACGCGATGACCAAGGCGGTGAAACTTGCCGAAACACCGTGCGCGAGTCCCCAGTACACGCCGAGGAATTTCGTGCCCTGGGTCAGCACGCCGGCCACCACTGCATGTCCCACCTGGCGCAGACTCGGTAGCCGACTACGCCGCGCCGCGACGACCACCCAGAGCAGCATCGAGGAGAAGAAAAAACGGAGCAGGATCACCAGGAACGGTGACATCACAGTCACGGTGGCCGCGTCGATCGGATAATCCGCCGCGTAAAGGATCACGGTCGGGACGGCGAGGAAAAGAGGCAGTGGCCGGTATGTGGGCATGGGCCAACTCTCGCCCTCGCTCCCAGCGTCGACCAAGACTGTTCACGTTTCGTGAACAATCGAAAGTGCATACTGGTCCGATGCCCACGCTCGACATCGTGCCACTCCGCAGCTTCGTTGCCGTCGCCTCGTTCGCGAGCGTGCGCGGCGCAGCCGAAGCTCTACACCTGTCTCCGCCGGCAATAACACGGCACATCCGAAAGCTGGAACAGGAGCTCGAGTGCCGACTGGTCATGGCTGGATAGCGTTGAGATTCTCGCTCATTCGGTCGGTACGCGAGTTGCATTGGCCCACGCGGCGTCGAGCGCTCCAGTGCGGCGGCTAGGGCTCGTGGCGCCGCCGGCAACCTGGTTGACCAGGACCCCCGATGACGTGGCGGTATTGGCCAGCGATCGTCGCGGCGAACCTGTCATCGAGGCCGCGCTGTCAGAGGGGTCTTTGGATATAGAAGACGAGACGCGGTTCCGCGCGCAGCAAAAAGTGATCGCACCCCTAGGATATGCGCGATGGGACGCTGAGACGCAGCGTCATTCTTCACTGGGCAAGACGAACTTCACTGCGCTGCAATCGTTTTTCTCCGTCCCACCGCCATGATCTGAAGCAACGGATCGGCGACCTCGGCATCCCCGTGCACGTGATCGGCGGGTCGGTGGACTTGTTATCGGGCCGGGATCCGGTAGAGGCACTGGCCGGTGTATTCCGCAACGGGTCGGTGGAGATGATCGATGCCAGTGGACACTTCCCTGGGTCGATCAGCCAGAGGCCTTTACCCGCGCTGTGCGCCACTGGTCTTCGACGCGACCATAGGAATGGAGCCAAACGGGGGCAGCCCCTTCAGTGGTCCCTGCGGTCTGCGGCGTGGTGTGAAACCCAATCGAGCCCAGTATCCGGCACGCCCAGGTCGACAAATCGCGGCTTCTTTTCCTATCCGGGTTCGCTATCGGTTCGTACTGCGCCCGCAGAAGGCCAGTAGAATTCGGCAAGCAGGCGTTGATCAGCGGCGTCGAGCATTATCTGGCATATCCGCAGGCGGTTAACCGATGCCACGCGGTTCTCGTGCGGACAGGTCATCGACTCAACAGCGCGCTACGCGCGGCAGAAGTGGTGTGTGGCAGCCACAGAGCTTGAATGGGCACCATCGGTGCATCGCTCAAATCCAGCACGACCACCCGGCCACCCAACGCCGAACCCGCCGGCGCGGTGACCAGCGCGACGTAGTCGTTGCCCACGACCGCTGTCACCGGTGGTGTTCCTTGGATCGGATTAACGACAAGCCGCGGTTCGAATCCCGCTCTCCGACAAGACGAGACGAGGAAGTCGGTGTAGAAGGAAGCCTGAGGCGGTGCCCAGACAATCAGAGTGAATCCCACGACGTCCGAGAGCGTCAGATCCTGCCGTTCTACGAGGGGATGGGAGGAATCGACAGCGAGCCGGAGTTTGTCGTAGCCAAGGCCTGCGGCGGCGAGATCGTTGGGCGTACTCACCCCGCGGCGCAGCCCGACATCGATCGTCCGCTCGATCAAAGCCTCTTCGATCTCATCGGGAAACATCTGACGGACCGTGATCGAGAGTTCCGGCATCACCCGGTGCACTGGCGCGACCAGGTCGAATGCCTCCTCGGAGGTGATCGCCGGGGTGTGCCCGACCATGAACGCCGGCACTCGATCATGCGCCGCACGGCGGGCAGCCTCGGAGAGCGACTCCGTCGCTGCCAGCAAGGCGGGCGCCCCTTCGCGAAGTTTGTGACCGGCCGCAGTGAGGACCACATTTCGCCCCTGCCGGGTGAAGAGTTCGGCGCCGACCTCTTTTTCCAGCAATCTCATCGCCGCGCTCATCGCCTGCTGAGACATGAACAGTGACCGCGCCGCCTTGGTGAGGCTTCCGTGGTCCGCCGCGGCAACGAACTGCGCGAGACGACGCAGATCGAGCGGCGATGACATCCGCGCCGTGTCAACTCCCTGGGCATCGATGTCCATCGACAATTTCCCTCCTGACCCACTTGCCAATTCACAACCTGTAATTGTCAAATTACACATTTTGCGTGCTTATCAATTGTGAGTCTGAACCGTAGCGTGATGTTGTCACACTGTCGATAACAGGAGCAAAGCATGTCGAATTCACTGCAAGGAAAGTCAGCGATCGTCGCGGCCGGCGCCAAGAACCTCGGCGGACTCATCAGCACCACCCTCGCTGAACAGGGCGTGAACGTCGCCGTCCACTACAACAGTGACAGCAGCGCCGCAGCCGCCGACAAGACAGCCGCTGCAGTCGAAGCCGCAGGAGCCAAGGCAATCAAGTTCCAAGCCGATCTGACCATCCCCTCCAATGTCGAACAGCTCTTCGACACCGCGATCGACGCCTTCGGCAGCGTCGACATCGCCGTCAACACCGTCGGCAAGGTCCTACGTAAACCGATCGTCGACACCTCTGAAGACGACTTCGACTCGATGCTCGACATCAACGCCAAAGCCGCGTACTTCTTCATCAAAGAAGCCGGCAAACGCCTCAACGACGACGGCAAAATCATCACCATCGTCACAGCGCTACTCGGCGCGTTCACCGACGGATACTCCACCTACGCCGGCGGAAAAAGCCCAGTCGAACACTTCACACGGGCCGCAGCCAAAGAATTCGGTGCCCGCGGAATCTCCGTCAACAGCCTCGCCCCCGGCCCCATGGACACACCGTTCTTCTACGGGCAGGAAACCCCCGAACGCGTCGAATTCCACAAATCGCAGGCAATGAAGAACCAGTTGACCCAGATCGAAGACATCGCCCCGATCGTCCGCTTCCTCGCAGACGAAGGATGGTGGATCACCGGACAAACAATCTTCGCCAACGGCGGCTACACCACCCGCTGAGCCTGAGTTCGTCCATTCCAGACACAGAGGAGGAATCCGATGTCCAATACCTTTCTGGCAGCACTCTCGTACAAGGTTTGCCGTGCGACGGTGACCTCTGGTCCCCGATTGCTCTCGCCGTTAGGGTCGATGAATCTGCGACGACGGTTCTCCCCCGCGAAATCCCGTTCGTCTGAGGGGGATCGACGGACCTGCAAGGTTCAAGCTGCTTAAATCGACGGATGACGATCACCGGTTTGATCAACGCTGGGCACCACACGTTTCTCATCTCCGCGGTCGACACCGATCCCACGGACACGCACACCACGGGCCAGGTTTTCGATGCCGGCGACAATCTCATCTCGGTCCACACCGGCATCGCCTACGGCCCGGTCAACGTCACACTCGAACTGCTGTCCGGCGAAGACCACATCTTCGAAAATGGTGGGCCCTACATCGATCTCGACGCATGGGACAACATCGAGGAAGTCACCGTCGTATGCCGTGAACCGATGCTCTTCATCACCTTGGAGAACGAGATCGTCGAAGAATTCGGCGAACTCACCTCTCCTAAAGGAGCGCGCCATTTCCGCATCGCCACCCGCGGCCGGGCCAAGCATTGGGACCTCGACGTCGATACCCCCACCGAGGACTACCTCGTTCAAACCTGGCCCTCCGGAGGCCCGTCGATGATCCGCGAGATCAAAGCCACGGACGGTGTCTGGCTCAACGAGGAGTGAACTGTGTAAGGCCGTCGATGATGCTTCGTTGCCGGCCTACTCGTGTGCAAGGGAACTCGGGGATTGATCGGGACTGCGGTTGCGGGTGCAGCCTGCAGAATGCGCGCAAGACGTCGACGGTGGACCGACTGGATTTGTATGCGCGCACTCCGCAGGCTGCTGGCGGAACTGTACCCGGAGATGACTGCGTTTAATCGCTGCTGTTCGCAGTGGCAGTCGGCGGCCGAGCGCAGACGGCGATGCGCTTCGACTCAGGAAGGGCGCATGATTCGCGGGTGTTTTCGGTTGGAAACACCCGCAGTTCGCGCCGGCGATGAAAGAGGTGGCGGAATCCACACAGGGCCAGGCCGAAGGGCGTTTGTGAGAAACGCTTCCCCTCACACCCGCTTTCACCTCAGCTTTGAATCTCGCGTCGCCTTAAAGGGATCGAATTCAGTGCGCGGCGTCGAAGGCGTCGAGGATCTCCGCTTTGACCCGTCCTCGCGGCGCCACGTCGTAGCCGTTCTTGACTGCCCAGTCCCGCACTGCCTGCAACTGCTCTTTCGAGCGCCCTGAACCGGTATCTTTCGCCGTCACTTCAGCTTTACGACCGCGGCGTGCCTTTCCGACTTTCTCGGCGACCTTCACGAAAGGCTCGAGGGTGGCGTTGAACTTGTCGACGTTCGTCGGCCGCAGATCGATCAGATAGTCCGACCCCTGATACGAGAATTGGATGCGTTCGCCGAATCCGTCATCGATCGGCTTACCGTCGAGATCGTCGATAAGTTGGCGAATCACTCTCTCAGCCATGCAACATCGTCTCCAATTCGATAGGAATCTCTCCAATGACCGGGTAACCCTAGCAACCCTTGTGTCGGTACCGAGACGACCGCGAGACGCCGAGAGCTACCCCTGCCCCGCCCCGACAGCACCGCCAGGCCAGGCCAGGTCAGGCCGGGAGGCAATGGTGCTTTACTCAACTTATGGGCTGGCCAGTGCGGAGATGTTTTAACGGAGACAGCGGCCGGTAGAACCACAGGGGTCGGGGCAGGTGCAGGTCGAGACGCTTCAGGTTCCCACCGCGCACACAGTTCTACGAGCGACAAGCAATAGCGTGCGAGCACGCGAAAGCCGAGTTCGATTCCCGCACATGGGCATTCCCGATCGTGGGCGATGTGTCGCAGTGGGCGCACACCTTGCTATCAGCCGGCGTTGCAGACGCGTCGCCACAAGAACTGGAAGCCGCGTACGTACGCGGCGAGATCCCATATATTCCGTTTGCTCCATCTGCCGAGCTTGCCGAGGTGGTGATCGTACAAGCAGTCGAAGACGGCATCGTAATTCTCCCCACACCGGGACGCCTAACAAGCACCTACGTGCATCGAGACCCGACCACCGCGATGGAGACGGCAAGGAGCTATGGACTGCAAGTCGCGGACAGTGCAGTGCTGGAGATCCGCTCTGCCGCCGGTGTTATCGGGGAAGGGGAACCCTCCGAACTGGGTAGTTCGGAGGGTTCCCCTCTGCACGGCGCGGCCGCGATCGAGCGAATAGTCCACCAAGTCATCGACACCTTCGCCCACGTGCGGCCCTTTCTCAACTATGCCTGGGACAAGGACCACCAACCCAGGAGGCGGCCACGACAGCAATGTGTGGCCGAGACGCGCGCCGGTCAATGCCGTACAGCGACAGGTAACTCGACGTCGCAGATGGAGGAAAGTGGATCTGGAGCATGTTGCGAGATCTGTCGCCGCACCCGAGTTGGTCGGGATCGACGACCTCACAATGCCGGATCGCCGACACCTACCGGAGCACTGGCTGCACGCACTCGCCGGGGACCGTGTATGGCGCGTAGCGGAAGTGTTGAAGCGGTGGAACCACTTCGGGCGACCGATCATGTCCGACACCTACACGACGATCACTGCCAGTCTCGCCGACGCCGCCTTGCTCACATCGCGGGGTGAGTGGTTTCTCCTGTACCGGATACAGCGGCCGACTGCGACGACATGTACTACCAACGACCACACCCCCCTACGACAACGATCCGCGATCTGCCCTACCCTGCGTGTATGCATCCTTGAAGATGAAAATGAAGCTGAGAGGCAGTGGACTCGAAGACGGGGACGTCCTCACCGGGGAATTCTTCAATGTTCCCAACTGATTTGGATGAAACCGCGCTCGACGGGGATATGTGCCGGTACTTCACGTGTTGGAAGTCCTCCGCGCGGCCACAGCGTCAAGTCGCCTCACGCTCCGCCCCGAATTATCCTCTCGATATGCATCTGACTTTCGCGGCAACATACGACCCGGACGCCGACGCTTCATACATCTATCTGGCTTCCGACCGGGCAAACGGAGACGCGGTCCGACAGCAGCACGTCCACTGCGACGGCTCTGACGGCCACGTCATCCTCGACTACGACAGGGACGGACGACTCCTCGGTATCGAACTACTCGGAGCCTCGTCCCTCCTACGCGCGTCCGCGCTCTCCCCGATCGCGTAACCGGAGACCGGCCCCTCGATCTCTGCATCGCAGATGTCGGACCCGCGTACTACTCTGTGCTCTGCGACGAGAATCAGGTCGCCACATTGCCTAGACCGCAGCGAGAGTCCAGGTCCTGACTTGCATGATCCTTGCAGATCGGTCGCGTGTGGCGACCTGATCTTGTTGAATTTCTGTCGGCTACTTCGCGGCTGGACGCTCAGGCATCTTCATCATGAGCAGCTCCGCACCATCCTTGTACCGGTACGCCCACTGGCCGTCCTTCGTCATGACCGTTCCGGCCTAGCCTTCGTGCGGGGCCGGGCTCTTCGTCGAAGCAGACCAGCACGTTACGGACTACGACCTCTCATCGAAGGCCCATCGCAGAGGTGAGTGCGACGCTGCTGGCGCATGATGAATTGGGCGCAGAGTTCCTCGGAGCGCCGTCCGGGCATCCGTTTCGCGCCGAGTTACGTAGGTGGCTGGCCGACAACGCGCGTGGCGCGGCGCATTCCGCTACGTATCGTGATGATCTTCGTCGCATTGCTTCGCAGTCATCGTCGTCCTCAGCCGACGGTGTCTCACGCGGATCTAAGTGATCGACCCCGGCAGTGCCGGGCCCGATCAGCGGGAAACTACCCGTCCAAGAGATCAATGAAATTGCTGATGTCGCGTTTGAGTCGCCCCTGCTTCGCTTTTCATCCATTCGTAGTAAGCGTTTGTTGGAATGATGGCGCGTGGTTTGGCGGCACTGCTTCTGAATGACGTCTTCTCCGTGACGGTTTCACTACGGATAGGTCGACGTCGAAACAAAGCAGAAGGCACTGTGGCATCGAGAGCTTTAGGTGTTGTCTCGCGTAGGCAATTCGCGAAACGCCAACCGGCGTGCAACTTCGGTCACCGGAACATTCATCTCCTGCGAGAGCGTTCGCATCAACCCGAACGCGGCAATCGCATCCAGATCGAAGCGTTCCATGATCATGCCCTTGGCCTGACCGATCAGATCCCGAGATGCAACAGCACTACGGAACTGCTCACCACGACGGGCACCCGACAACGCAATCGCCGCATGAGTCGCCAGATTGAACGCCTGCTCCTCGGTCTCGTCATCGATCCCATTCGCCTTGTCGGAGAACAGGTTCAGCGCCCCGAGCTCCTGCCCGTCGGTGTAGAGCTGAATCGAGAGCACCGACCGAATCGACGATTTCTCCATCACCGCTTCCATCAGATCCGGCCACCGCTGCTCAGATCCCACATCCGCAATTCGTACTGTCTGATGAGTCCAGATCGCATCGAAACACGGACCCTCCCCGAACTGATGCTGCAACACATCGAACCGCCGCGGCACAGGACTCGTCGTCGCAACAGATTCAAGATTGTCCGAACGACGGACCGGACTGGGTCGCCGCATCAACGTCACCCCCGCATGATCGACACCGTCGAGCAGTTTCACAGCACCCTCGGCCACCTCCTCCAACACCTCCGACGGCGTTTTCGCCCCTCCGGTCAGTGTCCCGTGCGCCGTCCGCGCCAGGTGTGAGATCCGCTCGTAGATATCGGTGCTCGAACCCTCTGTTGCATCCACCTCGTACTCGTTCCTTTCACATCATTGAGTGGTCATACAAACCTTTATACAAACAGGCAAACAAGACCCCGCCGTCCCGTCGACATGGGCGGAAAACCATTCGCGCCTGCTGTTCGGCCTGCAGGAATGTGAATGCGCACCACGGTGCACGCAACGGCAGTTACGAGAAGGGACGACCCAGGATTCACACGGGAGTCGGTTCAGAACTGGTTCCTGCGCACACGTCATCGACAGCGGCGCTGGCTTCACCAAGAAAGCACTTTACCTACCCCTGCCGCGGCCAGCGACACCTGTACCCGATTCCTTTCGCCATCGGCACGGCGTCGGAATCAGCCCCCACTCAGGGGCGGCCGGCAATCCGCTTCAGGCGTCCGCGAGCCCCGCGGCGCGATAGTTGCGGCACGACGAACTAGACGACTTCTCCGTGAAACCGAGAAAGTATGGCGCAAAGTTTTTCACACTGCTGCGGAGCTATGGGTGCGACGCATAGATCGACGTAGCCGCCCACGGTGGCGTCCAGAGCGATGTGTTCATCACCGAAATTTGGGCGGAGGTGATGGTGTTGTCGACCAGGGGGTACCAAGGGACCAGGGTGGTTTCCCGAAGGAATCTGCCCCAGCCGGCGAACGCTGCTTCGACCGAACGGCGGGAGGCGCAATCGTTGGCGAGATGAAGAACGGTATATCTGGGCAGCGGCGGCGAGCGGGCTATTATCGGCCCGTGTCATTGACGTCTGTTCTCCTTGCCGAACTGCACGTGCAGAGACGACATGTGCTCGCTGCCATCAACGGCGTGTCCCTGGAACAGCTTTATCGCCCAATTTCTCCGACGACTTGGTCACCGATCGCGGTCGTGAATCATCTCGCGTTGGACGTCGAACGATGGTGGTTTAGTGCGGTTGTGGGCAACGACCCCTCGGCGTGGGCGTACTTCACCCATAACCCGGAGGGTGGCTGGCAGGTGGACCCGAAGGTGAACGTCCTGGAACAGTACAAAGCGGAGTCCGACAAAAGCGACGCCATCATCAGAGCGAGCAATCTGAACGACTACCCTCAAACGTGGCCGTCGAAAATGGGCCCTCGACAAACTGTCGGTCAGATATTGGCCCACGTAATAGGCGAAACAGCAACACACGCAGGACATCTCGACATCGTCCGCGAGTCCATCGACGGACACCTCCACCTCGTCTTGGAGTGAGGCATTTATAGGTCGGCATGGCTGACAAGCACTTCCGAATCCATGGCATAGGGGTCCCTGCCTCACGTACGAGTGCTGCAGAAAGGCCCGCGCCGATAGGCGGATTGCAAGGGGTGTCGCAGCACTGTGCCTGTAGGACCTGCTTTTCCTGCATGGGCGATATCGTCCGGAGAGGGAATAGAGGCTTCTCCTTCTCTCGTGATATTCGGTCTCAGCCGCTATTCACGGAGGGCGTGTTGACGTGCGGAATCAGCGCCGATTGCCAGGGTTATCACGGCAAGGACTCCGAAGCCGGCCGTCAGTGTCGCGACGGCGGCCACGCCCGCCACGATCAGCGGCCCACCCGCGTCGCCGAGTTCACGGCCCAGTTCGGCGGCGCCCATCGTCTGCCCCATGCGCTCCTCGGGCGTTGATGCAGCCAGTGCGGCGAATCCCAGCGGTGTGATGATGCCGGTGCCGGTACCGACTGCAACAGCTGCGGCGAGGATCCCGATCAGCCCAGGAATCATGGCGAGCGCCAATCCGGCCGTTGTGACAACCAATCCCCATGCGATGCCTCGCTCGACGGTTGTCGTCTCGGCATCGAGCGCTCGTCCTGCTCGCGGTTGCGCAAATGCCGCGCACAACGCCAGTATCGATACGGCCGCGCCCGTTGCTATCGGTCCCAGGCCGGCATTGACTCCGGCAACGGGGAGAAACCCCACTCCGACCGACAATGCTGCGGTCGACACTGCAAGAGCTACTGTGGGCCCGAGGAACTGGCGATCACTCAGGCGCCGAACCAGGTCGATGACGGTCTGCCTGGCCCGAGGTAGCGGCGGAAGTGCAGGAACGGAAACCGTGGCCCAGACCGCGACAACCAGCGCGAGAACAGCCATGACTGCAAACAGAAGAGTGAGACCGCCGACCCACACGATCACACCACCCAGCAAGGGACCGAGGGTGTAGCCGAGACTCTTGTAGAACCCGTAGGTTCCGAAGGCACTGCCATGCTTACCCTTTCGGGTCAGCCGGGCGACCGAGGAACTGGCTGCCGGTGAGAATGCCGATGCTGCCGCACCTTGCCCGAGTCGTGCCAACCACAGCCAATCCGTGTCAGCGACGACAACAAACAGAAACGATGCTGCGGCAAATGCGACGAGCCCACCGAGCAACACCGGTTTAGCGCCGATCCTGTCCGCGAGCGTGCCGAACACGGGTTTGAGCAGGACTTCGGCGCCGTCGTACAGGGCCAATAGCAGACCGAGGTAGAGCAGCGAATTCGCCAGGTCGTCGAGATCGAAAACGAGGTTGGCCGCAACGGCATGGGCTCCGAATGCAGTGGTGAATCCAGCCGCGTACAGCGGCCACATCTGCCACCGCGCGCCGTCACCTCGAGTCTTGCCGTCGCTCATGGCCGGTCACCGTTGTCATGGCCTTCGGGTGAGTGCAGTGCATTGATCACTCGTTCCGAGTAGTCCTCGAACCGTCCGGCGCAGTGCTGGAGCGCCGCAGCAGCGTCTTCGGCATTGCTCGCTCCGAATACGTCGCGCGCCTTCAAGTCCCGATGCCAGCGACGAAGCCTGTCCAGGCTCTGCTCTTCTTCCTCGAGTTCGGCAAGGGTGAACTTTTCGATTCGAATTTCGTTGTCGAGCTCGGCTTCGTATTTCGAGCACTCCGAAAGGAATTCGGCCCAGTCCTCCTCGCGGGCCGCGGTGAACATCGCGGCGAATCGCACGTTGTCCCCTTCGCTCGCACCCGCGGCGGTAAGGAAGATGATCTCCCCATGCGCACGTTCGACGAGTTCACTCGCGCGGTCGACACCGGCGTTGAAGGCTGGAACGTTCGGCACTGCCCATGTTCCCTGGCCGATCGACAGTGCACCCACTTTACGTAGTTCTCGCCATACGGCAACACGGTGTCGCGTAGGTTCGGCGGCAATCTTGATGAGGACTATTCGCCAGCTCACGGACGACTCGGGTTTCACAGCAACAAATGTATCACTGGTTACATGTGAAAATGTATCTCCGCCGTTCCAGCGCCATAAACCCGTACGACTACCGGCAAGCTTTGACCGAGCAAGCCGCTGACCTTCTCATCGGACCCACGCCAGGCGCGCCCAGGACCACACAAGCAGACGGGAACAGCAGTGTCGGACGTGAGGCGTCATGTCCAGCCAGTACAGATCCTCAATCCCGCATCAAAAACCGAACCACCTGCGCAGGAAGCGATCTCACCATTGCAAAGCACGATAAGGACCGTGTCGGCACGGCGGCACTGCACAGTTCGGCTCGGCCGGCAAGACCGATGACGAGTGCGAATCGGCCGTCTTCTCCCGCCCTGACAGTCCTCACGACACACCCCCGACGGCATAGCCAGGTCGGGCTGGGCGTTGTCAATCGTCAGATGTACACCTGCGCGTTCGACTCCGGAACGACGAACACACTCGGCCAGGATCGACTTGGTCATGGCCACCGCTTCGACAGCCTTCCGTCAGACGAATCAAAGCGCATTCAACGGCCGTTCAATAATTAGACGGCGCGCCGATCATCAGGTGCGTGATCTCGCCCCGCGGATCGGCAAGTGCAAAGCAAAGACAGCGCGATAACGGCCGCCTCGCACTCGCAATCGGGTTATCCGCAGAGGCATTTCCGGATCGGGACAACACCGTGCTCAACCAGCCCGGTCTGCCCGCGCCGTCGACCACCGACGACACCCGCAGCATCCGTTCCGCGGCAAGCCTGCCGACCGAACGACCGAAAACTCGGCCACCGAGGCTCACGATCGACCCTGCAGCTCGTCGCGCGTTTGAAGCCGGAACTGTCCTGTCGCAACGATTCACACCGCACGTCCTCCGATCGACGGACGTGTGATGGATACCTTATGGGCGGCATAAGATTTCATGAGGACGCCCTAACGATTGCCATCAGGCGGGTAACAGATGCCTCGGCCGCAACGTATGTGGAGCGGCGAAGTACATCAACGCGGAGAAGCGGTTCACGTTCAACGCTACCGATCACGGGAGTGGGGAATGTGTTCGTACACTTCTGGACAGATCGCTGCTCGAGTTCACGTCGCTCGCCAAGGGCAGAACGGGTGGAATTCGAGATCGGTGACGGTGCGGAAAGCCCTCAGCCGGCGAATATCCTGGCCGTATGAGACGAGTTGGGTAGCACGGTGACAAAAATATGGGGAGCGAGAGAACGGTGATGAACAAGCAGAGTCGTCGCCCGACGTCCAACCGTGGGCAGTCGCGGTCAGGTGGAAACCCACATGAGGAGGCCCAGCCGACGCCGCGGCTCGTATTGACCGACGCAGCAAAAGTAATTACCGGCGATGTACTCGTGGCGTGCGGTGTCGCGCTAGGATTCGTCACCTTCGCGATGCTCGTTGCCACTGCAGCCTTACCGGACGCGCTGCAACCGGCGACGGACCGCGTCGGGAGGGGGATCGTCGGCGCAGCCGCCGCCGGAATTCTCGTGGTCGGTCTCGTTTACGGGTACATCGCAACGGCGGCCAGGGTGGCCCTCGGGACGTTCTACGCCGGCCTCGGTTCGACGACCCGCCAGCTACGTGACACGTTGATCGTGCGGGGGCCAGCGAGTCCAGCGCCTTATGCCCCGGCATCGGCAAGCACACTCATTCTGGGTCGATCACGTTGTTCGCTGTCCTGGTGTGCGCGATTCTCGCGGCCGAGCATCGTGGACGGTTAGAGGACGAAGTGCACCGCGCCGAGTTCACGGCGTGGGCGGTGTGGGCGGGCGTGTTCGCAACAGTGACGGCGTGCTGCGCAGCCGCTGGATGGCTGTTCTCGATACTCAACCGCCGCTGGCAGACCAGAGTGGGTTCCCGTCTACCCGAGGAGGTCCTGGGTGACCGTGGCCCCTCAGTCCGGGTCACTACGCGTGCCCAACGGCGTGCGCAACGTCGATCCTGGCAGCCACTGGACTGGTCTGCTTGGGCTGGCCGAATCCTCGCAGGGGTGGGCGGCGGAATCGTCTTTGCCGGTGTGTACTTACGCCAACCAGGCCTGTAAGCCGATCGGATCACCTACAGCGACAAGGTTGAAAGCGCCATCGACGGATCAACCATCGTCGGGGGCGCACTGTTGGGGCTTGGAATGCTGATAGTCACCGGCACCGGTGGTCTCGCCCTCAGACAGACGATTCGCGCTCTCCGCCGCGCGAGCACGCACACCATGCCAATCTCTGATGATGATCGAAAGCGCATCCTGGCCGCTACGAGGACTCTGTCGAGCACCGCTTCCGCCGCCTTGATCTGGTGGACAGTGTGCACTGTCGCTGGGGTCGGATGGTGGTTCGCCCACCATGTCCACACGACAGCCGACGGCGCCTCTGAAGACGTTCCACTCTCAGTGTCGGCGTCACTTCTGATCGGGTGGGGTGTGATCGGACTTCTGTGTGTGGGCGCCCGTACAGCGGTTGAAGCTGCTGCTCCGATGGTGCGCAATCGTTTTGGCTACGAAGTCCCCAGTGTCCCGGACGACCGGGAGTATCCGGATCTTCCGCACTTCGGACAATAGGCTTCGGCAGTCGAACCGATCAGTGGCCCGGTCCTTGGCCAGCAACGAGATTTTCACGAACGAACGTCTCCTCACATTCGCGCAATCACTCGTGCTGCGACTCCGCCGAAGCCCTCGTCGCCGACCTCATCGAATTCGAGCGCACGGATCTCCATGGCCGTCGCCACCCTCGGGTCAACCACCGCGGCACCGACCGAAGCTGTGAAAGTCGCCCACATCAACATCGACGACAAAGAGAAGATCTCCGTACCCGGACTGCAAGGCTCGGCCGTCGCCGCGGTCGAGTGGCCCCGCCCCACCGCGACGATCGGGACGAAGCGTGACATGTAACCAGATACCTCGTCATGTCAACGAGGAAACTGCCACCGCCCTACGTCAAGTCAACGGTCGCGAACCTCCTTGATTTCGTCCCCCGCCCCAACGACCTCCCCGGTCGTTACTGATCATGACCCTCAACGCATCTGGTGAAGCCTCGCCCAGCTCGACCCGCTGGATGCGAAACGAATCTGCCGATGACATTCTCTTGGAACGAAACTCGTCCCTAATCGAGACCGATCTACATACCCTCTGTGCGCGCCATATGCCCCTGCGGAAATCGACGGGGCTCGGTGTAGCAATGAACTCGATTACACATCTGGACTGAGAAAGGGTCGGCGCAGAAGATATCGAATGCCTGACATTTTCAGAATACAACGGCGGTGGGGGCTTGCGGCAAGCCCCCAGCGGTGCGGCACACTTGCTCCTCCTATCCATTTGACGAGAGGTTTTCCGGGTGTCCGAACTACTCGACGCGGGACCGTTCTTCCACGGCACGATCGCAGCCCTGCGCGTCGGTGAGCTTCTCACCGCAGGTCGTCGATCGAACTACCGTCCCGAGATCGTGATGAACCACATCTACTTCACCGCTCTCGTCGACGGAGCCGGTCTCGCTGCGGAGATCGCGGCCGAACTCTCCGGCAGCGACGCGCCCCCGCGGGTATACGCGGTCACGCCCACTGGGCCGTTCGAGAACGACCCGAACGTGACCGACAAGAAATTTCCTGGTAACCCCACCCGGTCGTATCGCAGTAGCGCCCCACTTCGCATTGTCGGTGAGATCACCGAATGGACTCGACTGACACCCGAACAACTGCAGACCTGGCGAGAACGTCTGAGCGCGCTTCTCTCGAGCGAGCGTGGCGAGATCCTCAATTAATCGAGTATGGGGGCTATCGGGCGCCTCGATCTTGTGACCGGGCACTTCCTGTATGCCACGGTTGTCGGCCGTTCAGGAGCACCCCTGCAGCGAATATCCGCAGTACCCCCGTCACGTCACTGCAAGTAGACGACGGTACTCGTCCAGTGACAGGCGTACCCGAGGATGGGATGGTCGAACAGCATCATCGTGTTCATCGTCGAGAGCCGATCGAACTCGAGTGGTTCGTCCAGCGGCGGAAAGCGGTCACGCTGATAGTCGCGACCACACATGCTGATCCGCTCCGGCGTATGAAATGGCCATGTCAACGGATGATAGTTGGACCCCAACCACAAATAGCCCGTCACGGTTACCGCCACGAGGGCGCCGACCACGATCAACATAGCCCGCTTCTCCGGGCTCGCCCAAGCAGCTCCACCGCGACCACGAACCGCACCGAACGGGGTCGGCCGGCGTCCTCACAACCGTCTGCCATCCGTTGCCGTGTCAATGTTGTTGCTGCCGAGCGACTGCGACAGATAGCTGCACCGCTTTTTGGAGATGGATCTGTCGGACGTCCGTAAAGCGTGCAACTGGATACCTCACTGGGTGGCACCTTCGCCGGACCGGAAGCCTGAGAAAAGATAACCGCGACCATCAGGAAGAGCCGCCCCAGAAAGGCCGCCGTAGCGTTCCTCGGACGGGAAAGTCCATCGCTGAAGCCGTTGACCGAAAGGGATGCTCTCGTGTGCAACGCATCCGAATCCACACTGCGGCCCGACTCAACAAGCCCGGACGCGATCAGCGACAATCTCCCACTAATGGTGACGCGCAAGCCATGACCAATTCCGTTCGGGAGCCGCATCTCGAACCCCAGGAAGCCTCGACTGCACTGAAACAACCCCCGAAACAACAACCCGTCAATGATGAAGCAGTCTGACCACATAACCATTGGTGCACAACACATTTAGCAATATTTGTCTGGTTGCGTTCATCTGACGGTCACCGCGGAGCGTCGCGGCGCCCAAACAGAGCTGCCGCTTCGAGCCCATCCTGCAGGTACTCGTACTCCCCCACCAGCGCAGCGCGCAGAGTCAGCTCGTCGAGGTCCGGTCCAGCATTCAACAGCGCGCGGAGGGCGGTTTGTTCTCCGCGTACCGGTTGCCCGAGAAGGTCTTCAGAGGCCTGTTCGAGGAAATCCACGAGGGAGGAGAGCGCTGAATTCGGCTCCTCGGACGAGACCGGTGCGAGAACATACGGCACAATGCGTATCGGATCGTGACCAACTGCTGTCCACCTCCCGCCCTCATATCCGTAAGCGAAGTTGAGGATTTCGTCGTTGGTGGCGGTGTCGAGCCACCAGGGTTCAGCGCCGCGATCGCACAAGTCGGCGCGGCCGCCTTCTACGGCAGGGCCAGGGTCGTTCCGATCGAAACCGAAGATCGCAGCCCGACCGCTCGGCAGCGAAACGAAGTCGAAGTGCGATCCGCCGCCATCTCGGTAGGTGACTCGATCGTTCTCGACGGTGAAAGTCGAATGTAGGTCCGAGAACGAGAAACCTGCCGCGTACGCCGCTGCCCATCCCGCAAGCATCCGATGTGCTGCGGCTGGATTCGGAAGGTCGATTTCAATCGGAGTCATTGTCAGACCGTAACCGTCCCGCAAGTTCACTCGGCCCGACGTGCGGCGCACCACAGGATCACCCCCAAGCGGAAGTTTGTGGCACTGGAAGAATTCGGACACGCGCACCACCAGGATCACCCACAACGCGCAGTACTCCCCGGTATCGGCGTTGGGTTCCTGCGATCGACCCCACCGACGACATCACGCCGCAGCTCAGAGCGAGGTTGAATCGCGGGATAGAACGTCGCGGAAAGCTTCTGGTCTGGCCGAACTCACGCGCGACGACGAGAGTCCGCCGACGAACTTCTTCGACTACACCGGGTGAGAATGCAACGACAGTTCGATCCACCTCGAAGACCATGCGCCACTGCGCCCCGAATGCCGTCGCCAAAGACTTCCCCTCCCGCCTTCCCATCGAGTCAATGGAACCTTTGTCAGCAGATCCGATGAACGCGCGTTGCCCGACAACACTCCTGCGCTGCTGGCGTTCCAGATGACGCTAATCGGGCAACCTCAACCCGTACGCATTCCGAAGCGCCTGTGGCGTTCTTGGCTCGACGATCCTGCCGTCGTTTCTCGCTTCGAGTCCAAACGCTTCCGACGCCGCCGAGATCAGTGCTGGCCCTGGATCGGCGGGGTGTCCTCGACCGGGCATGGTTCCTTCCGGGCGGCGAGGTTCCTTCCGGGCGGCGAGGTTCCTTCCGGGCGGCGAGCCTGCCCGGGCCGTCTCGCCGCGGGACCGTGCCGGCGCATTTGTTCGCGTACCAGCTCGAATACGGTGTCATCTCGAGGTTGGGCTGGTCCAACACCGATGACGCGGTGCTGTGCCATCAGTGCGACGTCGCCGGCTGCACTAACCCGGCACATATGCGGTTGGGAACCAATCGCAGCAACCGCAGCGAATACGAGCTTCGGCGACGCAACATCGCCAGCCCCCTCGCCGATGTTCGAGGTCCCGCGGGTCGCACTCGCGCCATCGCTGCCGCGATCCGTACCGGGATCGAACAAGACGTAGGAAGCGACGTCATCGAGGAGCGCATCGCGGGGCCGAGGCTGCAGGACGTCAGCTCCCATTCTGGTAGCAATGCCGCCGAACGATGAACATTCATCGTAGACGTATTACATTGCGGTGCAACATTATTCATCACCAGAATGACATAATAGCTCTTATCGGCGAAAGAATTTGGCTGGTATTCTGTTGAGCTGCAATAGGTCTGGCTCAACTCGGCATGAATATGTCTTTTATGGCGATTTGATAGCGCCGTCCCCAAGACTCACCCTGCGCTTCGAGGGGGTGAGTGACACGCCTTCTGTGTTGAGCGAACACCCAGATAGCACTCCTTTTGGTCCGCATCGGTCGCCGGCGAGGCCCCACTAGGCCTGCATCAGTAGGTCTGCAACTTTCTTTGCTGTTTCTTTCGCGGATCCTGGGTTCTGGCCGGTGACGAGGTTTCCGTCGACGACCGCGTACGACACGAACGGCAGTTTCGCTTTTTCGTACAGTGCGCCACGCTCTTTGGCTCTTTCCTCGGCGTTGTAGGGCACGAGTTTGTCGACGCGGGCGAGTTTTTCCTCGAGCCAGGCGAATCCGGTGAGCTTGCGGCCGGCGATGAGGTAGCTTCCGTCGGACAGTTTGGTGTCGAGAAGTCCGCAGTAGCCGTGGCACACCGACGACACGATTCCACCGCGTTCAAAGATTTCCCGCGTGATGCGTTGCAAGCCTTCACTACCGGGAAAGTCGTACATGACGGCATGTCCGCCAGTGAAGAAAATTGCGTCGTAGTCGGCGGAGTCGACCTGTTCGGGACTGGCGGTGGAGTCGAGTAGGGCCATCCGGGCAGGGTTCGAGCGCCATGCCTTTGCGCTTTTGTCGTAGTTCGGGAACTTGAGCGATCGCGGTTCCAAGGGCACCTCTCCGCCCTTGGGGCTGACCAGAGTCTGCTCGAAACTGTGGTCGTCGAAAACGTGCCAGGCGTGGCTGAGTTCGGAGAGCCACAACCCGGTCTTTCGAGAGGGATCGTCGTAGTGGCCGACGTTGGTGACTACGTTCAGGATTCGCTTGGTCATCGCACTCTTCTCTCGATCGATTTCGTCATTGGATCAATCATCCTTGTACCGCCAGAATCGCAGCAAAAGCTGCTCGCACTCGATCTGCGGCCTCACCGGGCGCGGCCGTCGACATTTTGCCGTCGAGATGCAGACAAGCCAAACCGTGCGCCAATGCCCATGCCGCCGATGCCAACGCCTCGGAATCTGCATCGGGAAAGACAAGCGTCATCCCCATCTGCATCAACAGATGAATCTCTCCAGCCGCTTGCACGCGCTCGTCGTTACCCGTGTCGCACTCGTTGCCGAACATCAACCGGAAGAGCGCCGGTCGCCGCAGCGCGAACTCGACGTAGGCGACTGCGAATTCGGCAAGATCTGCCGACGTCGACGGTAGGTCGCGACCCTCTGTCAGGTCCGCCTTCAGATCGCGCAGCCCTTGCGCGGCGAGAGCAGATTCGAGCGCGTCACGATCAGCGAAATGTCGGTACGGCGCAGTCGCCGACACACCGACCTCGCGCGCGATCGCGCGCATCGAGAACGGCTCACCGGCCTCGAGCATGCGCATCGCCGACGCCAGCAGCGAGGCCTTCAGATCACCGTGATGGTAGCCACCCTTGACAGATGTTGACACCGTTAACTTTCCTTTCTACGCTCATGTGAGCAATGTAAACATACCGCATTCAGGAGCACCGATGCCATTCACCGGCCAAGCACCCGACAAATTCAAGACTGACAGCACAGTCTCCCCGGTCTTCGACCCGTTCACCCTTTTCAGTGGGGCGACACTCCCGAACCGGATGGTCAAGGCAGCCATGGAGGAGAACATGGCCGCACCGGGACAGCTCCCCGGCACAGAGTTGTTCGAGCTCTACCGCCACTGGAGCCACGGCGGGGTGGGAACGATCATCACCGGCAACGTCATGGTTCACGCGGAGGCGCTGACCGGGCCGGCCGGCGTCGTTCTCGACGTACAGGCGCCGATCGGGCCGTTTCGCGAATGGGCGGATGCCGCCAAGAGCGGTGGTGCGCACGTGTGGATGCAGATCAATCACCCCGGTCGGCAGATTCAAGCCGACATGCCCGGTGTCGCATGGGGTCCGTCGGCGGCTCGCCTCGAACTCGGCAAGAACAGCAAGCGATTTGCCCATCCCCAGGCCATGACGGCGCAGCAGATCGGCGACACCGTCAATCGTTTCGCAACAACAGCACGTCGCGCAGAGGAAGCTGGTTTCGACGGCGTGGAAATCCATGCCGCGCACGGCTATCTGCTCTCGCAGTTTCTCTCTCCGTTGGTCAATCAGCGCACCGACGAATGGGGCGGCGCCCTAGAGAACCGAGCGCGATTGCTCCTCGACATCGTCCGCGCAGCGCGCAAGGTGGTCACCCCGACGTTCGCCGTTGCCGTCAAACTCAATTCCGCGGATTTCCAGCGCGGCGGATTCGACTCAGACGACGCAGCGCAAGTGATCGCCATGCTCGCACCACTCGGTGTCGACGTCGTCGAACTGTCCGGAGGGAGCTACGAGGCGCCGGCCATGACCGGCCAAGGCCCGGACGATCGCACCCTCGCCCGAGAGGCCTACTTTCTGACCCTGGCAGAAGAACTGGCCAAGGCCAGTCCGGTGCCGTTGATGTTGACCGGCGGCGTGGTCCGGCGCTCTGTTGCCGAACAGGTCCTGGCGGGCGGTGTGGATTTGGTCGGCATGGGCAGTGCCTTGGCGATCGATCCCGATCTACCGAATCGATGGCGCCGCGACGCCGCGGCCTCCGTCGAACTGGCCCCGGTGACCATCAAGGACAAGGCGATAGCGTCGGCGGCGAGCATGGCTCGCGTGCGACAGCAGCTTCGACGACTCGGCCGAGGCAAGCCGAGACGGCGGACGGCGAAACCTGTGCTCGCACTGGTGAAAGAGCAGCTGCTGCAGCGCCGTGCGCTCCGCCAGTACCGCCGGTGGCTACAGCACCGCACCGCCTCGGACGAATGATTGAGCGGAGCCGTGTTCGCTCCTGCAGATTCATCGAACCGAAAGCGCCGGAGCAGGACTCCCGGCATTCATCTCGACACGGAGCTTGACAAACACCAATCTGGATGGATTGCGCCCTTTCCCACGGGGTGCCATCGAACCACAACAGTGGATGTCGACTCGTTTCGCGGGATGGGTAGTGGTCAGTGCACAGTCCGCCGCCAAGAACTTGCACTCAAGCTAGGGAATCCAGCCATGACGGAGTCACGCTCGACCCTCCACCGCTCCATATTCAGACCACGTGTTGACAGTGCTTACATTCAACCCTAGCCTGATGTAAGCAATGCAAACATTGAACGAACGGGAGCACGACAATGACGAACACAGCGACAACCGTCGAGGTCGATCTGGGCGGCCGGACCGTCGAAATCCCGAAGGACGGCCTGTTCGACCGCTACCGGATGGATGTGCCGCTCGACGAGGTCGCCGCCAACCCGCGGGTCCCGAGTGTCGACTTCTTCCGCAGGCTTCCGAAAACGCAGGTCGAATCGCCGATCGGCACGACAAGGACGCCGAACTTCTACTATGCGATGTCCTCGGCACGGTTGACCATGCTCGCCCCGAGCAGCGCGATCCGTAAACGGATCCCGGAGGAGTTGGTACCGCTGGAGATCGCACCCGGACTCGGACTGGTATCCGTCATGCTGTTCCGCTACGACGTGTGCGACATCGATTTCTACACCGAGGCGGCTGTGGGTGTGGCGGTACGCCCGGCGCGCCACGGCGGCTTCAGCACGGCCGCTGCCGATCTGGTTGCCGCTCTCGGTGACGATCACCTGCACTCCTATGTGCTCTCACTTCCGGTCAACACGGACATCGCCCAGGTCCGCGGCCATGACGGCTACGGATTCCCCAAGTGGGTCACCGATCTCGACGTCGACATCGACCAGGCACGCACCACGGCCCGCATCGCCAACGCGGACGGCGGCGTCGACATCGCCTTCTCCGCACCCACCCCGAAGCAGACGCAGTTCGAAACAGGAACGAAAGTCTCCACTCTCACCTCGTACACGAAGCGAGACGGATCCTGGCACTCGACCCTCAACCAAACCAACGTCCTCGCCAGCGGAACGTCATTGTTTCGTCGCGGATTCGATCTGACTCTCGGCGAGGGCAGGATGTCGGACGATCTTCGCGCACTCCGACCCATCCGCACGATCAGATTCGATGCCACCACCTCAGCCCAGGCCGCTCTGCACATGCCGGTCCCGGTCTCGGTTCGCTGA
>JADGMW010000055.1_pt2 | contig 75353 bp, 62 predicted proteins | sample 8641801 | NCBI WGS metagenome assembly JADGMW01 (sample SAMN16272018, study PRJNA661076) | feces metagenome | isolation source: fecal sample from diarrhoea affected cattle A | host: Bos taurus | place: South Africa: Lokaleng Village, Mahikeng | collected 2019-09
AATTAGTTACCGGACGGTACCAATCGTCCTGTTTGCCCGCCAGCGCGCCATCTCCTCCATCTTGGATTTAGGGTGAACTTTCGGTAACAGATATATATCGACAGGCTTATCAGCAGCGAAAAGGACTTAGGTCCCACTATGAGCAAGGTCACCGTTTACGAACGAGAAGATCCCTCAGAAACAGTGCGGCAAATCGAATTGAATCCGCATTTCGCGGGCCTCAGAGCAGTTGAAGGCCGAAAGTGCGGGTACCAGGCCGGTGCGCGTACTTGAACATGAAACTAACAGGCATTACTTGGCAATCAATCGTGAAGTACGGCGCCCGAGCGGGGCCTGGGAGCGCAACTCTGCACGGTAGACGCGGAAATACGCACTTCGTGGTCGGCGCGAAATCGTAGAACCCACTGGCATCGCATCGTTAGCTTGTCAATCACTGATTCGCGCAGACGACGCACACAAGTAGTACGCAAGTACGAGAAAAGGCTCTGACCAAGACCGCAGTCCTTGATCAGAGCCCTACCAACTCGGGGTCGAAAGTTATGCCGGTTCTCTCATGATGCCGATATGCCGTGCAGTCCCGGACACCCCAGGAACCTCTTGCACCGGAGACCAGGTGTTCAGCCCGTCCGTGCTGTCGGAGTAGAGATACTTTCCTTCGGTATAGGCGTCGAGATAGATCCGCCAGTCGCCGCTCGGCAACTGAACCACGGCCGGACCTTCGACAAGCGAACCCCAATTCCCGGGCGGGACAAACGAATAAGGTCCCGTCACCGAAGGAGCGACCGCATGCTCGACGACCTTCTTCGTCTCGTTCTTGGTAAACGCATGATAGGTCGATCCGACTTTGACCACGGTGGTGTCGATGTGGTCCGCACCGATCCCGGCGAGCGGAACAGGCGGGCTCCACAACCGGAGCGACGGTTCCAACGCCGTCATCAGATACGGCACAAATCCTCCACCGGTCGACATCGACAGGATGACGTTGACGCGATCGCCGTCCACAAACCATTCAGGCGCCCAGGCCTTGGTGACGAATGGTGACAGCGACGGCCCGTCGCTGAAACCGGCCGAACCCGAGAAGCCCGGTGGGCTCGCAGAACCGGTGCCATCTCCCGTTCCAGGCATCAAGGCGCAGCAAAACGGAACCGGATAGTTCCCCAGCGGCGTCCAGTTGATGCGGTCGCTGCTGCGTGCGAACCCGATGTTCGCCCCACCACCCGTCGTGTAGGTGAGGTAGTACAGCCCGTCCGTGTTCCGGAAGATGCTCGGATCACGCACGAGCCCAGACGGCGGCCTGTACGCCGACTGCTGGACGAGTTGAAAGCCGGTGCCGTCGGCCGACTCGTAGACATCCATGTCACGGTCGCTGGCATTACTGAACGCCACCATTGTGTATTTCCAGTCAGGCGGCGGCGCGGCGCTGCTGGCAGGGGCTGCGACCAGCAACCCCGCGACGACGAGGATCACCAGCGATACAGCAGAAAGGCCGGTCCGTTTTGTCGGAATCACCGATGCAGTATGTATGACAGCCGGCCCACCATGGGTAACTTCGGTCGGAGTTAGAGCAGGATCGTTACCTGAGGCGATTCGCCTTGTAGTGGAGGGCGGAGACGCCGGCAAGGTCGGCCGTTAGCATCACGCCATGGAACTTGGGGTGCATTTCGCGCTGTCAGACAGCGTGGCAGCGGAACTTCTGGACGCGCGCGGCGACGACGACAAACTCGGCGCTGTGGTCGAGGACATCGAGGAGACGGGCCGATCCGAGTTCTCGTGCGACACGGACAAGGCGTGGGATCCGATCCTGTGCGCCCTCTCCAGCACGGGGTACGAGCGCGTGTCCGAGAACTGGCCGGCCTACGGCGTGATCTTGGGGGACGAAGACCTCAACACCGACACCGACGACCAACTCGTCACCTACCTGGCACCCGATCGGGTCGCCGAAGTCTCCTCGTACCTGGCGGAAGTCACCGAATCCGAGTTCGGCGTGCGCTACGACGCGATGCCGCTCGACGACCGCAACCCGGAGTACGGTTCCGACGAGCGCGGGTACGCCTGGGGCTGGCTTCAGGAAGTGGCGGACTTTTTCCAGCGCGCGGCCCGAGAGCGTCGCCACGTGGTATTCACCGTGCGGTTCTGACAGTCGAGAGCCCACTGCCGAAGCAGCGCGCCCTCGAAGAATGAAAGACCGCTTGACAGTGGCGCTCAACTGCGGAGGACCCTCTGCGCGGGTTCTTGCTCTGACAATTCCTGTGCCGCAGCGTTTCTGGGTGACCGAGTGCGTGTCCTTCTCGCAGCCAGACCGAGCAGTAACGGAAACGTAACGACAGCCCGCGCGCTTCTCTGGCATTCACGATCTCGACCAGCAGTTTCACTGAAACAGTTTATTTTTCAACGGATTTCCAGTAGTGAGCTGCATCTCAAACCAACCCAGTGGATTGCTCATTGTTTGCGACATGGCGTTGACTGTTACCGGAAGAATCAGACAAAGTGGCCTGTGGAGGCGCAACTCGAGTGGGCCACCGACGAGGGAGAAGCCGAATGACGCACCTACGCAAGATGATTACCGCGGCCGCATTGATACCTGCCGGTATCGCAGCCATCGCACTCAGCGGCGCGGGCGCAGCATCAGCTGTTACTCCGATCGCCGACAACGGGCGCATCGGCGTGCAGCTGAACCAGGGTGAGACGGCATTGTTCGGCCAGCTCAATGCCGGCGCTGCGATCGAAAGCATCACTAACTCCACCCAGATCGGCGTGCGCCTCGCACCAGGATCGCGCTTCGAGAGCGGCCCCAACGTCGTCTGGGGACGTCTCGACCAGTTCGCCAACGAAGCAGCCTCCCGTGGTGGAGAAATTTCTCTCGGCGTACTCAACCCGGCGAGGGGTTCACAGCAGTTCTTCTTCATTCAGAACTGGTAATACCCTCCGCCGTCGAATTGATGCTTCGCTCTTCCTGTGGCGGGGCGGAGTATTTTTCGTTTCCCGTGGCCACGTTCGCCGCCGAGTGTTGAACAGGCGACGTTATCCCGGACGACTTTTGCGAGGACTGCAATCGGGCACCGATGTGTGCGGGAATTCCCTGTGCCGCTGCGTAATAACGCATCCACAACCGACCCCTGAGGCGAACGAATGAGCTGGACTCGAAAAGAGATAGCGATCATCGTGACCGCCACCGCGGTCGGGCTGGTCGCCGTCCTGGTGGTCGGGGTCAATCTCGCCGCCTCCGTGGTGTAACGGGTGCTGCCGTCATATGAAGCGGTCGCCGAAACCAGCCAACGATTGACCGACACGGATATGCAGTTCCCGGAGATCGACTGCACGCCAGTCGATTGGCGCGGCGACATCACCCGTCAAAAGAGGTATGCGGAGGGGGTGATGGCCTGCCTGGACGAGATGTGGAGCCCCGCTGTCGACAGAGAATTCAGAGGCGGCAACCTCGTGACACCTCACGTCGACATGCGCCTCGAAGGCGACGATGCACCCATCCTCTGCGGAGAAGGCGCAGACGTCTATGGGATCAGTTTCTACTGCCCCAGAAACCAGACCATCCGCATCTGGACGTACGACAGTTTCAACGAACTCGACCTCGTCAGAGTCGCCACCCACGAATACGGACATCACCTTCAGGAGGCGATGGGGATCGAATCGCAGCTGTCGTCATTGGCCGCGCGGGAAAACGATCACCGCGAGGTGATGTTGATGACCAAACGCCTGGAAGCTCAAGCTGAATGCCTGTCCGGCGTCAGCGCCAATCTCATCCTGCCCTACCTCGCCGAACTGTCAGTACAAGAAGACGCCATCGACATCCCCGGCGAAGACCCCGAAGACACCCACCCGAGTCAGGCCAACAACAGAATGTGGTTCAACCGAGGGATGCAGGAGGGACTCAGCTCCTGCGACACGTGGAACGCACCGGAATCAGAGATTCGGTGAATACGTAACGCGGCCTGAGTCCATTTTTGGGGGCATCGATAGTCATTCATTTCGGACGGAACTGGGGCGGTGGAGTGGTTGCGAGATTGCGGGAAGTCCCCGACAAGAACGATCATCCCGCTGTCAAAGGTTGGATCCAGCTCTCGAAGGAACTGCAGCGACGTCGCTCTACGCCGACGCGGACCTCGTCGACGCGGACCTCGTCGACGGCGATCTTGGCACGATCGGACACGAAAAAGCCCCTCACCTGTATGAACAAGTGAGGGGCATCTGCGGAGGCAAGTGGATGGCATTCAAACTTAACTGTCCAGACGAGGCGGATGCTCGAAAAATGGGATGACCTGCAGAGTTGAGGTGAAGAGGGCTACCGCTCGGGATGGCGCTGACCGCTACTGGACCACTTGGGCTGCGCGAAGAGCTATTTCGAGCCACCGGTCATCCTGGTTGCTGTACAGCTTGCGCCATCCGGGCAGGTGTACGCCGCCATGTGGAAAGTACTGTTTCCCATGGCATCCCGCTACAAGCTGTTCGGGTACGCGCGAGGGTCGTATTGAGGACATCACGTCAAAGCGCTCTACGCGCCGGCTCAGGTGTTGACCTGATTTCCGTCAGAATCGGTATCTCGTGCTTGGCGGTCAGTGTCTTTGTAGTGCAGTTTGTCGTACCTGTTTACCGGAGGTGCATCCTTCTGCTCGCGGTAGAGCGCCCGTGTCAGCCAAGCACCGAAAACATCGTTGAATCCGGTGGGATGCCTTCGCGTGAGGAAGGGGGTCCACCACCACGCCACGAACACAGCAGCGAAACCGCACAACAGAACAGGTCCGAGAATCGACCGCTGTGGGGCTGTGAGCCAGGCGAAAACGATGGTCAGGATCGACGAACTCCAGTAGATCGCTCTCGCATGACTGCGGTACATCATGTAAGGCGTGGATACGATCATCGCCACAGCCCCTGCAGTGATTGCACAAATTCCACAAACGGTGGTCATGATGTCGCTTGTAGGGAGATGTGTTGTCGGCATGCAGGACGATTCTGTTGGAACCAAAGACCGAGGAGCGCGACAGCGGGAAGCTGTTGGCTCTTGCCGTGTCCAGGTTCTGAATCCCGAGCGGCCGTCGAACAGGATATGTTGCTCACGCTGCCCGACGTTGTTGTCGACGCCATCGTTGGAAGAGGATCTGCACGACGCGAGCGGCAATGAAGACAATGGCGGCGATTGACGCTCCGAAAACGAACGCGGACTCGGAGAAGACCATGAACAGCACTGCGGGAACTGCTATTGCGCCGAGTACGGCGAGCGCAATCATGTCCGGATTCTTCATGAGGCCGCTTTCTGCTCGGTGGTGTCTTCTGTGATCACGTGGTGCACGATTTCCTCCGGGAGTGCGCTCGTCTCACCCGTCCATCCTCCGCATTCGAGGCGTAGGTAGCCGTCTTGAAAGGGCGAGGCTTCGGTGATGATTCCCGGTCCTACCCGGTAGAGCGACGATCCGTGCGAGGTGTTCTCGACACGGACACCTGGCTTGAGCACGAGGTCGAGTGCGTAGCGCCCGCGGGCGGAGGTTTCGATCTTGTCAATATCGGACCAACGCAGATATCCGCTGTAAGCGCGGCCGAGTTCCATCCGCATGCCATCGCCGTCAATATCGATACGAAACCGTCCGACGTACCTCAGGGGAGAGAGAATGCTGGCACCGATCGATAAAGCGCCGAGCACCAACCACCAATTCGAATTGAACGAGCTACCTCCGGATTTGGTCGCATAGTTAAGACCGACACCGACGAAAGACAGAGCACAGGAGACCAACGCCGACCACAACCACAACGCCGATGCCCACCGAGTTGCGGCGGTCATGGTGAAAGTGCGGCCTTGACCTATTTCTTCAGAGTTCGTCGCGGGTTTAGGAGGAAGGGCCACAAACGTCACTAGCGAAATGCAGCACACAGCGCCGCAGGCCGCAGCGAATGCCCCCAATCCGAAAACCGCATTCGAGGACGCCTCGTACATCACGATCGCACTGATTGCGAAGACAACGACACTGACAATGAACGCGAGGAAGCCCAGCTCGCCGCGTTTCTGGGTCCATTGAGCATGGAGGGTGCGTGTAAGTTCCGTCCTCGAAGTCATCGAACTACCTTTGCTTCTATCCGAGCTGTCATCTAGTCCCAGAACTTCGATATCGCCCACGCCGCAGCATAGCCAGCTGCCACACCAACGGCGACCGCGACCACCACGGGGGCGGCACTGACAGCAAGCACTGCGCCACCGACAGCTGCCGCTGCGACGGTTCCTCCCACGTTGGTGGCGACCGATTCGGCGACACTAGGTCCGTTTTCTGATGTGAGATCGGAGGCTATCGCTGCTCCTGTGACGATCCACCCAAGCGCAGGGATCGGTTTCGCGAGGCCCTTCACACCATTCACTGCCCCTTGCCACACGGCGCGTGTCGTCGACACGTTCGGCGCTCGCGTCGCAGTGGCTCGTTCTGCCATTTGCCCCGGGGTATCAACAATTCCACCGATCACGTTGAGTGGACCGAATTGAGTAGTCCAATTCTCGTCGGTCGATGGCTTGCCCTGCGGTGACGTTCGGGGAGTCATCGAATTCGGTGCCCCATCGCCGGTGGTGCCGGGTTTGATCGGGACATTGCCGGTGAAACCGTCCGGGACGTCGCCGTGCGCTGCAGCGAGTTGGTTGGCCGCTTGCTGCTCCGCGCTGACGGATGGCTTTTGAGGTGTCGTGCGCGCTGTCATCGAATTCGGTGCCGACGTATTCCCGCCAGTGGTGTCGCCCGCATTCGTGTTCCCACTGTTCTGCGGACTCGTGCGCGAAGTCATCGAGTTCGGCGCACCCGAAGTGTCTGTACCCGAAGGGACCTCGCCGTGCGCTGCAGCGAGTTGGTTGGTCGCTTGCTGCTCCGCGCTGACGGGCGGCTTCTTCGCGCTGGTGCGCTGGGTCATCGAGTTCGGTGCCGACGTGTTCCCACCGGAAGTGTTGCCCGAATTCGTGTTTCCACTGTTTTGCGGTTTCTGCGCGCTCGTGCGGGAGGTCATCGAATTCGGCTTGGGTGCGGCGGTGTTCGTATTTTTCTGGACTTGTTTCGAAGCGACAGAGGTGGGTGCCTTCGCCTTCTTTTCCGGCGGATCAGCCAAAATCGGATAGGCGGTCGCTTCGTCGGCGTACACCGTCTGAATCAGGCGGCCGTCGCGCACTTCGTAGTCAGTCGGAACAGGATTGCCGTTGGCGTCATACGCCCACGGAGCTGCCACCACCGAGACGGGGTTTCCGTCCGCGTCGAAGACGGTGACTGAGCCGTCCGGATCAACGCTCATATGCCCGCCGGGCGGAACCTCGACGGGGATTTCCGCTTCGTGTGAGGACGTCGCGTCGTGGATGAGGAAGAACGTACGACGTCCCCCGCCCGGTTCGGTGACCGTGATCTTCGACTGGCCACCCTTCGCATACGCCATGAGCGGTGAGGCGAGGGTACCGACTGTCTGGGAGAGGATCGATTCCGGCGTACGCCCACGCAACGGTATGCGTGGGCCGAACGGTGAACGACGCCCACGTACCCCGATCCCGCCGGCAGTGAACGCAGCGGCACCGACCAACACGAGTTCGAGGTAACGGTCACGGCCGTCGCCTTTGTCGAGCCCCGAGGTCGTGACATTCGGAGTTGATTCCGATTGCCCGGGAGCACTATTCGGCGTCGCCGCGGGAACCGGTCCGGGACCACGATCAGTGGTCGATGCGGGTGCGGTCGATCCAGCGGGTTGCGATGTGGTCGGTGCAGGCCCGCTGGTGGTCGTCGGAACCGGGATCCCTGCAGGGTTCTCGATGCTCGATGGTGTCGGGCTATTCGGTTGTCCAGGCTGTTCCGGTTGCGCCGCACCTGGCACGGGAACAATGGGGGTGCCATTGTAGGTGGGGAAGTTCGTCGGAGCGTTCGCTCCGACGTTCGGGCCACCGCCCGGAGCCTGTGCACCCGGTAGTCCGACGGTGGTTGTCGGGGCGGCCGTCGGGGTGGTGGTGGGTGCGGTCAGGCACGGGTTGATGTACTCAGGCGGGATCGGAGAACCAGGAGGCAGTGACGCGATCAGATTCAGGTAGATCTGATGATCACGTGCCCGCACCGCCGCACAGTCCTCCGCTGGTCCCGCAGTCGCAGGTGCGGCGATCAGTGCGATTCCCGCACCGACGGCTCCAGCTACTCCAGTCATCAGCGCTCCGGTGGCAAGTACTCCCGCGATGGACCTGCGCAGCTTCAGCACGGACTTCACCGGCGATCACCCGTGTTCGACTTCTTCCGCGCCTCGGCGATGAGCTTGTCCGCGCCCCACCAGAACACCCGGCCCGCGATCGACATCCACAGAAAGAACGCCAGATACACCAGAATCGTCCCATAATCAGCGGCCCACCCACCGAGACGTCCGATCACCGCGAACGCCGCAATCAACAATGCGAGACCGAAGACGGTGGCGATCACGGCCTTCGATGTTTCGCTCAGCTCACTGTCGGGGTCCCAGTCGTCGACGTCCGCACTTTGACCACTGTGCACTGTGGCCGGCGGCTCCGTCATCGGTCGGGACCGAGCGTGTTCAGCGTTGCGGATGGTCATGACAGAAACTCCAAACGGCGGATAGGTGAAGTGAAACAACGAGATCGGCGGCAGCAGTCAGGGTCCGGAGTTACCGGCCCTAGTTCAGTTCCAGTGCTGGTAGGTCTGCACGATGTAGCCCCCGGTGACGGGGCTGTTCGGGTCGGACACGTAGATGTTGACGTAGCCACCCGGATGCGCCGCAGCTTCGGCGATCACGACCCGATCGGGGGCGCTTGCCCTGCCATCGACGTTGGTGATGACCGAACCCGGAGCCCGGCCAACCCAACGTTGCGAGCCGGGAACAATGTTCGCGATTGCATCGGGGATCGGGCTCGCCGCCAGTGCTGCGGTCTCCGCATTCGAGAGCGAAAGCCCGATCCGACCCTGCTCCGGCTGCACGATCGGGGTAGCAGCCGATGCCACGCCCCCGCCGATAACACCGACGAGGGCGATACCTGCGGTAAGCGCTCCGGCTGTGGCCAAGGTACGAATCTTCATGAACTTCTCCTGTGATGCTGATTGATGGGCAAACCCGTGACTCGGGCCTCGTGTGACGGGGTGTACGAGGGCATGGTGGCCTGCGCAGAGTGGGTTGAGAATGCAGCGCTGACGACGGCTGCTCGGGGTTAGAGCCAGGTCGGATCGGAATACACGAACAGGCTATTGTCCGAGGTTGCAGTTGAGACGGCGAGTTGTGCGTAGGAGCGGATCGTCACCGGCCCCATGCACGCATCAACCTTCACGTGCACGTTCTCTGCCGTGATCGACGCCTTCGACGACTCGAGATCCTTCTTCCCCAACGGAATCGCCGTGATCGTGCCCGGCGCAATCGTCGACTGAATACTCGGATTCACCGACGCATTCACACCCACGTTCGCCGACGGGACACCCGAAATACTCACACCGACAGACGGGCCGAGCGAAAAACCAAGCCCCAAGCCAAGTCCGGAGGAAACATCGATCTGGCAGCCGATCTGCAACCCCTGCTCGACATAACCGGTCTTCACTGCCGAATCGCCCGCACCACCGATCGTGCCGGTCACCTTCGCCGACACGAACCCCTCACGGGTGAACGCCGTCGTCGCCAAATTCGGCACCGGATTCGCCGACAGTTTCGTGGCGGCAAGATCCAACGACCAGCCGTCATCGGTGACCGTACTCGCGAATTTGTCCGCCAACGCCGTCGGCGTTGCCGATGCGCTCCCTGCGAAGACCACACCCGACGACAGCGCGGCAACCGCACACGCCGCGAGCCCTACCGCGGCCCTCGATCGACGATGGGATACGCCGTTTTGCGATTCGATCGACATGAACTGCCCCTCCACGTGACACAGCAACCAGAGCGGTAGCCGACAACTAACTGAATTAGTTACCGGACGGTACCAATCGTCCTGTTTGCCCGCCAGCGCGCCATCTCCCCCATCTTGGATTTAGGGTGAACTTCCGGTAACAGATACATATCGACATGGCTCAGAGCAGGGAATGGGACTTAGGTCCCAATGTGGCGAACGACACCAAACTTCGACCATCCGCCCATTGGTGACAGTCGAGCAAATGTGCAAACAAGGCACGATCCGGAGCATTTCAGCAGATTGAATGCACCGTGGTCTCTGGCGATATGGCCACGCAAACTTATTGAACGGTCAACAGTTAATTGGTGGCGCGCAGCTCATTCGGACACCAAGCGCAAGGAGGCCGCGTAAACCACGAGCCCATCTAGCCAAGGAGGGAATCGAATTGACCACCAGCCGCACGATGCGATCACCTGGAACTCTCGTCGCCGAGCGCCGCAATGGCTGATCGTTCACCACAGCACAACGAGAACCGGCAGATTGCCGCAACATCGGACGTAGCACCGAAGTGGCGAAGCCATTGCTTCACCCGGCGACCCCAGGGCGGCAAAGATTGCTACACATCCGACTCCTCGACGCTCCTGCGCTTCGTAGGGCACGAAAAAACCCAGCCCACGCTTTCGCGCGGGCTGGGTTTGAACAACGAACATTTGGCGGAAGCGGAGGGATTTGAACCCCCGGTGGGTTTAACGCCACGCTCGCTTTCAAGGCGAGTGCATTCGGCCGCTCTGCCACGCTTCCGTGGGCGATCCTATCGGGTGTTCCCGCGGACCGCGAAAACGGCTCCAGAGTCAGCGCTCGCCGATGGCTTTGTCGACCTTCTCGAAGACGTCTGCCAGCACGTCCAGTTCCTGGGGAGTCAGCAGATCGACCAGATTGTTCCGAACCCCGGCCACGTGAGTAGGTGCCGCCTCGGCGAGGCGACGCCTACCCTCTTCCGTGATCCGCGCGAGCACGCCGCGACCATCTTCGACGCAAGTGTCGCGCACGACGATGCCCTGAGATTCCATCCGCCTGATCTGGTGCGTCAGGCGGCTCCGCGAAGACAGCACGCCGTCTGCCAGGTCACTCATCCGCAGCGACCCGTCAGCTGACTCCGAGAGCATGACCAGAATGCGGTAATCAGCCAACGACAGGTCGTGTGAATCCTGCAGTTCGCGGTTGAGAACCTCCATAAGGCGCTGATTGCCGTCCATGTAGCCGCGCCATGCACGCATCTCGCACGGCGTCAGCCACGGTGTCTCACCGTGCGCCGCCTGCGGTGTCTCCTCGGTTGTCGCTTCAGCTGTCACAGGTTCCAAGTTTAGACCTGTGTCCGCCCGTCACAGTAAGACTCACCCTAAAGTCACGAATTGGACATCAGGATCGAGGAATCAATTTCCGCGACCGAGGCCAGGCCCGCCAGCCCCATCGTCAGATCCAGGTCGGCCAGGAGACTTCGGAGCGCATGACGCACTCCGTCAGCTCCGGCCAATCCCAATCCGTACACCCACGGCCGCCCGTACAGCACTGCATCGGCACCCAAGGCCAGAGCCTTAATTACGTCTGCGCCACAACGAATTCCGGAGTCCATCAGGATGTCCACCTCATGCCCCACCGCATCAGCGACGGGACCGAGAGCGTCGAGCGCCGAAATCGACCCGTCGACCTGACGCCCACCATGGTTGCTCACGACAATGCCGTTGGCGCCGGCCGCAACGGCCTCACGTGCGTCGTCGGGATGGACAATTCCCTTCACCGCGATCGGAAGTGTCGTCCACTGGCGAAGTTTCGCGATATCCGCGATCCGCACCGCGTGATTGCCGAACAACGACACCCACGTCAGAACCGCGATCTGCAGGGCTTCTGCACTCTCCTCGGGAGGTGTGGCCAGTTTTGCGCGGAACACCGGATCCGACAGATAGTTGGCAATACCCTTCGCCTGCAGGAACGGGAGGTGACCGAGTTCGAGATCCCTTGGACGCCAACCCATACCGGGAGTGTCGGCAGTCAGGACGATTGCCTTCGCGCCCGCCGTCTCGGCCCGACGGACAAACGACTCGGCAAGCTCGTCGTCGGCCGGCCAGTACAGCTGGTACCACCAGTTATCGCCCGAGGCCGCCGCTACGTCTTCGATGGTCGAAGACGCCGCCGTCGAGAGAATCGATCCGATCCCCAACTCGGCAGTGACCGAACCGACCGCAACCTCGGCGTCGTCGTGGACCAAGCCGAGCACGCCCACCGGAGCCGTCAGGATCGGTGCAGCCAACCGCGTCCCCAACACCTCGACGCTCAGATCGCGCGCGTCGGGCGCCGCAGTCCCCCGCAACATCCGCGGCACGATCGCATGCTTGTCGAACGCCCGCAGATTCGACACCGCGGTCCGTTCGGTCGACGCGCTACCGGCGATGTACCCGAAAGCCTCCGGTGAGAGTTGCTCGCGCGCGGCATCTTCCAAGCCCGCCGCAGTCATCGGCAATGCCGGCTTCGCGCCGCTCAGTCCCGTCAGATAGATCTCGTTCTGCATGTTCCCGAAGTAAGTCACGTCCGCGACGGTAGCGGCAAAACACCCGTCAGCGGGGAGATTCGCTAGCGTCGTATCCATGTACGCCATAACGATCGATCAGCCCGGCGGTCCCGAGGTCATGAAATGGGCGCAGCAACCCGATCCCGAACTGCCTCGCGGGCACGTACTCGTCGAGGTCGCCGCGACGGCGGTCAACCGCGCCGACCTGCTCCAACGCCAAGGCTTCTACCCGCCGCCGCCCGGCGCGAGTGACATCCTCGGCCTCGAATGCTCGGGCGTGATCGCCGAACTCGGCGAAGACGTCACCGGTTGGTCCGTCGGCGACGAAGTCTGCGCATTGCTGGCCGGTGGCGGTTACGCCGAGAAGGTTGCGGTCCCGGCAACACAACTTCTCCCCGTTCCCGCGGGCGTCGATCTCCGAGTCGCAGCGTCACTGCCGGAAGTTGCGTGCACGGTGTGGTCCAACGTCGTGATGCGGGGCGGCCTACGACGCGGACAGGTCCTCCTCGTCCATGGCGGTGGCGGCGGAATCGGCACCCACGCCATCCAGGTTGGCAAAGCCCTCGGCGCCCGCGTCGCAGTTACCGCGGGTTCGGAGGAAAAATTGAACCGCTGCCGCGAATTGGGCGCGGATATTCTCATCAACTATCGCGACAGCGACTTCGTAGCATCACTCGCCGAAGCCACCGACAACCACGGTGCGGACGTAGTTCTGGACAACATGGGAGCGTCGTACCTCGGGCGCAATATCGACGCACTCGCCATGGACGGCCACGTCGTGATCATCGGAATGCAAGGTGGCCGCAAGGGCGAAGTCGACATCGCCAAGCTGATGGGAAAGCGTGGAAACATCACGTCGACGGGCCTGCGCGGGCGTCCGCTCACCGGCCCAGGCGGTAAAGCGGACATCGTCGCCGACGTCCGTGCGAAGTTGTGGCCGTTGATCGCCGACGGATCGGTTCAACCGATCGTGTCGACCGAACTTCCGATCGCCGAGGCACCATTAGCCCATCAATTGCTGGATTCGCCGGAAACCGTAGGCAAGGTCATCCTCACCGTCAAGTGAGCCGAGCGGGGTCGATCAGCCCAGGGCGCCGAGTTCGGCGACCAGCTGATTGATCTCGTACCGAGTCGTGTACGGCGCGAGGCCGACGGTGACGGCACCGCCTTCGTCGTTGACACCGAGTGCGTCGAGCAGCCTGGAACCACCGTGCGTACCGCTGACCGTCGCGATGCGCTTGTCGGCCAGGTGCGCCGCGACCTTGTCTGCCGCCATCCCCTCGAGGGTGAAGCTGAGCGTCGGCACCCGCGTGGGTGCGCCGCCGATCACCATCACGTTGGGCAGGGCTGCGAGAGAACGCATGAGGTGATCGAACAGACCGTCCTGGTAGTCCTGCAGCGAGCTGATCGAGGTTTCGAGGCGCTCACGCCTGGTTCCCGTTGCCGATTCGTCCAAGCCCGCGAGGAAATCGATCGACGACGTGAGACCGGACAGCAGCGCGAACTGATGACCGCCCACCTCGAGTCGCTCGGCGCCACGTGCATACGGATTGAGCGACACGGCCGGAATTCGGTCGAGCAGTCCGGGATCACGGAAGACGAGCGCGCCCACCTGCGGACCGCCCCACGACGGTGCACTGACGGCAACGATGTCCGCTCCGAGATCAGCCATGTTCACATGCGCATATGGCGCTGCTCCGACGGCGTCGACCACCATCAGCCCACCGAATTCGTGCAGACGATCAGCTGCGGCACGGACGTTCGGGGCCGAACCGACGATCGGCGACGCGGCCGTCAGGGCCACCAAGCGAGTAGTCGAGGTGATGAGATCATTGAACTGCCAACTCGGGAGCTCGCACGTTTCGATTTCGACTTCGGCCCATCGCACCTGAGCGCCGTAACGACTGGCCACACGGAGCCAGGGCGCGACGTTCGCCTCTTCGTCGAGGCGCGAGAGCACCAGACCGGTTCCGAGGCCCAACCGCGAACTCAGCGACTCGGCGAGCCAAGCCAACAACACCGCTCGGTCTGATCCGAGAACGACTCCCGCAGGATCTCCGCCGACCAGATCGGCGACAGCGGTGCGCGCACTCTCGAGAATGGCAGCACTACGACGGTTCGAGACGTGGCGACCGGAAGAAGAAGATGCAGAGGCACGGAACGCGGTGGAGACCGTCCGCGAGACGGCGTCCGGGATCTGCATTCCGGCCTGCGGATCGAGGTGGATCCAGCCGTCACCGAGTGAGGGAATCAACCCCCGTACGCGGGCAACGTCGTAAGCCATGCTCGACACTCTAGGTGCAGACGCCCGCTTAGTCGAAGGCAGTCACCCAATTACCCGCCAGTACAGTTATTCGATAGCTAACTTTTCGGGGGTTAAGCGGCGTTTGTCGCCCACACACGACAAGATGGAAGCATGACGAACCCCGACAAAGAGCAGGTACTCGTTATCGGACCCGACGGTCGACCCGTCGCGATGCCGACTGCCGAGGCAGAAGCCGCCGCCTCCGACACGGCCGAAGGCGCGGAAACAGAAGCCGAGTCCGTCGCCGAGATGGTCGAGCAGCCGGCCAAGGTCATGCGAATCGGCACGATGATCAAACAACTCTTGGAGGAAGTGCGCGCCGCACCGCTCGACGACGCCAGCCGTAAGCGCCTCAAGGACATCCACACGTCGTCCATCCGAGAACTCGAACAGGGCCTGGCACCCGAACTCCGAGAAGAACTCGAGCGACTGAGCCTCCCGTTCACCGACGACTCAATTCCCTCCGACGCCGAACTGCGCATCGCGCAGGCCCAACTCGTCGGCTGGCTCGAAGGACTGTTCCACGGAATTCAGACCGCACTGTTCGCCCAGCAGATGGCAGCACGCGCTCAGCTCGAACAAATGCGTCAAGGCGCACTGCCTCCCGGCATGAGCATCGGGGCTCCGCATTCGCCTGCGCATCCAGACCAACAGAGCCCAGGAACCGGCCAGTATCTGTAACCCGGACCACCACGAAGTCCGCGGGAAATCCGGCGCCGACGCCAGGCCGGTAGGCTCGACCTCCGTGTCAGCATCCGCAATCGAATCCGAGACGCCGGACGCACCTGCGCCCGTGTCCGACTCCCAGACGTTCCGTCGTGCGTTCAAAGACCTTCGCGACGGTCTGAATCAGCGTGAGTTGTGGCTCAGCCTCGGCTGGCAGGACATCAAACAGCGCTACCGCCGGTCGGTGATCGGACCGTTCTGGATCACGATCGCCACCGGCGTTCAGGCCACCGCCATCGGCATTCTGTACGCGGCCTTGCTGGACATGCCACTCCAGGAGTTCCTACCGTACGTGACGGTGGGCCTGATCGTCTGGAACCTCATCAATGCCTCGATCATCGAGGGCTCCGAAGTCTTCGTCGCCAACGAAGGCCTGATCAAACAGCTGCCGTCGGCCTTGAGCGTGCACATCTATCGACTGGTGTGGCGGCAGATGTTGTTCTTCGCGCACAACCTCCTGATCTACGTGATCATGGTGGTGGCGTTCGGGGTCTGGCGGAACCTGAGTTGGGCGTCGTTGGCTGCGATCCCGGCGCTGGGACTGATCGTGCTCAACGCACTGTGGGTCTCGATCGTGTTCGGAATCTTCGCCACTCGATACCGTGACATCGCACCGATTCTGTCTTCGCTGACGCTGCTGCTTTTCGTGCTGACACCGATCATGTGGACAACACAAAGCCTCGAGGCTCAGGGCGGCGCAGTCCGAGATCGTGCAAAGATCGCCGAGCTCAATCCGCTGTTCCACTACCTGGACATCGTCCGCGCACCGATGATCGGGCAGCCACAAGAGCTTTACCACTGGTACATCGTCATCACGATCACGGTGGTCGGCTGGGCCGTCGCATTGCTGGCGCTTCGCAAATACCGGGCCCGCGTGCCCTACTGGGTTTAGGGACATCGCAATGACCGAACATGTGAACATCTCAACGCACAACGCCTGCGTCGATTTCCCGATCTTCGACGCGAAGTCCCGGTCGATGAAGAAGGCATTCCTCGGCAAAGCAGGTGGCGCCATCGGCCGTAACAGTTCTGACGTCGTGGTCGTGGAAGCTCTGAAAGACATCACGATGACGCTCAAAGAGGGCGACCGTGTAGGGCTGGTCGGCCACAACGGCGCCGGAAAGTCCACCCTGCTGCGCTTGCTCTCCGGGATCTACGAACCCACCCGAGGATCCGCTAGCATTCGCGGACGTGTCGCACCTGTTTTCGACCTCGGCGTCGGCATGGATCCCGAGATCTCCGGCTACGAGAACATCATCATCCGCGGCCTGTTCCTCGGTCAGACCCGCAAGCAGATGCTCGCGAAGATGGAAGAAATCGCCGACTTCACAGAACTCGGTGACTATCTCGACATGCCGTTGCGCACGTACTCCACCGGCATGCGCGTTCGCATCGCTATGGGCGTGGTCACCAGTATCGATCCCGAGATCCTGCTACTCGACGAAGGCATCGGTGCCGTCGACGCCGAATTCATGAAGAAGGCCAGAGTTCGGCTGCAAAAACTGGTCGAGCGGTCAGGCATCCTGGTGTTCGCCAGCCACTCCAACGAATTCCTCGCCCAGCTGTGCAACAGCGCGATGTGGATCGACCACGGACAGATCCGCATGCAAGGCGACATCGAAGACGTCGTGCGCGCTTACGAAGGTGACGATGCCGCCGAACACGTCCGCCACGTCATCAAGGAAATGGAACGGGAGAACACCCCGTGAGCGCACCCGAGAAAATCATCGGGGTGGTTGTCACGCACAAGCGCCGTGAACTGCTGGCCGAATCCTTGAAGGTCCTCAGCACTCAGTCGCGGCCGCTCGATCATCTGGTTGTCGTCGACAATGCCGACGAAGCCGATGTGAAACAGCTCGTCGACAACGCTCCACTGCCGACCAGTTACATCGGTTCTCAGCACAACCTCGGCGGTGCCGGAGGATTTGCTCTGGGCATTCTCTACGCACTTTCGCTCGGTGCCGACCGCGTCTGGCTCGCCGACGACGACGGCCGCCCGGAGGGACCCGAAGTCCTGGAAACACTGCTCGACTGTGCAATTCGGAACGACCTGGCCGAGGTCTCCCCCGTCGTCTGCGACATCGACAACCCTGACCGCCTCGCGTTCCCACTGCGCCGCGGCACGTCGTGGCGCCGGTTGCGTTCCGAACTCGGCGACGAGGATCTCCTGCCAGGCATCGCGTCTCTCTTCAACGGCGCACTGTTCACAGCCGACGCGATCGATGCCGTCGGAGTTCCGGATCTACGCCTGTTCGTCCGCGGCGACGAGGTCGAGGTACACCGTCGCCTCGTCCGCTCCGGCCTGAAGTTCGGCACCTGCCTGCAAACTGCTTACGTCCACCCCAACGGCGCGGACGAGTTCAAGCCGATCCTCGGCGGTCGCATGCATACGCAGTACCCCGACAACGACACGAAGCGCTACTTCACGTACCGCAACCGTGGATACATCCTCTCCCAGCCGGGAATGCGGAAACTGCTTCCGCAGGAATGGGTTCGGTTCGGCTGGTACTTCCTGATCACCCGTCGCGATCCGGCAGGACTGCGCGAGTGGATGCGACTGCGCAAACTCGGCCGGGAAGAGAAGTTCGCACGCCCGAGTTGAGTCAGTCGTACTGAGTTGAATCAGTTGCCCGATCTCTTTTAAATCAGTTGCACAGTCGCGACCGCGGCTGAGACGATTCTGATCCGACGCATGGTGCGTCCCGAGATGTACGAGGAGTGAGTATTGATGACTGTCGTGTTCCGCAGTTTCAGCGCCGTCAACATTCACACTTCTTCGTACTCGAGGACACAATCACCATGTCGGAAAACAACACGCGCCTGACCGAATACGGTTGGAACGCAACACTCTCGAACACATTCACTACCCTCACCCCACCGGACTCCGCACCCGGGCGCGTCCTTCGTGTCGACCGCGGCCGGTGCGACGTGGCCGTCGCCGGAGGCACAGTTCGCGCGCTCAGCGGCGGCGATCCGCTCTGCACGGGTGATTGGGTGACCGTCGCTGAGATACCGGACTCGCGCGAACCCGAGATGCACACGGTCACTTCGATACTCCCCCGAACGAGCAGCATCGTCCGCTCCTCGTCATCCGGAAAATCGGAAGGCCAGATTCTGGCTGCGAACGTAGACACAGTCGTCATCGCCACGGCTTCGGACGGCGACGTAGACCTCGGCCGCATCGAGCGGCTACTCGCACTCACCTGGGAGAGCGGCGCAACACCTGTTGTCGCACTCACCAAATCCGATGCAGCTCACTATATCTCCGACACTCTCACCCAAGTCTGCTCCATCGCTCCCGGCGCAACAGTGCTGGCCGTCAGTGCCGAGACCAACGAAGGAATGGATGTACTCGATGCAGTTCTGGACGGCACCGTGGCGATACTCGGTCCATCCGGCGCCGGTAAGTCGACGCTCGCGAACGCACTCCTCGCGGACACCACAGGTGCCGATCGACTCGAAACCGGCCGCGTTAGAACCGGCGACGGAAAGGGACGCCACACCACCGTCACACGAGAACTGATCCCCTTCTCCGGCGGCCGGACGTTGATCGACACACCTGGCCTGCGAGGGGTTGGCATGTGGAACGCGGCGGAGGGAATCGACAAGACGTTCCCCGAGATCGAGGAGCTGATTGCAGAGTGCCGGTTCTCCGACTGTGCACACAACTCCGAGCCGGGATGCGCGGTCCTGAGCGCACTCGGGCGCGGTGATATCGACGAGCGGAGACTCGCGAGTTACCGGAAACTACAGCGAGAGAACGCGTGGAACGCCGCGCGAAGCGATGCTCGTCTGCAGGCAGAGAGGACGCGGGAGATCAAGGTGATCTCGACAGCTCAAGAGTCACTACCGCGGTCGGGACCGGTAGCGTAGAAAGCCTGGCAGCATGGGAGTGATCCCGACGAGAGGTTGCCATGTTCGAGCAGTTCCGTTCCAGCGCCAGGACCAAGCTTCAGCGTGCGGTATCCGAGGTGGTCGAGGCCGCCGACCAGCGCAACGCAGACCGCACGCAACAGATCCTCGACGCGCTGGCTCTCTCACGTGACGAACTGGCCGAGGCCCGCGGTGACATCGCGGGCCTCCGGTCCAGGATCGACGAGCTGGAATTTCGTCAGCGTCGGGATCTGGCCTACGCCGTGGACCTGGAAGCTACGGCGTCGACGGCCGAGTTCATCCTCGAGCACCTTCGAGTCGCGGAGACATTCGGCCACCCGCACGACACGCTGCGCCATGCACTGGGCTTGATCGAAATCCCCGGCATGGCACTCGAATTCGGCGTTGCCAGCGGAACCACACTCAGGATCGTCGCGGAAGCATTCACCGAACGTGAAGGGACCGTCGCAGGTTTCGACGTCTTCTCCGGCCTTCCGGAAACGTGGCGCACTGGGTTCCCGGTGGGCGAGTTCGCTCAGGAATCCATCCCCGAAGTGCCTGGAGCGCAATTGGTTCCGGGTCTCTTCGAGGACACGTTGCCCTCGTTCCTGAACGACCAATCCGACCCCGTTGCCTTCTTGCACCTCGACGCGGATCTCTACTCGTCCACCAAGACGGTGCTCGACCTCCTCGGCGACCGACTGGTACCCGGGTCGATCGTCGTCTTCGACGAGTTCTTCAACTATCCCGGGTGGCAGCAGCACGAGTACCGGGCGTGGACGGAGTTCGTCACACGCACCGGCATCTCGTTCGAATACCTCGGGTACACCGTCGACAACGAGCAGGTCGTCGTCAAGATAGTGCGCTGAGGCTCACTTCTCGTACAGTCGAGCCCAGTTCTCCCGGCTCGTGAGTTCCGGCATCGCAGCACGGTACTTCGCCGACACGGCAGGGGCTTCCTTCTGGAATCGACGCAGTAGCTTCACCGTTCGGATCAAGAGAGCGCGCGCCGTTGCCTTGTTTCGCTGCCGGATACGTACCCCCGATTGCGAAGCATCCGTGACGACAACATGGTCGAACCGCGAGATATGCCACCAATGCGCGTCTTCGCGCGGAATATTGATCAGTCCGCCTCGGGTGCGCCCCAACCACTGGTCCACCGCACGCTTGACCAGGATCACTCGCATCAGGCTCGGTTCGCCGCCGGCGCGCTCGGTGTGGAGTTCGTTCGAGGGAACCGGCGCCGTGGCAGCGTCGTGTTTGATCGTCTCCGCATATTGCGCTCGACCGGCGCGGATACTTGCCATCGCCTCGATGCCACCGTCCCGCAACGCCTCCGGGCCATCGAGGTAGTCCTCGATGCCCTTCAGCGTCGTGAAGGCCAGGCCGTATTGCATTCCGACGAGGAATTCGGAGATCTGGCGGAAAAACTGACGTGAGAGCCCCTTGGTGTCGAGGTCGCTGTGCAAAGAGCCGACGACGAGCGAGTTGCGCGTACTGAAGTAGCGCGCCCAGTCGTCGAAGTCCTTCCAGTAGAAGTCGGCATGCCACACAGCAGCGTTGGGCAACGTGACGGTGACGAATCCTGCTTTCCGAGCTCGGATTCCGTACTCCACGTCATCCCATTGAAAGAAGATCGGGACAGGCAAACCGACGGCTTCGACGACCTCGGCTGGGATCAGGCATGTCCACCAGGCGTTATATCCCGCATCGACTCGACGCTCTTGTCGTTTCTTGAGCATGCTCGTGTTGATGAGGGCCTTGGGCACTCGCTGCCCGTGATGGAGAGTCTTCAGATCTACGTCTTCGGCACCGACATTGAGGAAATCGGGATTGAGCAGATACATCATCTGTGCACCCACCAGCGTCGGCTCCACCGTCATATTCGCAAAAGCGTTGAGGCGCAACACTGTCTCTGGTTCACAGAGAATATCGTCGTCCATCAGGATGACGTCGGCGAGATCTGTTCCGTTAGATGTGGCCTCGAACAATCCACGCGAAAAACCACCAGCTCCACCGAGATTCGGCTGCTGCAGGTATTTCAGCTTGTCACCCAGCTTGTCTGCCGCCTCGGTGAAGCGCGCCCGATCCTTCACCAGGTCGTTGCCCTGATCGACGACATATACCGAGCTGAGGAGGCCACGCACCGTGGCGTCGGAAGCAAGTGCAGCAACGGTCTCGGCGCAATCGTCGGCCCGGTTGAAGGTGCAGATCGCCACCGAGACCGGGCGAACCGTCTCCGGAGCCGCCACGGTCCATTCCAAGTGGTCGATCGTCATCGGAGCGTCGAGAGAGTCCACCTCGATCCAGAGGGCGCCACCGTCGACGAACTTGTCCAACGGTGACGCCAACGTGACCTCCGAGGACCCCGATCCGTCGCGGGTTTCGAGAATGCGGCGATGCCCGGCGATATCCGAAGCAACCATCCGGACGCGGAATCGGCCCTCGCTCTCGATTCGCAGCGATGCCTCGACCTCGGTAACAGTCGTCCACCGCTGCCAGTAGCTGGCGGCGAAACGCCCGAAGTAGGTGTTGGTGCTGATCCGCGCGCCCTTGTCGAGAGCAACTCGGTGCCGGGTCCGCTCACCGGAGCCCTTCCGGAACTCGACGTACAGGTCGTCGTTGACTATCGGCGACATCCCGACGAACACGCCGCGCTGGACCACCAAACGGTGAGCCTTGACTTGCCCGTTCTCCGGCACCCCCACCTTTACCTGCTCGGGCATATGACTCCTACCGTGAATCTTGAAAAAGCTGTACCTGTCACTCGCAGGGTATCCGAGGTGGAATTACCCCCGAAACTCGAAAACACAGCCTCGGCTACTGTCTCTGGTGCATCCACCCGTGCGACCTGGAGATCCCTTGACACTCGAACTACCCGCTCCCACCCGTCGGGAACGCTGGAGCTGGGGCGCTGTGATCCCAGCAGTCGTGTGCCTCGCATTCTTCGCGATCGTCACGGTGGACCCTCGTTACTTCTATGTCGACGACACCGAATCCGGTGCGGTCGGCAACTGGGTTCAGCTGGGCCATCTGATGCGAGAGGGCCAATTCCCTTCGCTGGTCCTGGATCAGTGGATGGCCGGAAACTATCCGGTCGAAGGCCAGGGTGGGCTGTGGAACCCGGTCCAGATCTTCATCAACTACATCGCACCGTCCGTCGACAATCTTGCATTGCTGGCCACGCTGGTGAAGTTGGCATTCGCGATCATCCTAGGATGGGGCGTCTATCGAGTCTGCCTTGAATACGGCGCGCGCCCCTACTGGGCGGCCGTCGCCGGAAGCGCAGTGCCCTTTGCCGGGTTCACCCTGTACTTCGAGTACCCGTCGTGGGTTACGTCGGTGATCGGAATGGCGTGGGTAGTGCAGGCATGGGCCAGCGGAATTCGCTACGCCCGCGGCCGGTCGGGGCCGATACCCGTGTTCGTCTTCCTCTATCTCGCGATCAGCGTCGGATACGTCCATGCGGCGTTGATGGCCGGAGTGACCGTCGGGGCACTGATGGTGGGCGAATACATCCGCAGTCCGCAATGGCGGACGACGGTGAAGCTCGGGATTGTCGGAATCTCGGCGGCTGCCTGCGGCGCGATCACCTTTCTTCCCGGTCTGCTCTCCTCGGCCGTCACCTGGCGCACCGGCGAAGAAGGCACATTCAACGACAACTTCCTGACCGCTCCGTGGTCGGAAACACTCACGGCGAGCATTCCTTCGTCGGTCTCGAGCATCGAGTCCTGGACAGGTGAGACCACCTACGCACCGATCACCTACATCGCTTGGTTCGCGATACCGGCACTGGCATTCATCGGCTGGAGGAAAGCACAAGGGTCACTGCGAGATTTGGTAACCCCGCTGCTTCTGCTGGCGTTCATTCTGCTGTTCACCGCAGGTCCCAGCGACATCGGCCAGATTCGGTGGCCGGCGCGACTACTTCCCTTCGTCGCGGTGTTCTCCCTGGTACTACTCGGTGTGCTGCTGAGCCGATTCGGGACTTTGGACAAACTGCGATCACGCGTCATCGCTGCATCGTTGATCGTGTTCGTCTTGATGATCCGCGCCAGTTCTTCGGGTCCGCAGTACTTCATCCGACATCTCACATGGGCTGTCGTGATCATCGCCGTCGGAGCACTTGCCATCTATCTCGGTCGTAGATACGGCGCCCCGGCGATCGCAGGTCTACTGATTCTCACCATCGCTCCGGTGACTCTGTATCAAGTGATCGCGTATCCCCAGGCGCTGAACAAGTGGTATCTGCCGACCAGCCAATCCGAAGCCAAGGCGAACTTTCCGGATTTCCCGGGCACGACCCTCCAGCTCGGCAATCGTGCGCTGATCCGAATCGACGCCGAAACGACAGAACTCCCGTGGACTTCGCAGGTATACGGAAACTACGCGAAGGTCCTCGATCTCGACTACGTGAACGCGTACACCCCGGTCGGCCACGCCGACTTCGCATCACTGCTGTGCATGGGATTCGACGGTTCGACGTGCGACGACGCCTACCGAAACGTGTTCAGGCCGGATGAATACACCGGGCGAACCAGCGCAGACCTGATGCTGCTCGACCGCGTCGTCCTTCAACGGAAGCAGTACCCGGGCGCGGACAACGAGCCCGCCCCGCCCGGGTGGCACTGGGCAGAAGTGCCGGAGGTCGCCCAAGACCAGATTTACATCCTCGAACGCGACGCCGGCCCGATCTCCGGTCAACCGGGCCGTGTGTCGGCAACCGTCAATGCCGACGCGCAGTCCGAGTACATGAGCGTCAAGAACGAGCGTGTACGAGTCAGTTCACCGGGCGGTGGCAGCGTGGTCTTCGCACGGTTGGCATGGCCGGGCTACACCGCGACCCTCGACGGCGAACCCATCCCAACCAAGGGCCTCGGCGGAACGTACCTCTACGTCGATCTACCGCCTGGCACCGACAACGCCGAACTGGTGATCAACTTCCGTTCCCCAGGACAGCGGATCGGCTATGTCGGTATGGGCTTCGGGATCGTTCTCCTTGCCGGCCTCTCCGTGATCTACTACCGCGACAGGCGTCAGAGCCGGGACGGAACCTCTGCGATCACCACAGACTCGTTGTAGATGAACGGCTTCCCCATCCACCGCGGAAACGGGAACGACAGCGAGCGCCTGACAACAAGGCCGTTGTCTGCACAGATCTTTTCGAGGTCGACGCCGTCGAGGAAGACGGTGTGCGTGGGATCGCTGGCGAAGCCACGTTCCTGGGGGCAGATCAACATGACCGTCGCGCCCGGTTCCAGGTATGGAAGGTACTCGGCGACGATGCCGGAAGCTTCGCCCGCCGGCAGGTGCTCGAGGAGATGCGCCATCAGCATTCCGTCGAAGGTTCGCTGATCGCTTTCGGAATGAAATTCCGCCGACGAGTACGCCTCGAAACCGATCGATCGACAGAACTCCACCGAATGGTCGTTGTGGTCCACCCCGACACTGCCATGGGGAAGATTTCGCAGATTTCGGCCGATCCCGCAGCCGACGTCGAGCACCTTCCGTCCGCCGAGGAAACGTCCGATATTCCACTGATACGGCGCTTGCACGTTCAGAACGCGCTTCCATCGAGCGCCTTGTAGCTCACGCAACCGGGCCGTGTACTCGGTGTCGGTGGTATCACCGCTACCCATATCGGCTCTCCCCGGAACGCCGGTGTTCTCACGATTGTTCTCGCGTCGATCGTTGGTGTGATCTTCGAACTCGGCCACTGAAGACTCACTTTCGTCGAGTGATCCGGATCATAACTTCACGATTCGCCGACATGTACGCCCCCACGCCGAGATGCCGACCCACGGCGACGTATACACTCCCCGCCTGTGAAGACCGATGGCACACCCGAGTCGGTGCAACCGCACCGAATTTCCGTCGTCGTGCCGGTTTACCAGGGCGAACGTACTCTCAACGCACTCATCGACGAGATACTCCCCCTGACGAAAACCCAGATCACTCCCGGCGGGCGGCCGTTGGTCGTCGAAGAAGTCCTTCTCGTCTTCGACCACGGTCCGGACGGATCTGCTGCCGTCATCCGTGAACTGGCGAGACGACACGACTTCATCCGACCCATTTGGCTCTCACGCAACTTCGGCCAACACCCGGCAACACTGGCGGGAATGGCGTCGAGTGGAGGCGAATGGGTCGTCACCATGGATGAAGACGGCCAGCACGACCCGGCTGACATCGGTGGACTCCTCGACACTGCACTCGACCAACAGGCCACCCTCGTCTACGCGCAGCCCGTGAACGCGGCACCCCACGGAGCCCTTCGCAACGCAGCGTCGAAGTCGTCGAAATGGCTGACCACGAAAATTCTCTCGTCCGAGAACTCGGTGAAGTATCAAAGCTTCCGACTCGTCCTAGGAGAGGTCGGACGGTCGGTCGCCGCCTACGCCGGATCAGAGGCGTACCTCGATGTGGCCCTCGGATGGATCGCTGGCGAGGTCACCACCAGCCCGGTTCAATTGCGGGAGGAACGCGGACGCGCATCTGGATATCACCTCAGAAGCTTGCTGTCGCATTTCTGGCGAATGGTTCTCTCCAGCGGCACCAAGGGCCTGCGAATGGTCAGCTTGATCGGCTTCCTGTTCGCTGTCGGCGGTCTCGTCATCGTCCTCTACGTGTTGGCGTCGTACGTGTTCTTCGATGCCGGCGTCGAGGTACGTGGATGGGCGTCGACGATGATCGTAATGCTGTTCGGTTTCGGGGCGGTGCTCTTCTCGTTGGGTGTGATCGCCGAATACATCGGTGTCGCGGTCAAGACGGCAATGGGAAAGCCGCCGTACCTCATCGTCAGCGACCCCGCGTCAGGCCCGTTGGGGCGTCGGAACGCCACCGAGCCACCCGCGTAACAATGAATGTCCCCACGTGGGTAGTCGGCAGCGGCGGCCTTCTCGGCAGCTCTGTGGCCCGCGAACTCGAGCGCCGTGGGGCCGACATCCGCACCAGCCGCGTCCCGTGGGGCGAACCCGCGCTGGCCAGGGAAATCCTCTTCGCCGATGCCAGAAAACTGATTGCGGACGCGGCGGGCGGCCCGTGGCGAATGGCGTGGTGCGCCGGCGCAGGTGTGAACGGTACGAGCAGTGACGAATTTGCTCGCGAGAACCAACTGATGAAAGACGTCCTGGACGAGCTGAGAACGACGGACGCAGGCGTCGGGACCGTCTTCCACGCTTCGTCTGCCGGCGGCGTCTACGCCGGAGCTCCCGGAGCACCGCACACCGAAACAAGCGCGACCAATCCACTGGCCGACTACGGGCGAGCAAAGCTCGATGCCGAATCGATTGTTCGCGAATTCGGCTCCGGAAGCGGAAACCACACTGTCATAGGAAGATTCGCAAATCTCTACGGACCGGGACAGAATCTGGCGAAACCCCAAGGCCTGATCTCGCACCTCTGCCGCGGCTATCTGCTGTCGATGCCCATTTCGATCTATGTCCCCATGGACACGCTTCGGGACTACGTCTACGTCTCCGATGCGGCCGAAATGGTGGTCGACAGCTTCACCCGAGCGGAAGCGTCGCAAGAATCGACGGTCACCAAGATCTACGCGTCCGGACGCAGCGTCACCATCGGCGCGATCCTCGGTGCCTGCCACACCGTGTTCAGAAAACGCCCCAACGTTGTGCTCGCCAGTTCTCCGCTTGCTTCGGCGCAAGCCCGAGACCTACGGCTGCGATCGATCGTGTGGACTGATCTGGACCGGCGGACACATCGCCCGTTGCCTGCAGGCATAGCGTCGACTCTCGACTCCATCCGCCGCAATCTGGCTGCACGTTAGGAAGTGGTCTTCTCGCCGGCTGCCACGTATGCCTGCTCGGTCGCGTCCTTCTGCGGACGCCACCACGCTTCGTTGTCGCGGTACCAGTCGATTGTCGCTTCCAGACCACTACGGAAGTCCTCGTAGCGTGGTGACCAGCCCAGTTCTTCGCGCAGCAGACTCGAGTCGATCGCATACCTCACGTCGTGCCCCGGGCGATCGGTGACAAAATCGAACTCGTCGGCGCCGCGACCCAATATCTGCAGAATCGACTCCATGACAGTTCGGTTGTTCACCTCACCATCAGCGCCGATCAAGTAGGTCTGACCGATCCGGCCGCCGTCGATGATCGCCCACACAGCACTGTTGTGGTCGTCGACATGAATCCAGTCACGGACGTTCAAACCGTCGCCGTACAACTTGGGACGCAATCCGGCGAGAACATTGGTGATCTGACGCGGAATGAATTTCTCGACATGTTGATACGGCCCGTAATTGTTCGAGCAGTTCGACAGGGTGGCCCGGACACCGAACGAACGGGTCCACGCGCGCACCAACATGTCGCTCGATGCCTTGGTCGACGAGTAGGGGCTCGACGGGTTGTACGCGGTCGACTCCGTGAAACGGTCCGGATCGCCCAGTTCGAGGTCTCCGTACACCTCGTCGGTGGAAATATGGTGGTACCTGACGTCGTGCTTGCGCACAGCCTGCAGGAGTGTGAACGTTCCCACGATGTTGGTCTGCACGAACGGCCACGGATCAGCGAGCGAATTGTCGTTGTGCGACTCGGCGGCAAAATGAACGACGACGTCGGCGGCGCTCACCAGTTCGTCTACGAGCACTGCGTCGGTGATGTCGCCGTGAACAAACGTGATGCGGTCGGCTATCGAATCGAGCGAAGACTTGTTGCCCGCGTAGGTCAGCGCGTCGAGCACCGTGACCTCGGCATCGGGACGCTCTGCCACCGTCTGATGGACGAAATTGGCGCCGATGAAGCCTGCACCGCCAGTCACGAGAACTCTCACGTTTGCGCCTCCACGATCACCGAATCGAACCGATCTACCTACCGGCCACGCACGATACCGTGCGCCCGAGATTTGTTTCTCCAGCGAACACTGGAACACTTCGAGGCATGCGCGGAATCATTCTGGCGGGCGGCACGGGGTCGAGGTTGCACCCCATCACGCTCGGCGTGAGCAAACAGCTGGTCCCCGTCTACGACAAACCGATGATCTATTACCCGCTCAGTACTCTGATGCTGGCCGGGATTCGCGACATCATGATCATCACCACAGAAGACGACGCACCGCAGTTCCAGCGGTTGCTCGGCGACGGCTCGCAGTTCGGCGTCGACCTGACCTACCAGATCCAGCACGAGCCGAATGGTCTCGCACAAGCATTCGTACTCGGGGCCGGCCACATCGGTTCCGAATCCGCGGCCCTCGTCCTCGGCGACAACATCTTCTACGGCCCAGGTCTGGGAAGTAAGCTCACGCGCTTCGAGAACATCGACGGTGGCGCCGTATTTGCGTACTGGGTTTCGGACCCCACGGCTTACGGAGTCATCGAGTTCGACCGCGAAGGCAAAGCCGTCTCGCTCGAGGAGAAGCCGGCGAACCCGCGCTCCAACTATTCGGTGCCTGGCCTGTATTTCTACGACAACGACGTCGTCGCCATCGCCAAGGACCTCGAACCATCGGCACGCGGCGAATACGAGATCACCGACGTCAACCGTGCGTATCTCGAAGCTGGTCGCCTCCAGGTCGAAGTACTTCCTCGCGGCACCGCGTGGCTCGACACCGGAACTTTCGATTCGCTTCTCGACGCGTCGAACTACGTGCGCACGATCGAGGAGCGCCAGGGACTCAAGATCGGCGCGCCCGAAGAAGTTGCCTGGCGGCACGGATTCATCACCGACGACGAGCTACGCATTCGTGCTGAGAAGCTCCTCAAATCCGGATACGGAAAATACCTTCTCGAACTTCTCGACCGCGGCAAGGACTGGTGACATGGCAGATACTCACGTGATGAGCCAGTATCGCGAACTGAAAGTGCCAGGGGCCTGGGAATTCACACCCAAGCAGTTCGGCGACGACCGCGGAGTCTTCCTCGAATGGTTCCGCGAACCTGGATTCTCCGAGATCACCGGCCGCACGCTCGATCTTCAACAGGCAAATTGCTCGGTCTCCGCTGCCGGTGTCCTACGCGGCATCCATTTTGCCGACGTCCCTCCCGGACAGGCCAAGTACGTCACGTGCGTCAAAGGCGCGATCCTCGATATCGCCGTCGACCTCCGCGTGGGATCGCCGACCTTCGGCGAATGGGATTCGGTCCTTCTCGACGACGTCGACCGCAGAGCGATCTTTCTGTCCGAAGGGCTGGGGCACGCCTTCCTGTCCCTCGAGGACAACTCGACAGTGGTTTACCTGTGCTCGACGGGATACGCCCCCGAACGCGAGCACGAGGTCCATCCCCTCGATCCAGACATCGCGATCGACTGGCCCACAGTGGGCCGTGGCGGCGAGCCCTTGAACATCACGCTGTCCGCAAAGGACACAGCAGCACCGTCGCTTCGAGATGCCGTGTCGGCCGGGCTGCTGCCCACGTTCGGCGAAGGCTGATGGCTTCACCGGATTCGACTGCAACACCCCCCGCCGGAATGACCGGCAGGCCGGGTCCGTTGATGCGCGTCGTCAAGAATCAGGCCCTTGCGTTTCTGCTCGTCGGCGGAGTCAACACAGTTCTCGGAACTGCCTGGTTCATTGCCTGGCAGATCGCGCTCGGCGATCAGTTCGGTTACCACTTCGCGATCGTCGCCGGGTACGTCTGCAACCTGCTGTGTGCTTTTGCGATGTACCGCTACCTGGTCTTCGAAGTTCGCGGTCACTTCCTGCGTGACTTCTGGCGGTTCGTCGTCGTCAACTTCGGCGCCTTCGTGATCAACCTCGCACTGATGACCGTTGCGGTCTCGGTCCTGCACTTTCCGCCTATCCCGTCACAACTCGTCATCACTGCGGTAACCGCAACAGCAAGCTTCTTCGGTTACCGCGATTTCTCGTTCAGTCGAAACAAGAGAACAGGCAACTCATGACTCCGCGTGTTTCCGTCGTCGTCCCGGCTTACAACAATGCCGACTACATTGCCGAGACGATCGACTCGATCCTGAATCAGACCTACCAGGACTTCGAGCTGATCATCTCGGATCATTCGTCGACCGACGACACCGTCAAGGTCCTGGCACGATACGCCGACGATCCGCGAATCGAGATCCTCTCGACCGAGGCCGGAGGCGGAGCGAAGCGAAACTGGGACCGGGTCAGCGAAGCCGCGAACGGGGAGCTCCTGAAACTGGTGTGCGGTGACGACACCATCTACCCCGAGTGCCTGGCGGAACAGGTCGCGGCTTTCGACGAGCACCCCTCGGTGGTACTCGTGGCATCGCAACGCAAACTGGTCGATGCAAACGGAAAGACCATCCTCTCCGCGCGCGGACTTGCAGGGTTGAAGGGACTGGTCACCGGGCGCGACGCGGCCCGAAAAACCGTAACGGCAGGAGCGAACATCTTCGGCGAGCCCGGATGTGTCCTCATGAAGCGATCCGCCTTGAAGGCCATCGGATGGTGGGACGACACCAACCCGTACGTCATCGACGAAGCCACGTACACCGCCGTCGCACTCCAAGGCGACGTCTATGCGATCGCCAAGCCCCTCGCGTCCTTCCGTGTCAACGCCGGACAGTGGAGTGTGCGTCTGGCCAAGGATCAGGCGCGCCAGGCAGCGGCATTCCACAAAGATCTCCGGGAATCGGATCCGACTCTCGTCTCCGCAATGGACGTCCGAATCGGCGACGCACGCGCACTCGCCACCTCGTTCATGCGTCGCGGCGTCTACATGCTGTTGCGCCATCGCATGTCTTGATCGTTGCCGGGTGGGTAATCTTCACCTTTCACACTCGATGGGGTGACGACCGGCGGGACGGACGGCTGGATGACCAAACGCGCGAGCAGACGCGGCCTGTGGACGGCCGTCGTTCTCGCAGCCGGCCTCGGCGGTCTCGCGCTGGTCGCCCCGCCCCTGACTCCAGGCACGATCGAGTCCGCCCCCGTCACGGTCATCACGACCACCCCACCCGCGCCCGTTGTTCCACTCACTCCGGAGGAGCTCTCGGCCCGGGTGGTCCCCACCATCGTCACCATCACGGCGCCGGCCGGATTCACCACCACTGCCGGGACCGGGATCGTGCTCTCCCCTGACGGGGTGGTGCTCACGAATCACCACGTCATCAGCGGAGCCTCGGACGTCACCGCCGTCAGCATGTCCAACGGACTGATCTACGACGCCGAGATCCTCGGGTACGACAGCGTCAGCGACCTTGCCGTCCTGCGCCTCGCAGGCGCCACCGATCTGCCGGTGGCAGTGGTCGGGAAGTCCGCGGAAGCCGCTCGCGGGGACGCCGTCACCGCAATCGGAAATGCCGAAGGTGGCGGCGTACCCGTCCCAGCTCCCGGCGTCATCACCAACCTCGGTGTCACCGTCAACACCCGCAACGCGTCCGACGGATCGCGAAACCAGTTGAAAGGCCTCATCGAGGTGGACGCGGACATCCGGCCAGGCGATTCCGGTGGCCCGCTGGTCAACGCCGTGGGCGAACTGATCGGCGTCAGCAGCGCGGGCAACGCCGTCACCGACCGCACCGAAACCTCGCCGGCGCCTCAGTCCTACGCGATACCGATCGACACTGCACTACCGATCGTCGATCAGGTACTCGGTGGCCGCTCCTCCGAAACCGTGCGCGTGGGACCGACGCCCGTGCTCGGTGTCGCGGTGAAGGACCACGCAGACATGCCGGCCGGCGCCGAAGTTGTTGCCGTGAGCTTCGATTCGCCGGCCGAGCGGGTGGGGCTCACCAAAGGTGCGGTCATCACGGAGTTCGGCGGCAGCCGGATCGCGTCGTCGGCCGATCTCAATGCGGCGATGAGCTCGCACCGCCCCGGCGACACCGTCGCAGTGACGTGGGTGGACGCAACGGGACAACCCGGGACCGGTTCCCTCGTCCTCGACGAGGGACCACCTCGCTAGTCGTGAAAGCCGCCGGCCGTGAAAGCATCGTGACATGACCACGGTTCTCCTGCTCACCTGTGACGGCGCCGCCCGCGAGGCGGATGTCGAAAGCAAACTCGTCATGGAAGCTCTCACCACCTACGGCGTTGCGTCGACAATGGCGCCGTGGTCGAGTCCGTCCCTCCACGACATCGACGCCGACCTGGTTCTGATCCGTTCGACCTGGGACTACACCCAGCGCCTCGACGAATTTCTTGCCGTTCTCGCTCAGCTGACCGCCCCGATCGCCAATCCGCTCTCGATCGTGAAGTGGAACGCCCACAAGGGATACCTGACTGAACTTGCCGCGGCCGGCGTCCCCATCGTCCCCACTGCGGTGATCACCCCCGGAAGGAGCGAAACACTCACCCTCCCTTCGTTCGAGAGTGCCGACGTCATCGTCAAGCCTGCGGTGTCAGCCGGCGCTGTCGGAGTGGGGAAGTTTGCCGCGAGGTCCGCGCAGGGCCGCGCTCACCTCACCTCGATCCTCGACGGCGGTAACGACGCATTGGTTCAGCCCTTCATCTCGGACGTCGTCGACGGTGAGCGCTCGATCATCCACCTCGGTGGGCGCTACTCCCATGCCGTCCGGAAGATCCCGGCCACCAACGACTTCCGTGTGCAGGAGTTCCACGGCGGAACCAACCACGTCCACGAACCGTCCACCGCCGAACTCGCGGTGGCCGACGCGGCGCTGGCCGCAGCCCCCTGCGGTCCCGGCGAATTGCTTTATGCGCGTGTGGACGTCGTGGGGCCGGTGGATCAACCACTACTCATGGAAGTGGAATTGATCGAGCCCGAACTCTTTCTGCCCTTCGCCCCCGGATCTGCCGACGCCCTCGCACGTGCAGTTGTCGCGTCTCTAGGTCTGTGAAGCGCCTCGGAGTGCCTTCTTGTCGACCTTCCCCAAGGCAGTGAGCGGCAACGCTTCCAGAATTGAAATCTTCTTGGGCGCCCAGATCGGGCCCTTGTGTGATCTCACGTGTGCGACGAGTTGCTCGGGCGTGACCGACCATCCCGTCTTCAGTACGACTGCCGCGGTAACCGCTTCTCCCCATTGAGGATCGGGGACACCGAATACTGCACAGGCGGCCACTGCGGGATGACGTCCGAGCGAGTCCTCGACTTCGCGCGGGTAGACGTTGAATCCACCGCTGATGATCGTGTCCTTGATGCGGTCGACGATCGAGATGAGCCCAGTTTCGCCGATCCGAGCAACGTCGCCGGTGTGCAACCACCCATTCGCAAGCGCTGCAGCGGTTTGTTCAGGTTTGTTCCAATAGCCGTCCATCACGAGCGGACCTCGCACACAAAGCTCGCCGGGTACACCCGTCGCGGTCTCGTTTCCCTGCTCGTCGAACAACACCACTTCGACACCTGGCATCGCACGCCCACAACTCCCCAGAACTGCGGGATCATCCGTGTGCTCACGTGTATCGAGCACCGTCAACGCATTCGGGGCTTCGGCCTGACCGTAGTGCTGGCTGAGGATCGGCCCGAACACCACCCCTGCCTGCGCGAGCCTGGTGGGGTCGATGGGTGCAGCACCGTAAAGCATCCAGTTCAGCCCGGACAGATTCGCATCCGACAGGCGTGGATGGTCGAGCAAGGCGTAGAGCATCGTAGGAACGACAAATGTAGCTGTGACTCCGTCATTTTCGATTGCGTCGACAACCTTGTCCGGGTCGAACGACCTGTGCAACTCGAAGCTTGCACCTCGCAGCAGACCGGGTGCGACGAGCAGACCGGCAGCATGAGACATCGGCGTAGTGAGCAGCATGGTGGTATCAGCCGGCCACTCCCACGTGGTGCAGGCCCAGGCATTGGCGACCAAGGATCGGTCCCTGAGCATGACGCCTTTCGGCTCACCGGTAGTTCCACCGGTGTAGAAGAGATACAAAGCTCGACCCTGACCGCCGAAGCCTGAACCTGTTCCCGCCGTGGCCAATTCACACGCTGATTCGAGGGCTGACAGTGACATCACTCGAGTCTGCGCCGCTTCGGCGCGCGCCTGGAACTGTCCGTCGGCAACCAACAGGAGATCGGTACCACTGTCTTTCAGCACCATCCTGTCGTTCTCTTCGGTCGCGAGCGGATGGAGTGCCGTGTAGCGCACGCCCGCCAGACACGCCGCGGCCATGACCGTGAATGCTTCAGGACACGGACCCGCAAGCAGGGCTACCCCGCCTCCGTCCGGCAGAGCGAGGCTACCGAGGACACCTGCAATCCGCTCGATCTGTTCCGCGGTCTGCCGATATGTCAGCTCGGCCCGATCACCGTTCCGATCCGTGAATCGAAACGCGATGTGGTCTGGTCGGCGTCGCAGCGCCGACAGAATCAGATCCGCATATCCCGCTTGCTCGTGCAAGCCTGGCGCCATCGGTTCATCGTTCATCATGTCCGCGTTCATCGTGGCCCTCCCAAGATCGTGACCGCGGCGACGGCTTCCTCGATGCCGTAGAGACCTCCGCCGTTCTCTGCGACCGCGATTCGAGCCCCGGGAACCTGTCGCCGCGCTGCTTGTCCACGCAACTGCGTGACAAGTTCGAAGACCTGCGCCAGTCCCGTTGCCGAGACCGGATGACCACGGGATTCGAGCCCACCTGACGGATTGACCGGACGCACGCCTCCCAATGAACTCGCACCGGACGCAGACCACGCGCCGCCCTCACCGATCGGGCAGAACCCCAAATTCTCGACCTGCTGTACTTCACCGAAGGCCGTGGCGTCGTGGACCTCTGCCACATCCACATCGCCTGGCCCGACTCCGGCTTCCTCGTATGCGCTCATTGCCGCTCGGCGACCGATGTGACTCTCCACGTCATCTGCGGCCCGATCCGTGCCTGACACCAAGCTGCAACCGAGTACCCGCGCCGCCCGCCGAGAGGAATCATGCCTTCGCGCAAAGTCTGCAGTGGTCACAACGACCGCCGCTGCACCGTCACTGACGGGCGAGCACATCGGAACGGTCAGAGGCCACGCGACTCGCCTCGCGGCAAGCACCTCGTCGACAGTGAAGGGTTTGCGAAAGTGCGACCGCGGATTGTGCACGGAATGCGCATGATTTTTGGCTGCTACGGACGCGAGTTCGAACTCGGTCGTTCCGAATCTCTCCATGTGCGCCCGAGCAAGAGAAGCGTAGATCTCCATGAACACCGAACGCTCACCCTGCGATCCGAGTTCACCCGGCACCGGAGCGGAGAGGGAGGCAAGGCCGGCGAGCGTCTCGTCGCGATGCGCAACGTCGAGCGCACCGTCGAACACCTCCAGACTTCGAGCCGGATCCGAGCACACCAGCTTGTCCACCCCGACCGCCAATGCGACCTCGGACAGACCGGAGCGAACGTGGGCGATCGCCAGCCAGAGTGCCGTTGCCCCGCCGGCGCAGGCATTTTCGACATTGACGACCGGGACTCCACCGAAACCGTAAGGTCTCAAGGCAATCTGGCCTGGGATCATGTGCTGCCGGTCGATCGCCTTCTGACTGACGGTCGCGTAGAAGACTGCACCGACGTCACCGCGGGTCAGGCCCGCGTCTTCGACGGCGTCGATCGCTGCACGCCCCGCCAATTCCGAGGCCGAGGTATCCGCGTGCCGCCCGAAGGGCGTCGCGCCGACACCGAGAACCATGACTTCGCCGCTCACGCCACTACTCGATTCCTCAATACCCCGAGGCCGGCGACCTCGAGTTCCACTACGTCTCCCGGTTCGAGGAACCGCCCGTGTTCCAAGCCGCATCCACTCGGCACGGTGCCGGAACAGAAGACTTCACCCGGGTACAGCCGCGTGGAAGTCGAAGCGAACGAAATCACGTCCTCGAAACGATGGTCCATGTCGGCGCTGGTTCCTCGGCTCACCTCGTCTCCGTTGATTCTCGCGGTCATCTCGAGCTGGTAGGGGTCACCGACTTCGTCGGCCGTCACGATCCAGGGGCCGAGGACATTCGCGTTCGAAAAGTCCTTGCTCTTACTGAGACCGAGTCCGGTGGAGATCTCCTCGAGCTGAGTATCGCGGGCGCTGAAATCGTTGAAGATGGTGTAACCGAAGATATGCGCAGAGGCATCCGCGCGTGAGATGTCGGTTCCACCGCGCCCCAACACACAGGCGAATTCGAGTTCGTAATCGCGCAGGCTCGAGTACTCGGGCCACACGACGTCAGATTCGTGTCCGGTCACCGCCAATCGGTTCGCGATGTAATACAGCGGGCGCTCCAACTGGATCTTCGGCAGTTCGACGTCCTCGAGTGCGACCCCTTGAATTCGGGCGCGAGCGTTGCGAAAGTGATCCATGAAGCAGCCGAAGTCTCGGATCTGGACCGGCTGAGGAAGCGGCGACATCCAGCGCACATCACCCGCGTCGACGATCGCACTTGCCGGCTGCTCGTCTGCGAGCCGATCCAGGATCTCCCGTGCCGCCGGACCACCTTCGATGATGGTTTGCATGGTTTCCAGTTCTGGAGCCGGTTTTCCCGTCACATCATGATGAGCTCGCTCGAGTAACAACAGTTGCTCGCCGCTGCCCGTCACCAGAGCCGTCTGCTGGGTCTTTTCGTATTCGACGGTCGCAAGTTTCACTGTGAATCAATACCTTTCACTGAATTGTTCGTTAGGTGAGGCGGGAATTCTGCTCAGACGAACGCGACCACACGAGCCGGGGCAGCGCTGGCTCGCGCAAGCTTGATCGGGAAAAACGCCACGTGAAATCCCGATGGCGGAAGCGCGGCGAGGTTCGACAGCTGCTGAACGATGAATACTTCACATTCGCGTCCGGCCCGGTGCCCGTCCCAGAGAACCGAGTTGTCGCCGGTGTCACGAAATTTCTGCGCCATGACTGCAAAGCTCAAGTCCCAGCCGGCAGCGTCGGTGCCCAGCACCTTCGCGCCTTGCTCGGCGAGAAACAGCGTGCCTTCGCGACTCATCCCTGGATACTGAAAGAACCCTGGATCGGCCAAGGTGAAGCTCTCTTGTCCGGTACGGAGCAACACGGCACCACCCTGGGGAACGGACGCACCGTTTTCCGCCAGGGCAGCTTTCAGCGCGTCCACCGAGATCGGCTGATTCGCCTCGCACCGGCCGCGCAGGTCGAGCACCACTGTCTCGCAGAATAATTCATCCAACGCGATGTCTGTGATCGTGCGAGAAGGCTTACCCTCTGAGGTTGATCCGTAGTGCAACGGCGCGTCGACGTGTGTGCCCAGATGGCTGTTGAACTCACTCAACATCTCCGATCCCCACCCCTCACCGTCCGGAAGATCATGAACTCCGCACTGCAGTGCTGCCGCGAACTCGTCGCGTCCGGCACCTGCGGGGTGCGAGTAGGCCACCGAGGGGGCAACGACGGAAGCCAGTGCCTTCAAACCCTCGGGGAGCAGTTCCCGATCGGCCGGATCGAGAGTTCTAGTCAGATCGATGAGTTCCATGTCCGCCCATTTCCGTTAAGTTATTGGACGCTCAGCATAGAACTGGACGACCAACATAGGCAAGAGGGTGTCGCGAGAGGAATACGGCCGTCCGATGGCCGGCCTCGTAGCATGAGTGCCGGTGCGCAGGTCTCGGCCCCGACGGGCACGTCGACGTCACCGCGTGCCGGAATTGGCTGCACTCGAGAACGAAAGAAGGCAGGAACACCGAATGGCGTCGACACGCAAGCAGGAGATTTCCGAGGAAACCAGACGGCGGCTGGTGAAGGCCGCGGCCGAACTGGCTGCGGAAGGCGGGTCGGCCGCCATGTCCGTACAAGCCGTGGCGGAAAGATCCGGCATCAGCCGAGGGTCTGTGGCCTGGCACTTCGGATCGAAAGACGGGCTTCTACGAGCCGTCGTCGAAGACGCATTCCGGTGGGGCATGGAGAAGTTGCGCGCAGAGTTGGCATCATCCTCGGCGACCGGAATCGAAGCATTGATCGAAGCCAACTTCGTGTTGATGTCGTACCCCGAGGCACGAATTTTCTCGACCATCCTGATCGAAGCCGTGATTCCCGGGTCCACCATCCGCGAGACCTACGCAGAGCAGTACGTCGCAATGCGAACGCTGTACGCGGACTACCTGCGTTCGATCGACACACCGGTCGCCAATCCGGAGTTGGTTGCCGTCACCCTTCTGGCCGGCACTCTCGGGATCAACCTCCAACATCGCCTCGATCCCGACAACGTCGATCGACGTTCGGCGGTAACCGAACTCGAATCGATCTATGCCCGAGCACACGAGAATCCATAGGTGGAACGGAAGTTCAACTTCCCGAACAACTTTCGTCCGCGGCCTGGGGTGGGACCGCATCGAGCCTGGTTCGAATGAACCTGGCAACGTCGCGTAACGCAGCCCGGCTCTCCGGCAAGCCAGGCCACACGGCGGGAAACGCGTGAACCTGACCGTTCCAGATCTGCAGCGAGCATGGCACCCCCGCGGCGGCGAGCCGCTGCGCCATCACCTCCGAATCAACTCTGAGAACCTCGGATTCGGCGGCGATCAGCAACGACGGTGGCAGCGCGGCCAGATCGCCGTCGACAGGTGAGTTCGTCTGTCCGCCAAGCTTTCCGATCGCTATCAATGCCGACACCGGGGCGATGACATCGCGTCGAGCGTTGGCGTGAACCGATTTGGTGGTGCAATCGAGATCGAGGAGCGGCGAGAGTCCGACCAGCCCGGCGGGAACCTCGATTTCGGCGGCAACAGCTGCAAGCGCTGTCGCGAAAACCAGAAAACCTCCGGCCGAATCACCAACGAAGACAACCTTTTCCGGCAGTACTCCCTGTTCGAGGAGCCACCGGTATGCACCCAGACAGTCGTCGACGGACCCACTGATGCTCGTGCTCGGCAACTGCCGATACGCGACGTGCAGGACCGGAAGGCCGGTTCGCTTGGCGATGCCGGCAACCACCGGTCGATGCGTGTTGAGCCCGCAACACATGAACCCGCCGCCGTGCAGGTAGAGAACTACACCGTCGCGCAGATCAGCCGTCGAGCCTGCCGTCCGCACGAGCTCACCGTCGAAACCTGGAAAACGAATCGCTTCCCGATCGATTCCGGAGGGAATGCGTACACCCGCGGCCGAGTCCAGCACTGCGGCGCGGCGCATGGCGCCAGGCGTCAGTGGAGCGATCCCGACCACTGGCCGAAGCATCCATCGACACGCGTTGTAGAGGACCTGCGATTCGATACTCGGCCTGCCGTATCGAGTTCCGGTCCTACGACTGACAGTCGGCAACAGAGACATCTGTCCAGATTAGAAGCGATCAGGCACCGAAGAGGTCGACTTCGTCGAGATCGTCGACGATCGTGACCTTTCGTTTCCGCCCGCCGATGACCTTGCCCAGACCGCGCAGTCCACCGGACTGAGCTTTCGGGGCGGGTTCGATGCGCTGCGGCGCAACTCTCGTCCGCGCTGCGCGCTGTACGGGCTTGGGCGCGGGAGCTGATGCCGGTGCCTCCGGAACGACGGGCGCTGCGGGAACCACAGGGGCCGCGGGTTCGGGAATCTCTGCCGGAACGACCGCTTCCGGCTCCACGAAGCCCTGAGCAACCGGGGCCTCGGGTGCGACCTCAGCCACCTGCTCCACCTGCACCGGTCCGTCGATCAGCGGGATGTCCGACGCCCACCGGACCCGATACTCGAGGCCGCGCGCCGCCAGTTCACGCGCGAGATCCGCGTGCCAGACCCCGTCTTCGCCGTCGCCGTACGCCCGTGCGTCGGAGCTGACCCAGATCACGTCGACGCCCGGGTTCCGGTCGGCAAGATCGAGCACGGTCAGCCAGTTCAGGGTCGCCGGATATCCGTCACGTTTCTTCTTGTCGGTGTAGGGCCGACGCAGCGAGATCGCCCTCTCGGCCACCTCGAGATGCGACACGTCGACTGGATCGACCACTTCGACGCCGATCGCCACGAGGTCTTCGATCACGTCGTCGACATAGCCGTCGGCCTTGTCGTGAGCTGCGTCGACGAATCTGGTGAGGTCGCGCCGCAATCCCAGTCGGTCGTACATGCGCGCCTGGACGCTCAGGGCCGCGATCATCTCCGCCGATTCCTCGCGATAGCGACTCGCAACTTCGAGAACGACCAATCGCGGCACGACGACGAGGTGTCCGAGTGCGCGAGCGTCGGCGATGGCGGCGTCGAACCGTGCGCCCCTGGTCAGGGCCGAAGAATCGAGAACGATGATCATGGGCTCGATTCTCTCCCACGAAACCGGACGAATGCGCTAATCCACCCCGAACCGTTACTTGATCTTGAAGATCACTGCCCGCTGAACGATGAAGTTGATGACCGTCGCGGTGCCCTGTGCGATGACGAAGGCCAGCGGTGTCCGCCACCAATGTTCGTCGAAGACATGGACCATCACTTCGTTGAGTCCGACCTGGACCGCAAAAGTGACCGCGTACAGCGCAACAACAGCGATGAAGCGGGCGCGAGAAGGCTCGGCCTTGAACGTCCACCGACGATTGATGAGGTACGCCGTCGTGGTGCCTGCGACGAAACTCAGCGATTTTGCGGCGACGCGCGGCAATCCCAACGCAAAGAGCAGCACGTACAGCCCGTAGTCCACGACCGCCGACAGCCCACCCGTCGCGACGAACCGGACGATCTGCGTTTTCAGGTCCATCGCGTCGTCGGCGATGTCCGTCGTGACAGGAATCTCGACGGGCAGCGGGACGTGGGGTTCGTGCTGGTGACTTGCAGGTGTTTCGGGCACGACGACGAGAGTAACCACTCGAGTCGGAGCCGTCGGCACTACTCCCAGGTAACCTCTACCTTGATGTCCACGACAGCAGAAGAGACGCCGAAGCCGGCTCTCCACACCCAAGCCCGCACCCTCACCGGTTGGGGACGCACCGCCGCCACCACCGCACAGGTGCTGTCCACCCCCGACGTGGAAGTGATCGCGAACGCGGTCGCCCAGGTTGCGGAACAGAACGATTCCAAGCCCTCGCATCTGCGACGCGGCGTCATCGCGCGCGGCCTCGGCCGCTCGTACGGCGACCCGGCGCAGAACGCCGGCGGGCTGGTCGTCGACATGAATGCACTCAGCCGCATTCATCGCATCGATCGCGACACCGCTCTGGTGGACGTCGACGCCGGCGTGAATCTGGACCAGCTGATGAAGGCTGCTCTGCCGTTCGGCCTGTGGGTTCCGGTCCTGCCGGGTACTCGCCAGGTCACGATCGGCGGCGCCATCGGCTCGGATATCCACGGCAAGAACCACCACAGCGCGGGCAGCTTCGGCAACCACGTCGTGTCGTTGGATCTGCTGACGGCCGACGGCAAGGTTCGCACTCTCACCCCCAAGGGCGGGCGCAACGATCCCAAGGCCGCGCTGTTCTGGGCCACGATCGGCGGCATGGGCCTGACGGGCATCATCCTGCGCGCCACCATCAAGATGACACCTACCGAGACGGCGTACTTCATTGCCGACGGCGACGTCACCAACAGCCTCGACGAGACCATCGCGCTGCACAGCGACGGCAGCGAGGCCAACTACGAGTACTCGAGCGCCTGGTTCGACGCGATTTCCGCGCCCCCGAAGCTCGGTCGTGCGGCAGTCTCGCGCGGATCGTTGGCGAAGCTCGATCAGCTTCCGGCCAAGCTGCAGAAGAACCCGCTCGCATTCGATGCACCGCAGTTGCTGACGTTCCCCGACGTCTTCCCGAACGGGCTGGCCAACAAGTTCAACTTCACCGCGATCGGTGAGGTCTGGTTCCGCAAGTCCGGCAAGTATCGCGGCAAGGTCCAGAATCTGACGCAGTTCTACCACCCCCTCGACATGTTCGGTGAGTGGAACCGCGCGTACGGATCCAACGGATTCCTGCAGTATCAGTTCGTGGTTCCGCCCGAGGCCGTCGACGAGTTCAAGAAGATCATCGTCGACATCCAGCGCAGCGGGCACTACTCGTTCCTCAACGTGTTCAAGCTGTTCGGCGAGGGCAACCAGGCGCCGCTGAGCTTCCCGATCCCGGGCTGGAACATCTGCGTCGACTTCCGTATCAAGCCGGGCCTGAACGAGTTCGTCACCGAACTCGACAAGCGTGTCCTCGAATTCGGTGGACGCCTCTACACGGCCAAGGATTCGCGAACGTCCGCGGAAACCTTCCACGCCATGTACCCGCGCATCGACGAGTGGATCGCGACGCGCCGCAAGTACGACCCCACAGGCGTTTTCGCCTCCGATATGTCCAGAAGGCTGGAACTGTGATCAACGCTGTAGGTAACCCGCAAACCGTTTTGCTTCTCGGTGGAACCTCCGAGATCGGCCTCGCCATCTGTGAGGAATACCTGAAGAAGGCGCCGCTCCGCGTCATTCTGGCGGCTCTTCCCAGCGACCCGGGACGCGAAGCGGCGGTCAAGCAGCTCGAAGCGAAGGGCGCCACCTCGGTGGAGCTCATCGACTTCGACGCCGTTGATTTCGAATCGCACCCGAAGGTCATCGACCAGGCGTTCTCCAACGGGGACGTCGACGTCGCCATCGTCGCCTTCGCGCTGGACGGTGACTCCGAAGAGCTGTGGCAGAACCAGCGCAAGGCCGTTCTGGTGGCAAACGTCAACTACACCGCGTCCGTCTCGGTCGGCGTTCTTCTCGGCGAGAAGATGAAGGCTCAGGGCTTCGGCAAGATCATCGCGATGTCGTCGGTTGCCGGCGAGCGCGTCAAGCGTGCCAACTTCGTCTACGGCTCCACCAAGGCGGGCCTGGACGGCTTCTACCTCGGACTCGGCGAGGCTCTCGCGGAATTCGGACCGCAGGTAACCGTCGTTCGCCCCGGCATGGTGCGCACCCAGTTCAGCGCCCACGTCAAGGAAGCTCCGCTGACGGTCAACAAGGACATCGTCGCGAAGCTCGCTGTTGCCGCCTCGGACAAGGGCAAGGAAATCGTCTGGACTCCCGGCCCGTGGCGCTTCGTCATGATGGGTCTTCGCCACGTGCCGCGCCCGATCTTCCGGAAGTTGCCGGTTTAAGCTCCTCCCGTGCCAGAAACAACAACTGCTCCGAGTACAGACCTTTCGACCCCGTCGCCGTGGCGTAATGCCACGGCGACGGTGGTGGAAATGGTCCTCGGAGCGCTGGTCGCCGCTGTTGTAGCCGCTGTCGGGCTCTTTGCTTTCGGCCGAGTGCAGTGGCCGGCGTTCACATCGTCCAACGTCACGCAGGCGGTCACGACGGTCCTGCAGGTGCTCTGCATCGCGGTGATCGGTATCGCGGTTCTGATGTTCCGCGCCCGCAAAGCCGAGCGGGTCGCGAAGCTCCTCTCGTGGGCAGGGCTCTCCGGCTTCGTCACCACGACGCTCGGTCTTCCCCTCGCGGCGACAAGTCTGTATCTGCACGGCGTCTCCGTCGATCAGCAGTTTCGCACCGAATACCTGACCCGGTTGACGGATTCTGCTGCGCTGCAGGACATGACGTACGTGGATCTGCCGCCGTTCTACCCGGCCGGCTGGTTCTGGATCGGTGGACGCGTCGCGAACCTACTGGGCATGGACGGCTGGGAAGCCTTCAAGCCTTATGCGATCGGTTCCCTGGCAGTCGTCGCCGTCGTCGCACTCGTGTTGTGGACCAAGCTGATTCGACGCGATTGGGCCGTCGTCGCAGCACTGGCCGTCACTGCCGTCGTGTTGGCGTACAACTCTCCCGAGGCGTACGGCGCCGTCATCAACCTCCTGATCCCGCCGGTGCTGATCCTGGCGTGGGGGGCTCTCGATCGCCCGGGTGCCTCTCGATTTGCCGGAGCCGGCGCAATTCTCGGAACGGGCCTGTTCCTCGGTTTCGCCGCAACCGTCTACACGCTGTACCTCGGATTCGCCGCATTCGCCGTGACTCTGATGGCCGTCGTTGCCGCAGTACTTGCCGCACGCGCCCAGAACACGTGGAAAGCCGCGCTTGGCCCCCTCGTCAGGCTCGCTGTCATCGCCGTGATCTCCGGACTGGTCGCTCTGACCGTCTGGACTCCGTACCTGTTGAAGGCACTCTCCGGTGCCACCGCAGAATCCGGCACGGCAATGCATTACCTCCCCGATTCCGGTGCGGTGCTGCCCTTCCCGATGCTGAATTTCTCGCTCGTCGGCGGCCTGTGCCTACTCGGCACGGTCTGGCTGATTTCGCGGTTCCTGTTCTCCCGCCGCGCCCGAGCACTCGGTATCGGTGTCATTGCCGTCTATCTGTGGGCGCTGCTGTCCATGACGTTCACCGTTGCCGGCAGCACGCTCCTCGGATTCCGGCTGGAGCCAGTGCTGATCGGACTGCTTGCCGCCGCCGGTGTGTTCGGTTTCTTCGAGTTCGCCGGCTGGATCGTCCTGGCCACCAGCGAAAATCCCCGCGTCAAAGCGGTACTCGTTGCACTCGGTGTCATCGGAGCCATCGCCTTCGCGCAGAACATCCCGCAGGTGCTGGCACCGGATATCGCTGTGGCATACAGCGATACCGACGGCAACGGTGAGCGCGGCGACAAGAGGCCACCCGGGGCCGAAGCCAATTACGCCGACATCGACCGAATCATCCGCGAGCAGTTGGGACGCGAACCCCACGACACGGTGGTGCTCACTGCCGACATCGGCTTCCTGAGCTTCTACCCGTACTTCGGCTTCCAAGGACTGACGTCGCACTACGCGAACCCGCTCGCCGACTTCCGCGCCCGCGCCGCGCTGATCGAGCAGTGGTCGGAACTGAAGACCCCTGACGAACTGATAGCTGCACTGGACTCGGCGCCGTGGCGCAGCCCCGACGCCTTCGTCTTCCGCCAGGGCGCCGACGGATACACACTGCGGTTGGCCGAGGACGTCTATCCCAACGACCCGAACGTCCGCCGCTACACGGTCACGTTCCCCAAGGAACTGTTCGACGATCCGCGATTCACCGTCACAGAGCAGGGTCCGTTTGTGGTCGTTACCCGCTCTGACGCGATCTAACCAGGAGATACGTCACAAAAGGCTTACCGCCGGGGTCGTTGACGCGACCCCGGCGCACCCCTAACTTCATACCGTGACCCGAACCGATGCCCGAGCGGCAATGATCGATGCAGCCGAGCGTCTGGTTGCCGAGCGAGGTCTGGCCGCTCTGACGCTTCGAGATGTTCAGACCGAAGCCGGGCAGGCCAACAAGTCGGCTGCGCAGTATCACTTCGGTTCACGCGAGGGTTTGCTGGCGGCGGTCGTCGAGTCCAGAATGCGACCTGCCGGTGACCGTCGGCGTGACTTGCTCGATGCATTGGATCTGGAGTCGGATCCGCCCACGATGCGTGCTCTCGTCGAGGCTCTGGTCCTGCCGTTGGCGGAACAGACCATCTACCGTGAGGGCACTTTGTACGCACGGTTCCTGGTGCAGTCGATCTTCGACCCGGCCATGTCGTCGACCATCCGCGATCACATGCAGGCCGAGAGCTTCCGCGAAGTCCAGCGACGGATCGTCGCTGCGTCCTCGTTGCCGGCAGAAATCGCCGAGCTTCGGGCGGGAACTCTGACCGTGCTCGCCGTCGTCACTTTTGCCACCTGGGAGGGCCGCGTCGACAGCCGAGAACGTGCTCACGTCATCGTGGCCGACCTGATCGAAAGTTGCCTCGGAGCACTCTCGGCCCCGGCTGCGCAAATCTGACACGCCACCCGGCGAGTTTGTTTCCGAAACTGCCGGGGTACTCAGCCCCTCCAAGCGCAGTCGAGCAAACGGCCGCATCAACCACCGGCGGGGTAGGTGATGACAGTGAGCGAACTCGTTGCGCAAAGCCGCGAGCTTGTACCGCATCGTGCAGTTCTCGATTCCGCAGAGCATGTTCTGGTCATTGCTCGCGGCAAACCGTTCGGGCGCGAGCAGGCCTTTCACGAAGTGTTGAGTGTCGCGATTCGCAACCGCATCGAAGTCCTCACTCTGGCAAGGGCTCTCATCGACGTGTCCGAGTCTCGCGACTACCGCGCGATCCCGACCGACACCGCGCACACCGTTGCGGTGCTCGAATGGGGCGAACTGCTCGAGATCCCGACCGAACACCACGAGAAGTCCAGAGCCGAATCGGCTGGGGACGTCGATGAATCCAGCGAACCCGACGACCCGGTCGAACCCGAGTATCTGGTCGAGACCGACGTGGGCGGGCGCGTCGTCTTTGTCGCCCTCGCGTTCACGATCGGCGGGATAGTCGGATTCTTCGCGCACGACTGGGCACTCCTGCTTCTGATCACCGCCGTGTACCTCGTGTGGATCGCGGCACGACTGGTCGCGAAGCTCGTGAGTGTTTCCCGCAGCGCTCATTGGGCGGACGCGGAGCCTATTCGTGGCACCGCGTCAACCACTCACAGCGCGGAACGCTCCCACCACCACGCTGTTGCAGCGTGACGGCGGGAGCGCCGGTACTGCACTACAACCGTTGCGGCACACCGTAAGTAACTACGGTATCGCCATTCGAGGTGACAGCCTTCGCGTACGGCCTGATGGTCACCGGCCCGATTGCTCCCTGAACGTATCCGTGAACTCCGGAAAGCCGAACGGCCGCTTCGGGACCGTCGAATTCCTGATCTTCGAGCAGCGCGACGTCGGTGATACCGCCCGGCGCCAGATCGACGTCCAGTTCCTGTGAAGGAATGATGTCGCCGCCGATGGCGAACCCGTTCGAAATGTCCAGGCCCAGTTCGAAGTCTGGAACCAGACCGATACCGAGGTTGGTTCCACTCTCGACAGCCCAGTCGAGACCGGGGCTGTTGAGAACGACCGTCGCGCCGGTCAACGCGATCGGATAGCCGATCTGATAACCGATCGTCAGCTTCGTGCCGGTGAAACTTGCTGCGTCCGGCCCGTCGATCTTCACGCCGGCAACCCCGTCGTGGAAGAACTCGACGCTCAGCGGTGAGCTGTCGAGAGGCGGAAAGACGTGGATAGCGGTATCAGCCTGGTAGACCTCTATCCGATTTCCCTTGACGTCGGTGATCGAACTGGTGTTGTCGACGCCTGCCGACGCCGTCCCACCCCCCAGGACAACGGCCAACAGGGCCACTGCTCCCACTGCGCTACTGCGAGCTGCTGTCTTCGACATGCACAAGCACCATCCCATCCGGTATAGGCCCCGGACGTAGGTTCCAACTCTTCGTCGAGGATGGGATTCGTCGGGGCTGCCTGAACAAACGCGAGCAAGATCCTTGTTGCGATACCCCGGTCACGAACCCGTCAAACGATGCACGAAAACATTACTTTCCGGACAAGTCGGGCGGACCGGTTTGTCCCGCTGACTACGCCCGCTCGCGGACGCGAACCGTTTTGTTCGTTACTCTGACAGTGGAAGTTATCGAATCGAGACCTAAATAGGCCACCCCGAACTTCTGAGAACTGCCACTTCAGGGATGGGCGCCAGAACCGAAAGGCACCGACTGCATGACCGAGACCTTGCCCGACGTCCAACTGCTCGAAGAAGCACGTCCAGGGCGAGTCCGTTCAGCAGTGCGGCGCTCGGTCGTCCAGCGTGGGCGTCTTGTGGACCTCGCGATCATGGCGACGTTCACCGTCGCAGCGATCTACGTGATGTCGAACCTGTGGAGCGATCTTCAGTCCGGCTACCTCTTCAACGCAGGACGCGATCAGGCGATGTGGGAATGGTTCTTCGCCGACACCGCCCACGCGCTCGCCCAGTTCCGCAGCCCGCTGTTCAGTGACCTGCAGAACTACCCGCTCGGCGTGAACCTGATGGCCAACACCGCGATGTTCGGCATCAGCATCCCGCTGGCCCCGATCACGCTGATCTTCGGACCGACGGCCACGTATGCGATCGGGCTGACCGCCGGACTCGGCGGCACCGCCATCGCTTGGTACTGGGCATTCTCGCGGCACGTACTGACCGGTGTCTCCGTCCGCTCCAAGATCGCCGCCGCCGTCGGAGCGGGGTTCTGCGGATTCGCGCCCGCCATGATCTCGCACGCCAACGGCCATCCGAACTTCGTCGCTTTCTTCGTACTCCCCTTCATCTTCTTGCAGGTAGTACGCATCTCGAACGGCAAACGCCCGGTTCGCGACGGAATCGTTCTCGGCCTACTCGTCGCGTGGCAGATCTTCCTCGGCGAAGAGCCACTCCTCATCTTCACGATGTCAGCCATGGTGTTCGGCGCCGCCTACGCCCTGCCCGACCTGGCCAAGTCCCGCCAGGCGATCAAGCGCGCGATGCCCGGCCTCGTGATCGGCGGCGCAGTCACACTCCTGATCACCGCGGTGCCGCTGTGGTCGCAGTTCTTCGGCCCGGCGAGCTACGACGGCGTCTCACACGGTCAGGCCGGCAACGACACCGCTGCACTCACCACGTTCCCGACCGAATCGGTCGCGGGCGATCCCGAGGGCGCGGAGTTCCGGATGAACCCGACCGAGGAGAACGCGTACTTCGGCTGGCCGTTGGTGCTCCTGCTTCTCGGTGCAACGGTGTGGTTGTGGCGCATCCGCCTGACCCGCGCTGCGGCCGCCGTGATCGTGGTCATGGGTGTGCTCTCACTCGGGTCAGAACTGACCATCGACGGTGACAAGACCGGCATCACCCTGCCGTGGAAACTCCTCGCCGACTTGCCGTTGTTCGAATCGGTGCTCGAATCCCGATTCGCCATGGGCGCGATTCCGGCGATCGGACTGCTGCTCACCCTCGGCACCTACCGCGCTTTCGTCGAACTTCGTGGACCGCGCCGCACGGCGGCCGGTGTCTGGCTGGTGGCGCTCGCCGTCGCGATGATTCCCCTCATCCCGACGCCCATCGACGCCGATCAGCGATCTGCGACCCCAGAATTCATCACCAGCGGCTCGTGGGAGAACTACGTCAGCGACGGCACCTTGGTGACGGTCCCCGTCGCGAGCGCCGAAGACGCCCGCGCACTGAGCTGGCAGGTCGACGCCGACTTCGGCTTCCCCATCGCCGGCGGGTACTTCGTCGGCCCGGATTCGAAGACCCGCGCCGGAATCTACGGCGCCGAGTCCCGGCCCACCTCGACCCTGCTGGTCAATGCCAAACAAACCGGCAAGGTTCCGTTGATCGACGTGGGCACCAGAGCCAACGCGCTGACCGACCTGCGGTACTGGCACGCCGACGTCCTGGTGCTTCCCCGATTCTCCGGCGACGACGCCCTGCGCCACACGGTCGACGAGCTGGTCGGCTTCGACGCCAAGCGCGTCGACGACGTGTGGGTGTGGGACGTACGAGACCTCGTGAGCGGCAAGACCTCGAACCAGAGCTAGCCAACTGTAGGGTTGATCAGCGGGTCATGATCACCGGACCGTCTTCGGTGATCGCGACCGTGTGCTCACTGTGCGCAGCCCTGGCGCCCGAAACGGTACGGAGGGTCCACCCGTCGGCGTCGTGCCGGTAGTCGTCGGTTCCGTCGGCGATGAGCATCGGTTCGATGGCGATGACCAGGCCGGGCCGCAGCCGGAAGCCTTTGCCTGCTCGACCTTCGTTGGGCACGTCCGGCCCTTCGTGCATCTCGCGGCCGATGCCGTGCCCACCGTGATCGGCCAGCATGCCGTACCCGCGGCCGCGCGCGTACTGTCCGATCGCGGCACCGATGTCGCCCAATCGGTTTCCGGGCTGAGCGGCGGCAATGCCACGGGCAAGTGCCTCGTCGGTCGCGTCGATCAGTGCCTGATCCTCACTGCTCCCCTGCCCGACGGTGAAGCTGATGGCGGAGTCACCACACCAACCGTCGAGTCTCGCACCGCAGTCGATGCTGACCAGGTCACCGTCACGGAGTCGGTACCCATTCGGGATACCGTGCACCACGGCATCGTTCACACTCGCACAAATGGCGCCGGGGAACGGTGTCGGCGCCGTTGCCGGCCGGTAGTTCAAGAACAGTGCCGAGGCACCCGCTGCCGAGATAACCTCCGCTGCAACGGCGTCCAGTTCGAGCAACGTCACCCCGACGCTCGCTGCCACACGCGCCGCAGCCAGAGCCTGCGCCGTGATTCTTCCCGCCGCCGCCATCGCCTCGATTTCGCCTGCGGTCTTGATTTCGACCATCTCGAACACCTTCCTTGTCGAATAACTATACCGGTATTACTATAAGCATATGGTGCGCGTGCCGCTGACGGCGGAAGAACTCGAACGAGGACTACGACTGGGTGAACTCCTGCGATCTGCGCGGGGGGACCGAAGCATGGTTCAAGTAGCGCTCGACGCCGGGATCTCGGTCGAAACTCTGCGCAAGATCGAAACCGGACGCATCGCGACACCTGCCTTCTTCACCATCAGCGCGGTCGCGGAAGTGTTGGGTATTTCACTCGACACCATCGCCCGAACACTTGAAACACCACAATCCGAACAGGAAGTTGCATCCTGAGTAGTTCTCTCAGGATGTGCGGGCCCGCACTCGCCTAACATCGTTCCTTGTGCCGTCTGAAGTAGTAGTGCCCCCGAAACCCGTGCCCACTGGCCCCGACGCTCCCCGAGAATCGGATTCCCAGAGAGTCCGGACGGCACGACTCATCGCGATAGTCACCGGCCTTCTGGGCCTGCTACTTGCACTCGCGACGCCCTTCCTGCCCGTCAAGCAGGAAGCCGCGAGCATCGACTGGCCGCAGGGTGGGACTGTCAACAGCGTCTCGTCGCCGCTGATCTCCTACTCGCCCACATCGCTGGACATCAGCATCCCGTGTTCGACCTTCGGCCAATTGGGCGAGCGCGGCGGCACACTGCTCTCGACCATGCCGAACGGTGCTCCGGACCGAAACGCTCGCGGCCTCACCGTCCGCACCACGGCCGACCGCCTCGAAGCACTCACCCGCGATTCGGTGTTGATCTCGGCCCCGCTCGATCAACTGAGCGGATGCACCGCGCTCACCATCACGACCAACTCCGAGCAGACCGTCGCGGCCGTCACCGGAATCGACGGCGTCGGCGCCACCTTGACCGGCGACTACCGCCCACAGGTGGTCGGCATCTTCACCGACCTGCAGGGCGCAGCGCCCGCCGGACTGTCCGCCCACATGGACGTCGACTCCCGGTTCTCGTCCAGCCCCACACTTCTCAAACTGTTCGTGATGATCGTCGCGGCACTCTCGACCATCGTCTCGCTGTACGCACTGCACCGGATCGACGGCGTCGACGGCCGTCGTGCGCGGCGGTTCCTACCGGCACGGTGGTGGAAGTTCACCGGCATCGACGCCCTGGTTATCGGCACGCTGGCGCTCTGGCATGTGTTCGGCGCCAACACTTCCGACGACGGCTACCTGCTCGGCATGGCCAGAGTCTCGGAGCACTCCGGGTACATGGCGAACTACTTCCGTTGGTTCGGCGTGCCCGAAGCGCCCTTCGGTTGGTATTACGACGTGCTGGCTCTGTTCGCGAAGGTCAGCACCGCGAGCATGTGGATGCGCCTGCCCGCGTTGATCGCCGGCATTCTGTGCTGGATGGTCATCAGCCGCGAGGTGATACCGCGACTCGGTGTTGCGGTGCGCCGCAACAAGGTTGCCATCTGGACCGGCGGGCTCGTGTTCCTCGCCTTCTGGTTGCCGTACAACAACGGCCTGCGTCCCGAGCCCATCATCGCCCTCGGCGCTCTGCTCACGTGGTGCTCCATCGAACGCGCCATCGCCACCGGACGTCTGTTGCCCGCCGCGATGGCGGTGCTGATCGCCGCATTCTCGTTGGCCGCCGGGCCTTCGGGCCTGATCGCGATCGGCGCGTTGATCGCCGGCGCCCGGCCGATCCTGCAGATCCTGATCGCCCGCGGCAAGCGCGTCGGCTTCCTGTCCCAGATCATGCCGATCCTCGCGGCCGGAACCGTGGTGCTCGTCGCCGTCTTCGCAGATCAAACCCTCGCGACAGTTCTCGAATCCACCAGGGTGCGAACCGCAGTCGGACCGAACGTTCCGTGGTTCGAGGAACGGTTGCGGTGGGACGCACTGATGACCATCTCCCCCGACGGTTCACTGGCGCGCCGCTTCGGCATGTTCGTCATGATCGTCGGACTCGTCTTCTGCGTGATGATGATTTTGCGCAAGGGCCGGATCCCCGGCACCGCGATCGGACCGTCGCGCCGAATCCTCGGCATCGTGTTCGCATCGCTGCTCCTGATGCAGTTCACCCCGACGAAGTGGACTCACCACTTCGGCGTGTACGCCGGGCTGGCCGCCACGGTGGCCGTGCTCGCTGCCGTCGGCGTGAGTGCGTCGAGCATGCGTTCCAAACGAAACCGCGCGCTGTTCGCCGCCGGCATCCTGTTCATCCTCGCTGTGGCGTTCACGAGTTCCAACGGCTGGTGGTACGTCTCGAGTTACGGCGTCCCGTGGTGGGACAAGCCGCCGTCAATCGCCGGCAAGGGATTCTCGACGGCCTTCCTCGGTCTCACCATCCTCGCGCTGCTGCTGGCAGCCTGGTACCACGTCATGGAGCCGCGCGAGCGAAACGGCACAGAAGACGGCGTCGAGAAGACGGACAGCGTCGAGAAGACAAGGCGCCTTCGCCTCCTCGCCCCGTCACCGTTGACCATCGCAGCGGGAGCTGTCGTGCTCTTCGAGGTGCTGTCCCTACTCAAGGGAGCAGTCGCGCAGTACCCGGCGTATTCGATCGGCAAGTCCAACATCGAATCGGTCTTCGGTGGCAGCTGCGGTCTCGCAGGCGAGGTACTCGTCGAGTCCGATCCGAACGCCGGCGTTCTGCAATTGGTCGACAGGCCCACCGATCTCGCCGGCGCCGGTGCATTCGGCGCGAGCGAATCGATCGGATTCTCCCCGGACGGGGTCGCAGGCGATCTCACGGCCGATGCCGAAGACTCGACGGCAGGTAGTGCAAACAGTCTCGACACGACCACATCTCAGTCCGGCACCACCACCACGCCCGGAACCGGATCCGGAACTGCCGGCGGCTCGCAGTCCACGGCGGGCGTCAACGGCAGCAACGTCGCGCTCCCGTTCGGGCTCGATCCCGCAAAGACGCCGGTGCTCGGCAGCTACGGAGCACCCCAGAACGCGTCGCTGACCACCGGTTGGTACTCACTACCCGAGCGCAACGACGCCGCACCGCTCCTCACCGTCGCGGCAGCGGGACGTATTCGCTACGTCAATTCCGACGGCATCGTCACCCCCGGCGCGGTACTGCAGGTCGAATACGGCAAGAAGCAGGCCGACGGAAGCGTCGACGCGCTGGGACGAGTCGATCCGATCGACATCGGCCCGTCGCCGTCGTGGCGCAACCTGCGCGTTCCGATGGATCAGCTGCCCGCCGACGCCGACACCGTGCGTCTGGTGGCCAGTGACACCGACATCAGTGCGGACCAGTGGCTGGCGGTCACACCGCCGCGAGTGCCGACGATGCGCACGCTGCAGGATGTCGTCGGATCCACCGATCCGGTCCTGATGGACTGGGCCGTCGGTCTGGCCTTCCCGTGCCAACGTCCGGTCGATCATCTGTACGGCGTCGCCGAGATCCCCGAGTGGCGCATCCTGCCCGACCGCATCGGCGCAGAGTCCACCAACGCCTGGCAGGACCACTACGGCGGCGGACCACTCGGTTGGACCAGCGAACTGCTCTCGGCCAGAGCGTTGCCCACCTATCTGGACAACGACTGGGATCGGGACTGGGGTTCGCTCGAGCAGTACACACCGCTCGATTCGGACGCGGTTCCCGCGCAGATGAACGTCACCACCGAGACCCGGTCGGGCACCTGGACACCGGGCCCGATTCGTTACCAGTCGTAACTGTTACGCGTGGACCTACCAACCACCCGGGCACGGTAGGTCCACGCTCAGCCCTGACATACCATCGGTAGCCGTGCCCGACGCCGTGACAGCTTCACCTCAGACTTCGAGTTCGCCGCCTCCTGCTGGTCAGGATGCCCGCGAGCGTTTCCATCGCACTCGATGGGTCGCGATCATCGCCGGCTTGCTCGGCTTCGTGCTCGCACTGGCAACTCCGTTGCTTCCTGTCGTGCAGACGACGGCGACGGTCAACTGGCCACAGAACGGCGTGATCGGCGACGTCGAGGCACCTCTGATGGCGCAGGTTCCCATCGACGTCAACGCGTCGATCCCCTGCACCGCGGTCAGCTCGCTCCCCGAGGGTGGCGGCATCCTCATGTCGACAGCGCCTGCTCAGGGCGACGGCGCCGCACTCTCCTCGATGTTCGTCCGCGTGTCCGCGACCAGTGTCGACGTGCTCGATCGCAATGTCGTGGTCGCTTCGGCGGCGCGCGAGGACGTCGAGTCGACTCGCTGCGGAGCCATCGCGTTCAGCTCGGACGTCAATCGGACCGCCGCAGAGTTCGTCGGCCTGACCTATCCCGACGGCAACCCGATTCGTGGCCAGCTCGACGGCGACTTCCGCCCACAGGTGGTCGGTGTCTTCAGCGACCTGCCCGACGGCGCTGCCCCCGACGGCCTCGGCTTCTCGATGACGATCGATTCACGATTCTCGTCGAGCCCCAGCGTCGTGAAGCTGGTCGCGATGATCGTGGCCGTCCTCTCGACCATCGTCGCGCTGATCGCCCTGGCCCGCCTCGACGGCACCGACGGTCGCAAGCACCGACGCTTCCTGCCCGCACGCTGGTGGAAGTTCTCCGGCATCGACGGAGTTGTGGTCGGCACACTGGTCGTCTGGCACTTCATCGGCGCGAACACCGCCGACGACGGTTATCTCCTCACCATGGCCCGAGTCTCGCCGGACGCGGGATACATGGCCAACTACTTCCGTTGGTTCGGCGTTCCCGAGGCTCCGTTCGGTTGGTACTACGAAGTGCTGGCCGTGATGGCGAAGATCTCGACTGCGAGCCCGTTCATGCGCCTGCCCGCTCTGCTCGCCGGAATCCTCTGCTGGATGGTCATCAGCCGCGAGGTCGTCCCGCGTCTCGGCCGGGCGGTTCGCCGGAGCAACGTCGCCCTGTGGACCGGCGGGCTGGTGTTCCTGTCCTTCTGGCTGGCGTACAACAACGGTCTTCGCCCCGAGCCCATCGTGGCTCTCGGCGCACTGCTCACCTGGTGCTCCATCGAGCGCGCCATCGCCACCGGACGCCTGCTTCCCGCGGCCACCGCAATCTTGATCGGTGCCTTCACTCTTGCCGCCGCACCCACCGGATTGATGTGTATCGCAGCCCTTCTCGCCGGTGTGCGCCCATTGGTGCGCATCGTCGTCAAGCGTCACCGACTGGTCGGCACACTGCCGCTTCTCGCACCGATCGCCGCTGCCGGAACCATCGTGCTGGTGGTCATCTTCGCCGACCAGACCTTTGCCGGCGTCATGGAAGCCACGCGCGTCCGAACGATCATCGGCCCCAATCTCGAGTGGTACCAGGACTTCCTGCGCTACTACTACCTCTTCGTCCAGACCGTCGACGGCTCGGTTGCCCGACGCTTCGCGTTCTTGACGATGATCCTGTGCCTCTTCACGACGCTCTTCGTGTTGTTGCGCCGCGGCCGCGTCCCCGGCGCGGCAACCGGTCCGTCGTGGCGCCTGGTCGGCGTCGTCTTCGGCACGATGTTCCTGATGATGTTCAACCCCACCAAGTGGACTCACCACTTCGGTGCGTACGCGGGCATCGCCGGTTCTCTCGCCGCGCTGACCGCCGTCGCCGTGTCCGCGTCGGCCCTGCGCTCACGTCGTAACCGATCGGTGTTCGTGGCCGGACTGCTCCTGATGCTGGCGTTGACGTTCGCCGGTATCAACGGCTACTGGTACGTCTCGAGTTACGGCGTGCCGTGGTTCGACAAGACCATCTCCTACGACGGCCGTGAATCCAACACACTGTTCCTCGCGCTCTTTGCTCTCGCCTTGGCCTTTGCCGCCTGGCAGTACCTGCGTGAGGGATTCGCAGCTCCACCCGAGAAGCCGAACACGGCCAAGGGCAGACGAATTCGCAAGTTCGCGGCCGCTCCGCTCACCGTGATCGCCGGTCTGATGGTCCTGTTCGAGGTGCTCTCGCTGCTCAAGGGAGCGGTGTCGCAGTACCCGGCGTACTCGCTGGGCCGAAGCAACATCGAGGCACTCGCGGGCAAGACCTGCGGCATGGCCGAGGACGTTCTGGTCGAGACCGACGTCAATTCCGGGAATCTACGGCCGCTCACCGCTCCCGGATTCAACGCCGAGGATCCGTTGTCCGGAGTTGATTCGAAGGGCTTCTCCCCCAATGGGGTTCCGAGCGATCTGACTGCGGATTACATCGAAGTCAAGCAGGGCATGGGCAATACCGACACCCAGAGTGTCGGCCCCAGCTTCGCCACCGGTTCCGGCGCCGGAACCAGCGGCGGCACCGGCAACATCGGCGTCAACGGCAGCACGGCCAAACTCCCCTTCGGCCTCGATCCGTCGAAGACGCCGGTCATGGGCAGCTACCAGCCCGGCGTGCAGGAACCTGCTTCCCTCATCTCGAGTTGGTACGGATTGCCCACTCGCAGTGAAGAATCACCGCTGGTGGTCATGTCCGTGGCGGGCCGCGTGTGGTCCGTCGACAACACCGGTGCGATCACGTACGGCCAGTCGCTGCTGGTCGAGTACGGAAAAACTCAGCCCGACGGAACCGTGCAGGTTCAAGGTTCGTACATGCCGCGGGACATCGGGCCCGCGCCGTCGTGGCGCAACGTCCGCATCCCCATCGACGAACTCGCGCCGGACGCCGACGCCGTTCGAGTGGTCGCGTTCGATCCCAACCTCACAGGCGATCAGTGGATGGCATTCACGCCGCCGCGCGTGCCGAAGCTCGAGTCACTGAACTCGTACATCGGCAACGAGCAGCCGGTCCTCCTGGACTGGGCTGTCGGCCTTCAGTTCCCGTGCCAACGTCCGTTCACACATCAGAACGGTGTGGCCGAGATGCCGAACTTCCGCATCCTCCCGGACCGTCCCCTGGCCGTCAGCTCCACCGACACCTGGCAGTCCGCGGACAACGGTGGCCCACTCGGGTTCACCGAGGTCCTCGCCGGTGCGACGACGGTTCCGACGTACCTGAAGGACGACTGGGCGCGGGACTGGGGATCACTCGAGCGGTACGACCGGTACTTCCCGAATGCTGTTCCGGCAGAGGTGGAGGCGGGCACCGCAACCCGCTCGGGCATGTGGATGCCCGGCGAGATGCGGGTGCACTAGCCTGCGCTGCCTACTCGGGTGACTGCTCGGGTGCGACGTACGGAGACGGCCGAGACCGCTCCGACAACGACGACGCACCCGAGTAGTTGCCCAAGGCCTGGCCGTTCGCCGAGCAGCACAACCGCCAGCAGTACGGCGAGCACCGGTTGCATGAGCAGGAGCGTCGCGCCCACCTCGGCGGGAAGCCGAGGGAGCGAGTGTCCCATCAGCATCCAGCCGAACACCTGGCCCACCAGCGCCAGTGCCGCGAGCCAGCCGAACGCTTCCCAACCCGGGACGAAATCGATCCGGCCCCACAGTGATCCGATCACGGAGCCGGCGATGCCCGCGGACGTCGTCGAGATCAACACCTGGCTCGCTGCCCGATCCGCCTCGCCAGTCCGGCCGACCACGAAGATGTAGCCGCCGTAGGCGATTCCGGAGACGAGCGAGAGCGCCGTTCCCCACAGGAGTTCGTCGCCAGTGCCCCCGCCCCCGAACACGCCGCCCGCCAAGGCGATTCCCGTGAACATGAACGGCAGGGCAAAGACGAAGCGCATCGGAACCTTGTTGCCGAACACCAACCAGGACAGTGTGGGCACCACGATCACCTGCACGTTCACGACGACGCTCGCCATACCCGCGCCGATCATGAGAATCGACTGCGACCACAACGCGAAATCAAGTCCGAGCAGCAGACCGCCCAGCACCTGCAGAACGACTGCCCGCCTGCTCGGCTTGCCCACCCGGCGGTACTCCCGCCACGCCAACCACAACAGCGGCGGCAAAGCCAGGAAGCAACGGAAGAAGACTGCCGTCGAAGGCCCGACATCGGCCAGCTTGATGAGGAGCGAACTGATCGAGATCGCAGCTGCGCCTCCCACGACAAGCAGTCGAGGGTCGATGCGCCCCCGAGGAGTTCGGGTGGGTGTCGGTGTCTGCGCAGTCGCGGAGGTCAGAGTAGTCACTCGACAATGTTCCTGCCGCTAACTATTCAGCACAAGCAAATATTCAGACCGTATATTCAGTAGTATTACTACCGTGTTGAATCTCGAAAGACTTCGCGCCCTGCACGCTGTCGCCGAGAACGGATCAGTGGCGGCAGCCGCCCGCACCTTGCATGTCACACCGTCCGGCATTTCGCAGCAGTTGAACAAACTCGAGCGCGAGGTCGGTGTTCCGCTCCTCGAACCACAGGGCCGCGGTGTGCGACTCACCGAAGCGGGCCGGATCCTCGCGCGCCGAACCGCAGAGGTTCTCTCGACGCTTGCTCAGGCCGAGGCGGAAATCGCGTCGCTGCAGAGCGAAGTGACGGGCCGCGTCCGTATCGGCGCCCTGGTCTCCCCCAGCAGGACGGTGCTGCCGCGAGCCATCGCCGAGATCAGGCACGCACACCCCCAGCTCGAAATCACCTTCAACGAAGGCGAATCCGAAGAACTGCTCCCCGCACTGATTCGCCGCGACCTCGACGTCGTGGTGGTAGACAGCTGGAGCACTCTGCCCGTCGAACTTCCCGACGGACTCTCCTTCACACCCGTGTACGACGACGTGGCGCTACTTGCACTCCCGGCATCACATCCGCTGGCGGAGAACAAGGTTGTCGCACTGAGCGAGCTGTCCGAGCATGCCTGGGCGACGTGGACGCGGGGAACGGATTTTCACACCTTCACCGTCAGGACCCTGCGTGCGCAGGGGTTCGACCCTCGAATCGAGTACGAGGTCGCCGAGTTTCCCACCCAGGTCGAATTCGTCGCTCAGGGTCTCGCCGTCGCTTTGATTCCGCGACTGGCGAGAGTTGTACCGCCGGAAGGTGTTCGAATGCTCGACACGGTTCCGCCGTTGGGGCGAGACATCTACCTCGCCTGGCGGACCGACAGCGAGAGGCCGGCCGTCCTGGCGGCGATAGAAGCGCTACGCCGCCAGTTCGACGCTCTCGGTGACAGCCGGAATTAGAGCGGCATCAAGTTGTGCTTGCGCGGGTTCTTGAAGATCGTCTTGTCCTTGAGCAACTTCAGAGCCTTGCGGATTTCGAGACGCGTCTGCGAAGGCTCGATCACCGCGTCGATGTATCCGCGCTCGGCCGCGATGTACGGCGTCGCGACGAACTCGTTGTAGAAGTTGATCAGCTGCGCACGCACTGCGGGAGCATTCTCGCCCGCCTCGGCGAGCTGACGACGTCCCATGATGTTGACGGCACCCTCGGCGCCCATCACGGCGATACGTGCGGTCGGCCACGCGAGGTTGATGTCGGCACCGAGCTGCTTGCAGCCCATGACGGCGTAACCGCCGCCGTACGCCTTACGAACCACCACGGTCACCTTCGGCACGGTGGCTTCGATGTACGAGAACAGGAAACGTCCGCCGCGCTTGATGACGCCGACCTTTTCCTGATCGACGCCGGGAAGGAAGCCCGGTGTGTCGACGACGAACACGAGCGGGATGTTGAACGCGTCGCACAGGCGCACGAAGTGTGCGGCCTTGTCGGAGCTGTCCGCGTCGAGGGCGCCACTGAGGTAGGTGGGCTGGTTGGCCACGACACCGACGGGCAGTCCGTCGACGCGGGAGAACCCGGTGATCACGTTGTGCGCGACCTGGGCTCCGATTTCGTGGAAGGTTCCGTCGTCGAAGATCCGGAGAATGATGTCGTGCATGTCGTAGCCGGCGTTGTCGGCATCCGGCATGAAGGCATCGAGTTCGAGATCCGACTCGGTGATCTCGGGTTCGAGACCCGGGTTGATCAGCGGAGCCTTCTCCTGGCACGAGGACGGCATGAAGCTCAGGTACTCACGCACCCAGTCGAAGGCAGCCTTCTCGTCGGGAGCGACGTGATGGATGTTTCCGTACTCCGCCTGCTTACGCGCTCCGCCCAGGTCCTCGAGGCTGACCTCTTCGCCGGTGACCGACTTGATGACGTCGGGTCCGGTGACGAACATGTACGACTCTTCGGTCGCGACCACGACATCGGTGTTGATCGGGGCGTACACGGCACCGCCGGCGCACTTGCCGAGGATGACCGAGATCTGCGGGCACAGGCCCGACAGCGGCTCCTGACGTGAACCCATGTTGGCGTACCAGGCCAACGAGGAAACGGCGTCCTGGATACGGGCTCCACCGGAATCGTTGATACCGACGACCGGGCAGCCCACCTTCAGTGCAAAGTCGTTGACAGCCGCGACCTTACGGCCGAACATCTCTCCGGCGGCACCGCCGAACACCGTCTGATCGTGCGCGAACACGGCAACCGGACGCCCGTCGACGGTTCCGTGACCGGTCATGACGCCGTCGCTGTACGGGTTGCCCTCGCCCGCCATCTTCACCAGGGCGCCGATCTCGATGAAGCTACCGGGGTCGAGCAACATGTCGATGCGCTGGCGCGGCGTACTGTGCCCTGCTGCATCGCGCTTGGCAATGGCCCGAGCCGAGCCGGGTTCCTTTGCCTTCTCCAACTTTTCGCGGAGTTCAGCGAGCTTCTCCGCGGTGGTTGTCGTCACTTCTGAACTCCGGTTTCCGCTGCTTTGGTCTGAGCTGTCTCGATCTGGGCCAGCTTGGTGGTGAGGTCTGCCGCAACCTTCGCGATGTACGGCTCGTCGACGATCTGCAGGTGGTCCCCGCCGATGTAGACGACCTCGAGGTTCTTCACGTAGTCACCCCAGCCACCATCCGCCTTGCGAGTCTTGAATGCAGGCTCGAGCGTCATCAGCTCGTCGTGGTACTTGTCGGCCATGTAGAGCACGACGTCGCCGTCGTAGCTGCTGAACTCGGCCGTCTGGATGGCGCGATTGTCCAACCACGACGTCCGCTGATGCTCGATGATGCCGCCGGGAATCTTGGCGCCGCTCATCTTGATCATGTCCATCAAGATCTGGATCTGATCCTCGTCGGCTTCGGTGGAAGCCAGAACATCGAGCGGCAGCGGCACATCCAGGTTGTAGGTGCGCTTGGCGAACTTGCCGTAGCGCTCCCACCGCTTGCGTCGTTCCGCCTCCGTGTCCGGCACGACCTCGCCGGCCATGACGGTGTCGAGAAGTCCGACCACACGCACGTCAGCGCCCTGCTCACGCAGCAACTTCGCGACCGCATACGACATCACGCCGCCGAACGACCAGCCGCACAGCACGTACGGCCCGTCGCCCTGGATCTCACGAAGCAGCGGAACGTAGGCCGCAGCGCGGGTTTCGATCGAGCCTTCGACCCGCTCGAACCCGTACATCGGCGTGCCGGCAGGCAGGCGCTTGAGCAAAGGCTCGTACGTCACCGTCGAACCACCGGCAGCATGGAAGACGAATACCGGTACGGCCGTGGAGCCTTCGGGACGAGCACGCAGCGTACGAACGAGTCCGTCGATCTTGCCGTCGTCCTCGAGGTACTGGCGAACGACGTCCGCAAGTTCTTCGATGGTGGTGGAGTCGAGCACGTCGTCGAGAGTGATCTCGCCGCCCGCACGCTCGGAAAGCCGAGCTGCCAGCTTCTCGGCGACCTCGTCACCGACGATCGGCAGATCGTTGAAGATGCCCTTGGCCGACTTCCCGGTGACGACGGCCCACGTCGCAAACGTCAAGCGCTCGGCCGCATCTCGCGGCGGAACGTCGGAGCCGGCGTCGTCGGCAGTTCCGGCACGCGAGGGATCGGCAGGCGCAGCAGCAACCGGAGCAGTCGCCGGCAGTTCCACCGACACCTCGGCGGGAGCAGCGTCCTCGTCAGCAGCATCGGCCGCCAGCTTCTCCGCGGCCTGCTTGTCGGCCATCGCCTGAACCTCTTCGCGATTGTCGATCGCGTAGCGCAGGTACTTGTTGACCTCGTTGAGGCTCGCGTCCTTGACTGCCTGGAGCTGGAGTTGCGGAATGTCGAACTCGTACTCGACGCGGTTCTTGATACGCATCGCCATGAGCGAGTCGAGGCCCAGTTCGATCAGCGGAACCTCGGCCGGAAGATCCTCCGGCGAGTACCCCATCGACTCGGCAACGACGATCTTGAGGCGGTCGTCGAGGCTCTGCGAACCGTTCGGATCCCACTTGTCTCCGGCGTCTTCGACGACCTCGGCCAGGGTTTCCATCGGCGCACTGGTCTTGACCGGCGCACTGACGACCAGCTCGGGAAGCGGCTCACCGGACGTGACGACGGCGTCGAACAGCAAACGGAACGTAGCGCCCTCACGAGCGTGCACCTGCACCGACGCTCCACCCGGGTGCGGGTTGAGAGTTGTCGTCAGGGTCGCAGCACCGGCCAGCTCACCGTGGGGAACCGCAGCCGTCAGAGCGACGTCCGAAAGAACCTGTCCGGCAGCGGCAGTCACGAGCACCGCCAGGTCGGTGACGGCGGAGGCGTCGACCTCCCACACGTGACGGCCGTCGGGCAGAGCGACGTGCGAACCGGGAACGCGAGCCGAGCCGCCGGCACTGACGCGAATGTCGAGCCAGTACGGCTTACGCACGAATGCGGTGCGCGGCACCGAAGCGAAATCGCCTGCGGGAAGCAGAGACTCGAGGTTCACGGCATGACCGTGGACGTACAGCTGCGCGAGAGCTGCAAGCACACCCGCGGACTCGTCTTCCTTACGCTTGAGCGTCTGGATGAGCTCCATGTCGTGCAGACCCGAATCGAAAGCGGTAGCCGCCACCGACATCAGCGTCACCGGGTTGGGTGCGAGCTCGACGAAGGTGGTGTGGCCGTGGGCAACCGCACCGCGCACCGCGTTGGTGAAGTACACGCTGTGGCGAAGACCCTTGACCCAGTACGCCTCTTGATGGATCGGCTCGTGGCCGGGACGATAGAAGGTGTCCTTGTCGACGGACGAGTAGACACCGAGCTTCAACGTCGTCGGCTCGATACCGGCCAACTCCGCGGCAAGCTCACCGAGCAACGGATCTACCTGCGAAGTATGGCTGGCGCCCTTGGTCTGCAGGACACGCGCCATCTTGCCGTCAGCCTCGGCGGCCGCGACGATCGCCTCGATGTCCGGCTGCGGTCCACCGATCACCGTGTGCGTCGGAGCTGCGTAGACGCAGACCTCGAGCTTGGGGTACGTGGGCAGCAACGCCTCGATCTCGGATGCGCTGTACTCGAGCAGTGCCATCAGACGGATGTCGTCGCCGACGAGCGCGCCCTCGGCCTCACCCATCAGCCGTGAACGTGAACAGATCACGCGGACAGCGTCTTCCAGGTTCAGACCACCGGAAACGTACGCAGCAGCGGCCTCACCCATCGAGTGCGGAACCACGGCTTCGGCCTCGGCGCCGTGGTGACGCAGCAACGCGGCAAGACCGACCTGGATGGTGAAGATTCCCACCTGTGCGGTCTCGACGTTGTACTCGATCGAATCGTCGAGGAACATCTCGACCATCGAGTAACCGGCCTCGTCCTGGATCAGCGCGTCGACCTCGTCGACGGCTGCCTTGAAAGCCGAGTTCTCCGTGTAGAGCTGCTTGGCCATCTTGCGGTGCTGCGAGCCGAAGCCCGAGAACACCCACACCGCACCCTTGGGCGACGGCGAGTCGGCCGAGAAGACCCCCTGGGCCGGCTTGCCCGCGGCGACGGCGCGCAGCGAGCTGATGGCCTCGGACCGCGTCTTCGCCAGAACAGCGGCACGCGAGCGGCCGTGGTTGCGACGCGCAAGTGTGCGGGCGACGTCGGCGAGGGGCGTCTTGCTTCCCTCTTCGGTTTCGAGCCAGTCGGCCAGATCAGCGGCTGCGCGGCGACGACGCGACGGCAGCGCGCCGGACACAGCCAGCACAACGGTGCTCTCGTCTTCCACAGGTGCATCGGCGACAGGGGCATCCACTACCGTCTCGGCAGGCACGTATTCCTTGACCACGACGTGCGCGTTGGTACCACCGAAACCGAAACCGGAAACACCGGCGACGGCCTTGCCGGTGTAGCGCGGCCAATCGGTGGCCTCGGGCGTCACCTGCAGGTGTGCCTTCTCGAAGTCGATGTGCGGGTTCGGACCCAGGTAGTTGATCGTCGCGGGAATCTTGTTTTCCTGCATCGCCAGAACGACCTTGATCAGGCCGGCGGCGCCTGCCGCTGCCTCCAGGTGCCCGAAGTTGGTCTTCGCACTACCGAGCAGTGCCGGCTTGTCGTCGTCACGGCCACGACCGACGACACGGCTGAGCGCGTCGGCCTCGATCGGATCACCGAGATCGGTACCCGTCCCGTGTGCCTCGATGTAGTCGACGGTGGTCGGCAGGATGCCGGCGTCGCGGTACGCGAAACGCAGCACGTCGGCCTGGGCATCGGGATTGGGTGCGAGCAGACCGTTGGAACGGCCGTCCTGATTGATCGCGGATCCGGCGATCACCGCGAGGATGGAATCGCCGTCACGCTCGGCGTCTTCGAGACGCTTGAGCACGACGAGTCCGCCGCCCTCACTGCGAACGATTCCCTGAGCCTGTGCGGAGAAGGCACGCAGTTTGCCGTCGGGAGCGAGCATCCCGGTCTGATCGAAACCGAGGGTTCCGGGAGGGGCCAGCAGCATGTTGACGCCACCGGCCAGCGCAATGTCGGAATCGCCACTGCGCAGCGAACGCACAGCCTCGTGAACGGCAACCAACGACGACGAGCAGGCGGTGTCCAGAGCGATGGACGGTCCACGGAAGTCGAAGAAGTACGAGACACGGTTAGCGACGATGGCAGTCGACGTTCCGGTCAGTGCGTACGGGTGCGCCGTCGTCGGATCACTGACCGCGAGCAGCTGGTAGTCGTTGGCGGAACTGCCGATGAAAACACCGACCTGCTTGCCCTTGAGCCCACTTGCCGGAATGCGCGCGTGCTCGAGCGCTTCCCACGCGAGCTCGAGCGCGAGGCGCTGCTGCGGATCGACGTTGACGACCTCGAGCGGAGACATCGCGAAGAACTCGGCGTCGAAGCCCTTGACGTCGTCGAGGTACCCACCCTTGGTGTTGGCGTTCTCGACCGCGGCCTTGATGGCGGGATCCGACATGAACTCGGCCCAGCGGTCCTCGGGGAGGTCGCTGATGCCGTCGCGTCCGGCCGCCAGCATTTCCCACATGTCCGAAGGCGTGTGCCCGGCACCGGGGAATCGTGTGGACAGTCCGACGATGGCGATGTCGTGCGCGTCCGTCGCGCCGCCTGAGACGTAGTACGACGCGTCGACGGTCTCCTCCGGCGCCTCGGGCTCACCTTCGATGATCCGAGTCGCCAGCGAAGCGATGGTGGGGTGTTGATAGGCAACCGTGGCGGTCAGCGTGACGCCGAGCAGATCCTCGATGTCTCCGCTCAGAGCGACTGCGTCTCGCGAAGCGAGCCCGAACTCTTCCATCGGGCGATCGTCCGTGATCGCCCCGACCGGCTGACCGGTCGCGTTGGCGATCCAATTGCGAAGCCACTCCCGCAGCTGCGCGACACTCATCTCGCTCACGACGTCTTTGCTCTGCGCACCATCTTGTTCAACCATCAACTCACCAAGCCACCGATCATGAAGGGACTGCTCCTCAAACGCTATCGGGGAATGCGGTCTGCTGATAGCCGCCTCGCAGCGTTCCCTCGATATAGCTCGCCTTACATGCGCGGCGAGCGATCTTGCCGCTGGACGTTCGCGGAATCGAACCGGCAGGAACGAGCAGGATGTCTCGGGCTGTAACGCCGTGACGGGAAGAAATCGCCGCACGCACGGTGTCCGCGATCGGCTGCGGATCGGCCTTGCCTGCGCCGGGAGCACGCTCGGCCACGATGACCAACTGCTCCGAGGAATCGTCGTCGTCGAACTTCAGACCCGAATGCGTGTTGGAGAACACGACGGAGGGCAGCTGGTTGGCCGGCACGGCAAACGCAGCGATGAAGCCGGGGCGCAAGGCGGGGCTGGCTTCCTGAGCCGAAGCCTCGAGATCCTGCGGGTAATGATTGCGGCCGTCGACGATCACGAGGTCCTTGACGCGACCGGTGATGTACAGCTCGCCGTCGACGTAGACGCCGAAGTCGCCGGTACGCATCCAGTTGGCATCCGCGGGCGTGCCCTCGGTGTGACTGTCTTCGCTCAGCCGGTTGTCCAGCTTGTTGTGGAAGGTCTCCGCCGTCTCGTCGGGGCGTCCCCAGTAGCCGATGCCGATGTTCTCGCCGTGCAACCAGATTTCACCGACGTGATTGTCGGGGACCTCGGTCAGCGTCTCGGGATCGACGATCGCCGCCCACTGACTGCGCGAGACGTACCCACAGGAGACCTGCGCGATGGCGTTCTCGGAGTACTGGTCGACGATGACCATGCGGCCCTTGTTGAGTTCCGTGCGGTCGACGTAGATGACCTTGGCCTCGTCGGAATGCTTGGTCGAGGAGACGAAGAGCGTCGCTTCGGCCATGCCGTACGACGGCTTGATCGCAGTCTTGGGCAGACCGTACTGAGCAAAAGCGTCGTTGAACTTGCGCATCGACGACGTCGTGACCGGCTCACTGCCGTTGATCAGTCCGATGACGTTGCTCAGGTCCAGGGTCTCGCCGTCCTTCGGCAGGCCGCGCGCGGCAGCGTGCTCGAAAGCGAAGTTGGGAGCGGCAGCGAAGGTGCCGGCGCCGTCGGAGACCGCAGCCAGTTCCTTGATCCACCGATACGGCCGCTGCACGAAAGCGCGCGGGCTCATGATGGTGATGTACTTGCCGCCCAGAGCAGGCAGGATGACCGTCAGCAGGCCCATGTCGTGGAACAGCGGCAGCCATGTGACGCCGCGTGAGTCCTCGTTGAGTTCGATGGAGTCGACCATCTGGAGCGCGTTCGTTCCGACAGCGCGGTGGGTGATCTCCACGCCGGCGGGAACTCGGGTCGAACCGGAGGTGTACTGCAGGTACGCGATGTCGTCGAGTTCGATGTCGGGACGAACCCACGTCTCACCGACGGTGTCGGGAATCGCGTCGACGGCGATGATGCGCGGACGCTCGGCAGCGGGAAGCGAGCGGAACAACTGACGAACACCGGCCGCCGACGATGCGGCAGTCAGAATCGCAGTCGGCTTGCAGTCACCGAGAACAGCGTGAAGACGGTCGGTGTGCCCGGGCTCGTCCGGATCGAAGAGCGGCACCGCGATGGAACCGGCCTGGATGGCGGCGAAGAACGAAATGACGTAGTCGAGTCCCTGCGGAGCAAGAATCGCGACACGGTCGCCACGCTTGGTGACCTGCTGCAGACGGGCCGCAACAGCGCGCAGACGCACACCGAACTGCTCCCAGGTCAGCTCCAGGGCTTCACCGTCACGTTCGCGTGAGTAATCGATGTACCGATACGCGAGCTCGTCCGCGTTGACACGCGAGTGTTGCTCGACGTAGTCGACCAGCGTGAAGCCTGGTTGCAGGCGAATCTGGCCCTTCTCGTCGAGAAAGCCATCGAACAGCGCGTTCATTCCATCTCCTCCGAAGCGATCACACAAGCACTGTCCTTCATGCCTGCGCCCCAGACTTCCTTCGCTCTCTCGGGTCCATCTTCGATCAATCGAATCGCACTTTGTGCGCAACTCACCTGAATCACTTCATCGATCCCAAACCATCGATATGTTACAGATTCGCATCGTCCGTATTCTCCGGCCTACTCGCCCGCCAGTAACGGGATGATCGGGGCGAACGCTTCCATCTGCGTCGGGAAGACCCCCACATACGACATCGACGTCTTCTCGCGGACCAGTCGAATCTGGTCTGCGATCTCCTCGAAAGTGCCCACAGCCAGGTATGGAGAGTTCAGCAACTCCTCCACGCTCAGCTTACGATCCACTTCGATGTTCGGCGGAAAACCTTGGTCCAGAGCGGCGATTGCCATTTCGGCAGCCTGCTCTCGGTCGTCGGTGATCATGATCATGGTGATGGTCCAGTTGAGTTCGATCTCATCGAAACGCTCGCCAGCAGCTTCGCGGATGCGCTCGACACGTTCGATGGTCTTTTCCATCGTGATTCCGGAGAGCAGAAGTCGCCCGTCACGGTTGGTCGGTGTGGCGACCGAGATGATGTCCGCGTACTTCGCGGCGAGAGCGAGCATCTTCGGTCCGCCGCCACCGACGATGATCGGCGGCCGCGGGCCCTGCCGCGGTCGCGGGCTGCCCTTGAGACCACGCACCTGATAGTGCTTGCCTTCGAAAGTGCATTCCTGCCCGCGCAGCAGTGTGTCGAGAATCTGCAGAGACTCCTCGAGTTTCTCGATTCGAACGCCGGGGCTTTCGTAGGCGATACCGCCCTTGTCGAACTCTTCCTTCATCCAGCCTGCGCCGATACCGAGTTCGAGTCGACCACCGGACAGCACGTCGATGGTCGCCGCGTCCTTCGCGAGCACAGCAGGATGACGGAAGCCGTTGGCCAACACGGCAGTGCCGAGACGAATCTTGTCCGTGGCCACCGCGAGCGCTCCCAGAGCGGCAATCGGGCCGACCTGATTACCCAGGTGATCCGGAATCATGAACGAGTCGTAGCCGAGTTCCTCGGCCTTCTGCGCAAGCTTGACGAAGCGTCGCGCACCACCCTCTTCGGCGTTGCCCTCGCCACCGGCCGCAAACCGGAATTTGCGTAGGGCATCGCTGCCGTGGGTGGAACTCATATAACGATTCTCCTGTGATGGACACGTACGTCGTACTCGGACTTCGAAACCGGACAAATCGAACCTACTCGCCAGTCACTTACGTGACAGCACTGTAGAGGAAGCCCCCGGACCGTGCAGCACTCTACCGGGACCAAACGAGCAGATTACCCGCGAGCGAACTCCCGAGACGCCCGATTGTGACGAATCAACAGTGCGGCGGTGACTCAACTGTGGGGCGGCGTCGGCGCGGCGTCGATCTTCTCCGCAGCCCACTTTGCCATCCATTGGGTGGCCGTCGTGCCGTTCGGATCGACTTGGAAGGAGTTGTACATCGCGTGCACAGGGTTGTTGTAGTACTCGAGCAGGCGCGGCGCCGAACTCAGCCAGTTGGTCGGATTGAGAGCGGCGGCCGGAGCGTCGCAGATACCGTCACTGGGCGCGCATATCTGATAGGTCCGATCGTTGAGGTCACCGAACCCGCCGGGCCTCGGGCCGGTCATCGTGAGACCGGGAAGTTTCAGCCCGTTCAGTGACAGCTCGGCACCGACGCCGGCAACGCTCGGGCCAACGGTGTTCCCGAACGCCGGATCGCGCCGACCGTCGGCGATCAGACCGACGCCGAGAACCAGATCGGCCGGTACCGCACCGGTACCGTCACCGATGCTCGCGGCGACGTCACCCGCGATCACCGCGCCCTGGGAAAATCCGGTCAGGACGTAGCTCGTGAGCGGGCACTCGGCGTGCCGCTTCATCAGAAAGTCGTTAGTGGCAGCAGTTCCCGCCGCCCGACTGTTGTTGTAGGACTGCTGTCCGTCCGGCGGGATCGCAACCGGATTCGAAAACTGTGCGACGTACGGAACGGTGTAGACGTCGGCCCTCGAAGTATCGAACTGCTCCTGCAGAGGACGGGTCACGTTCAGCATCAGCGACGCCGGGTTGGCCGTCGGGTTGTACGGGTCGTCGGTAGCGCTCGACTCCCATGTACCCGGTATGGCTACTACCTGGACATCGGGGCAACTGGCCGGCTGAGACACCGGCGGCTCCGGACTCGGCGGGATCGGGGTCGGCGAAGGCACCCGCCCGGCCAGGATGTACCAACCGCCGATCACGACCGCTGCGACCACAAGAATGATCAGCAGCGGGATCAGGCACCCACGACGCTTTCCAGACCTCGCCATGACCCGCGCCTACTTGCAGTAGGTGGCGTTGGCGACGTCGACGTAGATCTGAGCGTTCGCACCTGCCTGCTCGGGAGTGATCTGCTTGCCTTCCGCCGACGCTTCCTGGCCGACGAAGGCAGTCACGAAGGTCAGGACCTCGTCGTCGGTCTGAGGACCGGCAGCACAGATGTAATTGGCTGTATTGACGGCGATGCTTCCGTCACCGGCCGGGGTGATGCCCTTCGCCTTCAGTCCGTCGAGGAACTTCTGAGCCTCGGGACTGACCTCGACGACTGTGGGACCCGGGAAGCCTTCGATGCTCTGCGGCTGCTCCGGCGGCGCGGTGGCCGCTGCTCCCGGACTGGTGGGCGCAGCCGACGCCGTCGTGGTCGCAGAGGCGGACGCAGACGCCGAACCGCTCGAGGACGAAGCCGCAGCGGACGTCGTGGTGACCGGATTGGAGGTTGCAGTGGAGTCGTCACTACCGCACGCGACCAGTGCGCCACCCGTGGCGAGCGCCAAGGCGCCGACCGCGATCGCGCGTGCACAAGTGTTTCGGTTACCCGAGAAAAGCGACATCAATGTCCGTCCTTGCCTTCAGTCGAAAGTCCATCAACAGGTTACGCAACGCACGCGGGCGGGCACCGATCCGTGATCGGGCCCGCCCGTCGTGCACCACTGTGAGTTAGTGAACTTCTGTCTTGTCACCGATCACCGTGATGTAGCCGAACTGGAAGTTCTGCTGGACACCACCGGGAATGTCGAACTTGTCACTGATCGGGAATCCGAGGCGGCCGCCTTCGTATCCGACGCTCTTCCAACCGTCGAACAGCGGGCCGTTCTCGACGGACCATGCACCGGTGCCGGGGCTCCAGTAGATGTTGCCGCCCTCGAACTCGGTGAAGCGTCCGTTGTCCTTGATCGGAACCTCGTTCGACTTCGGGAATCCGAGCCAGCCGTTTTCCCAACCGAGTTCGCCGTACTTGCCCATGATCATTCCGAGAACGGCATGAGTTCCGTTGGCGCTGCTGTACATCGCGCCGATCTCGAATCCCTGAACCTTGCCCGGCTTGCCGGGGGTCGCGATCTCGTCGGCAGTCGGGTAGCCGAGCGGGCCGCCTTCCCATCCCTGTGCGGACCACTCGGTGAGGATGTCGCCGCTGACGGGGTGAGCGCCGGTCTGCGGGGTCCAGTAGATGGAGCCGTTCTGGAAGTGGTTGAAGCGTCCGCGTCCGTCGGGGGTACCGAGTTCCGGGGTACGCGGGAAGCCGAGCGGGCCGGCCGCTGCTCCGGTGTTCATGTACGCGCCGGCGATACGACCGGCGACAGGCTGGGCGCCCGTTCCACTGGTGAAGTAGATGCGACCGTTGCGGAAGTCCTGTGCCAGGCCACCCGCGACGCTGTACTCGGGGGTGATGCAGTCGCCGATCCAGCCGTTGGCTGCGGCCGTCGCACCGATCGCACCCGAAGTGCCACAAGCCGGCTTCTCGACCTCGACGCCGATGGCGTTGGCCAACTGCGGCCACAGCTGATGAAGCTCGAACTGCCAGTACGGCCACGAGTGGGTTCCGGACGGGCGGTAGTTGACCTGTGCGGGGATACCGAGCTGGTTGAGCTTGGTGGCGAAAGTCTGCGAAGTCAGGCGAGCGAGAATCTCGAGGCCCATACCTGCGTAGTTGGTGCTGACGCCGGGAATTCCCGACGGCTGGTCGTAGGGGCCGGTCGTACCGCTACCGCTCGAGACGTACAGGCTGACGCCCTTGAGCTTCTCGGCGAGCGCGTACGGATCATGTGCGGCCCACTGCGGGTTGGACGGGGGTCCCCACATCGCGGCGGAGTTGTATCCACCGGCGTCGGTCATCGCGAACTGGATTGCCTGAGGCATTCCGAGCGAGGTGGTGGTGAGGATGCCGGAGAGCGAAGCGGCGAACTTGAAGAAGCCGGGGTTGCGCGCCGTGAGGAACATCGCGGACGTGCCACCCATCGACAGTCCGACGACACCGCGTGTCTGCGTGGTCCGCCAGTCCTTTTCGAGGATGGGGGGCAGTTCCTTGGTCAGGAACGTCTCCCACTGGTAGTTCTTGCCGTTGTCGGGCTGTAGCCAGTCGGAGTAGAAGCTGGACTGACCGCCGACCGGGAGGATGACGTTGACGTTCTTGTCCGCGTAGAAGGACTCGGCGTCGGTCTCGTAGGTCCAGGCGTTCTCGTTGTCGGTCGCGCGAAGACCGTCGAGCATCCAGACCGAGGGGAAGCTGGCCGACGGATTGACGTTCCAATCGCGGGCCAACAGGATCTGCACCTGAATCGGGGCGCCCATCGCGGGAGAGTTCACCCACAGCGCGACGCGACGCTCGCTGAGCCAGTCGACCTTCGTGACCGCTGCACCGGTGGGGTTCTGGGTGGCGGCCGGTGCGGCCTGAGCAGGTGCCGGCGCGGCTGCCGCGGTTCCGGCCGTGGTCAAGCCCGCGGCGATCGGCAGAACCAGCATCGCTGCCAGTGCGCCGACGACCTTTGTCCGGAAGGTTGCCCGGGACCGGCGACGGTCCTCCGTGGCAAGGCCTACTCGCATGAGCTCACTCTCTTTCCTTACAGTCGGTCCGCGCGTCGATCGTGTGGCCGCCTGAGCAGCCAGACCCCCGTTGAAACTATTTCTACACGCAAACGATCCCCGCTTGGGGTAGCCGCGCTGTTACTGGTGGTGCAATTGTTACTGACATCGGGCGCTTGTGCAGCACCTGAATACACAAGTGCCGTCCCGGTTCTCCTTCGAGGGAGTCCGGAACGGCACTGGTGAAGTGACTAGGTCACGGGATCGCGCACGATCACCAAGCGTTCATGGTGTCGAGGATCTGGCCGCGAGCCTTCCACAGCTCTGCCGACCAGTACGGCCACGAGTGCGTGCCGTTGGACGGGAAGCTGTAGGTGGCCGGGATACCCAGCGAGTTCATGCGGATCTGGAATGCACGGGTGTTGACCAGAGCGAGAGCTTCGAGGCCCATGCCGTTGGCCGTGTTGTAGTAGTCGATCGGTGCGCGCGGGTGGTCGTATTCACCGGGCAGGCCGCTTGCCGACGAGATGTACATCGACAGGCCCTGCAGACGCGGTGCGAAGACGAACGGGTCGTTGCGCAGCCAGGACGGGCTCCACGGCGGTCCCCACATGGAGTCGACGTTGAAGCGACCGGCATCGAGCATTGCGACGCGGATTGCTTCGCGCATGCCGGGAGCCGAGATGTTCAGGTAACCCGAGAGCGAGCCGGCGAACTTGAACTGGTCACGGTGGTACGCAGCCAGCGTCAGAGCAGCGCTGCCGCCCATCGAGAGACCGAGAACCGCGTTGTTGGTGGGCGAAACGCCGTAGTTCGCGAGGAAGTTGGGGAGTTCCTGCGTGAGGAACGTTTCCCACTTGTACGTGATCTGCTGACCGTTGAAGTTCGACGGTGCGTACCAGTCGCTGTAGAAGCTGGACTCGCCACCGACGGGCATCACGAGGGTGATGTTGTCGTTCTTGTACTGGTCCATCGCGTTGGTCTCGAAGCTCCACGCGTTGGCGTCGTTACGCGCACGCAGGCCGTCGAGGAGGTAGAGAGCAGCGTTTCCGCCGCGTGCGGCCCACTGGACCTGGACCTTGATGTTGCCCATCGAGGAGGGCACCCACAGCTCGTCGTATCCGCCCGAGGGAGCGGTGTGGCTGGGAGCAGTGTGCGCGGGCGCAGCAGAGGCGACAGCACTACCGGCAACACCTGCAGCAAGGGGGAGCACAAGTGCTGCGGCACCGATGGCCAACGCTCGGTGCTTGAGGCGCTGGGTCAGCCTCTTTCTGGCAAAACGCATGGATACTGCTCTCTCTCTTCGTCTGCGGAACCCACTCGGTGGAGTGGTTCCGGCGGATTCCGTCGGGGAACAGGCTTTTCTGCCAGCCCGAACGAGTTCGGGTCGGCAGCGGACCTCTTCCAAGTCACACTGCGCTCGCTGGACTTTATGTCACAGGTTCAGCTGTGACAAATAGGTGGACCGTTACGTCCCAGTCTGCGAGCGACGCCGTCTTCACCCCTGGGGGTGATTCAGGTTAGGTGAATCGTCTTCGAGTACATCGTGGTCAATCAATTCGGTGTTACTGAATCGAAATATTCAAACCTTCAACAGCCGGTGATGCTGATCACATCACCGGGGTGGCTCTGGCGGAACGAGCCCGCAGCGTTCCAATTCGTAGGCCGGAACCCGGTCGAATCGGTACTTCGCGAAGTCGAATGCCTGCTGGAAATTCTGCTTGAATCTCGCCCAGGTCAACTCGGAGCGGTACGACGTGAGCAGCTCCTGTGTTTCCGGGCAGGTGATGGCCAGCTTCGCGTCGGCAACCCAGTCTTCGTCGAGGAAGAACGGCAGCCACGGGCGAACGTCGATCATTCCCGTATCCGCGACCACCCAGTCCGGATAGAGATTCTTGTCGTGGCCGATCCGGCCGTCCTCGAGTCGCTCGGTGTGAGCGGCCAAGGGGTACGCCAGCCCCATCTGATCGAGCACCCGAACGTCGAGCCCGACGTTCATGCTCGTCATTCCGAGGTTGAGGAAGAAGACCACGTGCTCCGCCGGCTCCTCGAGCGGCCCCGGCGGGGGGACGACGAACCAGGAATCGTAGTTGGCGGACGGCAACAGCAGCCCGCCCTCCGGAGTCCGTGCGATGGTCTCGACCATGGCACGCATCCGTGGATAGTCGAGGTAGTCCTCGGCAAGGATCGGGTGCTTGTGACCGGTGTTGAGTGCGTAGAACGCTCGCTCGTCGACGATTCCCGAGCGCCCCACCACGGACCCTTCGGGCATACCCGTCGTGTTCGCGGCGAAGAAGGCCCAGATGATCGTGCCGATCCACAGCACCGCCGAGACCCCGAAGATCGCGGTGTCTCGGTTGCTCCCGAACGCTGTCCGCGCCGGAACTCGCAACGGAATGACGGCGACCGGGATGAGCAGGCAGAACAGCACCGGCAACAGGACGCGTCCGTGCATGAAGTCGCCGCCGACGCGCAGAGAGTAGATCCCGAGAATCAGTCCGCTGCCGAGAATGAACGTGACGACGGCCCGCGGCGTGCGCAGAAACTGTTGAAAGCGCTGCCACAGCGGGCGTGCAGGTTGATCGGTGGTGGTGGCCGGTGCGTCCGCTCGGTTTCGCCACACGAGCAGCAGCGCACCGATGAGCAGGAACAGCAGCGGCAGCCAGAGCAGGTACGGCCCGACGAGGTTCCACAGGTACGCAAATCCCTGCGCCCACTTCGCGCCACCGGCGTCCTTCGACACTGCCGTGTTCGGGTACGGCAGGGCGTAATAGCCCATTCGCCAGATCTGATAGCCCACCGGGACAAGTCCCGCCACGACCACGATCAGTGCGCGAATCTTCCAGGTCAGGCCGGCGGAGAGAACGATCATCATCAACGCGGCGGCACCGGGAATTGCCATCTCGGGTCGGACCAGTGGTCCGAGTCCTGCCACGAACGAGAGAGTCAGGATCGACGCCGTGGACGGCGTCGACGCCTGCGCCCACCGAACGAGCAGTAGCCACAGGAGCGC